>Ga0316207_10003239_pt1 | contig 15396 bp, 10 predicted proteins | sample 6weekpyrite_MG_FD_204943 | JGI IMG/M metagenome (GOLD analysis project Ga0316207, IMG submission 204943) | Microbial mat bacterial communities from mineral coupon in-situ incubated in ocean water Damariscotta River, Maine, United States -... | ecosystem: Environmental > Aquatic > Marine >... | reverse complement strand
CATCGCTTCGGCCATTACCTTGGTAATCGCTGCGGTTAACGTTGTCTTTCCATGGTCTACGTGACCAATCGTTCCCACGTTCACGTGTGGCTTATTACGTTCAAATTTTTCCTTAGACACGGCGCGCCTCCACTCTATTTATATATACACTTGTTAATTACGTAAAACATTAAAACCAATCTGGAGCTCATAACCGGATTTGAACCGGTGACCTCTTCCTTACCAAGGAAGTGCTCTACCGACTGAGCTATATGAGCTTTAAACACTGTAGCGAGTGGCTAGTATCTAGTAGCCAGGAAAACAAACCCAGCTTCACTCAAGCTCTTGCCAGTCTCTCTAAACTCTTCTTCATCTAGCCACTAGCAACTCGTCACTAGCAACTTAAACCTGGAGCGGGTGATGGGAATCGAACCCACGTATTCAGCTTGGAAGGCTGAAGTTCTACCATTGAACTACACCCGCATTTTAAAAGTAGCGAGTGGCTAGTATCTAGTAGCTAGTAAAATCCAGCAAACAAGCCAACCCTGCTCTATTTTTTTGACCTAGCAACTAGCCCCTAGCTACTAGACCCTGTCATTCTGGTGGAGGGGGGAGGATTTGAACCTCCGAAGGCGGAGCCGTCAGATTTACAGTCTGATCCCTTTGACCACTCGGGAACCCCTCCAAAAACGCAAGCAGCGTATTTTCCTAGAGAAGGCCCTATATGTCAACTACTTACTAAAAATTCTAAACAAATCAAGAAAACCGCAAAAAAACAACAATAAAACCAATAATATTATTTAAGTGGCTGTTAATAATGGGATATTTATCTATCATCATGATTAAAACTTTGCCATATTTCAAAATCTATCGAGATATAAAGATAAATAACAGGCACTTTTGTCAAGACAACTACGACACCAAGCTAGCTAACAGGGCCATACCCACCCCCTGAAGTTCGTCAGACCCGGCTTAAAGCTTGCATTTTGATAGCAAAACATAACGTTTAAGCGCTTATAACACCGTGTTAAACGCACTTAATCTATTTATTTCAATGGCTTATCTTGGTCCGACCCGGCATGGCCGATGTGGCAGGTTTCATCCAAAAACACCCAGCTTATCCAATATCACTAAGCCGATGAGTCCGACCCCGGATACGACAAAAAGCACATAAAAAATGACCGCCAGCATTCTATCCAGTCTCGTAGTATAGCGATCAAGGATGTCTGCATCTGCATACAAACCACCCAATGGAGAAGACCTGAATGTTCTGTTCAGCCACCTGGGCAAGGCCAATGCACCAGCAACATTTAAAATATCCCAGCCACTGGCAAATTCAACACCCAACTCATGTTTTGTTTCCGGGTTTTTTCTTAATTTTCTCACAGTAACCTGGCCAAATATGACGAAAAAAATGGCCGCAATAAAACCTATTAATGCAGCTATACCAAGCATTGCAGAGAATACGCTCATACTCAGTCAATCCAACTCATTATTGCGCCATACCAAGAGCCACTCTCATTTTTCACTGCAGTATTCACACCAATACTTGCAGCAGCGGCTGCACCAACTATTACTACGCCACCTACAATTAAGCCAACCCATCCAGCAGGTGTAGCTGCAAGCATAAATACAAGAGGAGATAGAGCTGCCCCACCAGCCTTAAAGATTGGGGTCAGAGTAAAAACGCTACTCTCTCCCCCTTAAGCTTTAAGACCTAGCGATGTTCACCCGGCTCCGCTGTCTGTTCACAAAAAAAACGGTTCTGACCCCTTAAGATCTTTGAGGTTACAACAAGCGATTACGTAAACGCATCAAAAAACTGATCCAAAACCATAAGAATAAGAAAGCCAAAACCTGAAACATTTAGCAATACATAAAAAATTGTCGCTAGAACCCTGTCTAGCCCATTTGTATGCCTGTCAATCAAATCTGGATCAGCATGCAAAAATGACAGCTGACTAGAGCGAAATTTTCGATTCAACCATCTTGGCATCGCTAAAGCCTTTGCCACATTAATAATGTCCCAACCACTGACAAATTCAACGCCAAGCTCATTCTTGGTTTTTGGGTTTTTTCTCAGTCTTCGAACAGTCACTTGGCCAAAAATAACAAAAAATATAGCCGCCAAAAAAGCTATAAATGTTGCTATAGCAAGTAAAATGGAGAACGTACTCATTGATTACCAAGCCATCTCATTATGTCATCGTACCAGGAACCGCTATTGTCTTTTACAACAGAGCTTGCCCACATGGATGAACCTGCAGCCGCACCTACAACTGCAATGCCTCCTACAATAAGAAATACCCAGCCTACAGGCGTAGCCGCCACCATTAAACCTAGCGAAGTCATTGCACTACTACCGACTCCAGCTGCCACAACACCCGCTGTAGCACCTGCCACAAAACTACTCGACTCGATAAACAACTCCCTTTCCCATTTCTCACCGGCCAGGTAGCTGGTATGGATATTACCTACTCGCGTACTAAAATCGATAACGACCAACCCATTACCCAGATATTTGCCGTTTTTAGCTAACATGGCGAGTTGGCTGGCCTGCACTGTACCATTCACGTTTAGCTTGGTAGCACGTCGGCTGCTACGGGCGATATCTAATGCACGCTCCGGATTGGTTAGCGGGGTTCCTTTGCGGGAGTATTGACGTGACTTTCTTGTTACTGCTGACAACTCGGCATGAAACCAACGCTGCATACGGTTAAAGGCGGCGCGCGCCTTTTGTTTAGCAGCGGTTGCATGAACCGATTTCGATCGCGCTGCATCTCGATAGACCATCAGGGCGTCCTGGTATTCGCCAACTGCACCCGCAAAACGTTGCATGCGATGTGAAGCGAGCCCAAGTGACGCGCCTGCCGTCTCGACACTGTAATCCTTGAGCCTGGCCATAATGTCGGCGATGGCCACGGTGTTATCGGCGCCGAATGACAGCGCCATGTTAGTAATCTCACGCGAAACCGGCATGGGGGCCAATTTGCATAACACACCGGTGTCGACATAGCCGGGCGTTTCTTCTACCAGATAGGGGGTATATGGGTTCAGTATGGAGGGCGAGCTGCCGCCAGCAGAGGTAATTTGCCCTGGATTAATACCGCAGGCCTCAGCAATGGAGCCCGTACGCTGTGACTGGTTGCAAAGTATGATTTCGCTCATGATAAAGTCCTTTTTATTTGATGAACCCCGGTTAATATGCCTGCTGATCTGCCAGCCAAGCTCCATGCGAGGTTACTGATTTATTTACCACAGCATGTCCAGATGCTGGTTAAACCAGTGTACCCGATCAACCATTCATTTTGTAGGCAATCAGGCATAAAAAAGGCCTGAATAACAAGAAAAGATTGGAAAGATTGGGGGCAGAGTAAAAACGCTACTCTCTCCCCCTTAAGCTTTAAGACCTAGCGATGTTCACACCCGGCTCCGCTGTCTGCTCAAATAACATCACAGAAACATTATCCAGCTTGGCCCTGTACATCGCCAGGTCAGCATGACGCAACAATGTCTCGACGGTGTCACCATCTGAGGGATAGATCGCGATACCCACGCTGGCGCCTACTTGGAATTCATGCTCACCAGCCAGAACAGGGATGTCGAGCGCTTCGATGCATTTACTGGCGATCGTTAATACCTGCTGGCTTTCGTTGATATGGGGCACCAGCAGAACAAATTCATCACCACCAAACCGGGCGACTGTATCTGATCTGCGAATACATTCCTGGAATCTCTCGGCGACCTGTTTCAGTACCTTGTCACCCATATTGTGACCGTAGGTATCATTGACGCTCTTGAAATTATTGAGATCAATAACAGCCACCGCCAGTTGCTCGCGGTCTCGCTGGCTGGCGAAGATAGCCTGATGAAAACGATCGAGTAACAGGATGCGATTTGGAAGATCAGTAAGCGGATCATGCAGGGCCTGATACTTCAGTCCGTTTTCAAGCTCCTGGTGAACATCTATTTCCCTTTCCAATTGCCTGTTGGCATAGAGCAGCCGCCGATTGTACCCTAATGCATAACTGCTAACGAGTATCAGCAACAGGACACCAAGCGCGGCGGCCATCACCCAGATCCAGTAATCTCTCACAAGACCCTGGACCGTAATATTCTCCATGTGTTCATACGGGCCCACACGTAATTCCTCCATCAACTCAAATACAGGCTGGTAGTCCAGTGGCGCTGTCCACCCCTTGATCATCGCAGCTCTCGCTGCAAACGTGTCTCCCCGCATCTGCAACAGCATTAGTGCAACCTGCTGCGATAGCTTGATAGGGACGTGCCGGGCTGCAGCAAAAGGCCATTCCGGATAAAGCGGCGTGCTGCGAAGGTGATCAAAATTCAGGCTTTTTTGGGAATTGAGCACCTTGAAGTCATCCAGTTTGATTTTTCCTGATGCGCTCATTCGCTCGAGAACACTCGTTCGTATTGTACCGGCATCGACCTTGCCATCACGAACGGCATACACGATCAGATCTTGCGGAAAGCCCGAGAACCTGATTGCGTTCAATTCATGCTGCGGATCGATGCCATGCTGCATCAGCTCACGCAGTGCCATCCACCAGCCTCCAAATGCATTGCGGTGCACAGCCATGATGGCCTTGCCTCTCAGGTCACTGATTTTGCTTATATCGTGACGATTACTGTGCGTAAAAATAACTGCGCCAAACCGTGAAAAGGCACTGCCGTTATTTGAATTAAGCAGTGTAGCGATACGACTTACACCAAATTTTTTTTCCAGTACGGCATAGGAGGCGGAATTGGTCAGGATAAAATCGACCTCTGCATTTTCAACCGATGAGAGAATATCGTCATTGGTCAGGGGCACAATGGTAAATTGAGTTCCGTGGATATTCGCGGACAGGTAGTCAGCAGTCGGCTGCCACCGTTCCTGTGTTAATTTGTAGCCGCGATATGCCAGCACACCGATCCGGAAGCTGTTCTGCTCAAAAGACGATGTTCTGGCATTAAGCTCCGCAGAAAAAAACAGCACACAAATGAATAATGACAGCAACCTGACGGGAATTCCCTGCATAGACTCACCCCTGGCTTGCTTGTATTTATAATTAGACTAAATCCAAGTAAAGCTGTCGGGTTTACGACTGTCAAGTATAATTACCCCTGTTTATAGTGTGGAATATCTTTTTAAATCATGTATTTACGACAATCTGGAAATAGACGGGTCGGGTACTGGCAATAACGAGAAAAGGCACAGGGATAGTGAAATTACCGTTTGATACGGAACCTCACTACCCCTTTGCAGTATATGGTGCCGGCACCACGAATCGAACGCGGGACCTACTGATTACAAGTCAGTTGCTCTACCTGCTGAGCTATACCGGCAAATTGGCTTGTTTGGATTGAAAATCTCAAACGGGTGCGTATTCTAAGTAATTTTGATGAATATCGCAATTTATCAGCGACACTTTATTGTACTGATGGTGGAATTTTTAAAGGAATTCAGCAAGAACCGGTCTTCCTCGTCAGTTAACCGTGAATTATCGCCTTTGCTAAACAGGATTCGGTATCTGATCTTGCCGGAAACTGGTTGCAGGACAGGTTCGTAGCCTAGCTGACTTATCTCGAGAAGACGTTTTTCGGCGATGTTGTGCAGACTGAAAACACCCAGGGAAATGCTGTTTTTCTTACCCTCGAGAGCCAGAATCTGGTAGTCACGCACCCCTTTGTCCTCCAGTGCGGCCGTTACCTTTCTGGCTTCTGCCAATGAAGGGTAGGAGGGCAAGTAGACCAGAAATTTGGAGCCCTTTTTATAGTCGGTTTTGAGTTCGGTTGCATACCCCAGTGCCTGCATTCCCGTGAGGGCGATATCAACTTCCTTGCGTCTTTCCAGGCCGGTCAGTTGATAACAAACCGGTGGGGCTTTTTTCTGCACGGCTGGTTTTGGTGTTGCTGCTTGTCTGGGGACTGTCTTTGGCCTGGGCGGCGTACTCTCTGCAACAGGGATAACAGGTTTTTCAGTGGCGGGTACAGGCGAGTTGGCAGCATGTTCTTTCTCGCTCATCAGCACCAGCGGCTCTACACCACGGTCAACAGCCGGGAGTCGTGCTTCTGGCAGTTCCGGGCTTAATAATTGCCAGGCAAACAGGGCCACGTTCAATAGCAACAGGCCGTACAAGAAAAACCTCATTCAGCATCCTCATTATTATTTGATTCTTGTGCGATGATGGCCAGACCTTGCAATACCAGGTCAGGCTCATGAATAATACTGCCCTTCAACAGAGGCAACAAGGTGTTCGCGTCACCACCTGTCAATATTCTCGTCACAGGCACGGCCAGTTCGTTCTCGACGTCCTGAAATATCCGGTCTACCGTCGCTATCATGGCATACAAGCCTCCGCCGTGAATAGCATCACGGGTATTTCGGGCAAACAAGGTACTGTTGGAGCCTTCGCTGTCATCGATATTAATATTCGTGTTGGCTAGCAAGGAGGATCGCATGAGTGTGATACCAGGCAGGATAAGGCCACCCAGATGCATACCGTCAGCCTGTAGCACATCGATGGTTGCCGCTGTGCCGCAATCGACAATACAGCAGGCCTGCTCATACCTGTTTTTGGCGGCGATCAGGGTCGCCCAACGATCACTACCCAGATGGTCTACCTCGGTATAGGCGTTAACTACCCCGCAAGCATTCGCGCTTGCCTGGATAAATCTCGGCTCTATCTGCCATACGTCGCGGCACCAGTTGCTGATTTCGTCCTGGTCTGACTGACCGGCAACGCAGGAACAGATGATACTACCAGGTGATGAGGCACTGCCCCAAACATCGTCCAGGGTTTCGGCCAGGCCTGCTTGCCGCCACATGACCGACCCAGACTCTGCCAGCTTGCCATCATGGCAGGCTGCCCATTTTAAAGAAGTGTTACCTATGTCTACCACCCAGGTCATGCCTGCAACCTCAAACTGACCTCACCTGAATGCACAACCTGCAAACCCTGCCCGGTCTGCAACAGTAAATTTCCTTCCTGGTCGATGCCCTTTACCGTACCGTGTCTCTCGCCTCCCATCGAGGTGATACACACGGCCTTGTCTGACATGATATCCCACTGTGCCCATTCCTGCTGATAGGCCCTGAAACCGTGCTCGGGGTAGCCCTTAAGGATTGTCAGCATTTGTTCTATTAGTTGTCCGGCCAACTGATTTCGTGACAGTTTTTGTTCTCCGACGATTGTCTGCAAGTCTGTCCATGGCTGGTCAATAGCTTGCCTGTCGGCGCCCCCCATATTGACGTTCAGGCCGAGTCCTGCCACGAGCGTACAGGGCCCGTGCGCTTCGCCATTGATCTCGACCAGAATACCGGCGAGTTTCTGATGCCCATAATAGATATCATTCGGCCATTTCAGACCCATTTTGTTATCCACGTATTGTGACAATACCCGCATCACACCCACCCCCAGCGCCAGACTCAGACCCGACAGACCGGCCGGCCCCTGCGTGTATCGCCACAAAACCGAGAGATAGATATTTGAACCAAAAGGTGAGATCCATTGCCGCCCCCGTCTTCCTTGCCCTGCTGTCTGGCTTTCAGCCAGGCAGACATGGCCTGATTTAAAAATAGCTTCATCCTGCTGCTGGCGGAGTAAAAATCGATTGGTCGAATCAATTTCGTTATGCACGGTCAAGCCACTGATAACCGATGCCACGGGAGGCGCCAGCGTCTTTGAGATCAGTCTGGTATCGAGCAACTCCAGTGGCGCTTGCAGTCGATAACCCTTACCACGAACCGCATCCACGCCCAACCCCATGGCCTCAATTTTTTTCAGGTATTTCCAGATAGCCGCCCGTGTGACGTTAAATTCGGCAGCCAATACTTCGCCGGAATGAAACCGACCGTCGGCCAATTTATTTAAAATACCGTTAAAAGAAGACATGAAAACAACCTGGCATAGACCTCAGACCACCCTTACAAAAAATTACATATATTAATCAAAAAGATAGGAAACCCCGGTGTAAGTATCACAGCACTATACCGGTATGATATCAATTGGTTTTAACATGGATTCAGCTAATAAAAACACTAATATTTGCAAAATCTTTAAAGAAACCGGGCCATCCAGCCGAATAAATACCCAAACAAACCTAGTTTAACAAAAACCCGAAGAATTCATATGAAGTCAAAATACTATGTAATTATTCTGACCCTGTTATCGATCGCCAGCTCATCGATTCCGGCTGCCGATACGCTATATGACAGCCGCTTCAAACGCTGGCAGGACAAGGCTCAGAAAGGCGATGCATTCTCGCAATATTCCCTTGGCAATGCCTATTTACGTGGCAATGAAGTCGACATCGACAGCGACAAGGCCGTTCACTGGTTCGAACAGGCCGCCAAACAAGGGCATGCCAAATCGGAATACAAGCTTGGCTTTTTGTATTACACCGGCAAAGGTGTAAAACGCAGGAATAAAAAGGCATTTGAGTGGTTTCTGAGATCAGCCAAGCATGAGTATTCTCCAGCGCAATTTTACCTGGGAAAAATGTATGCTACAGGACAAGGCACTGAGCGCGACTACGACAAGGCGCTGGAATGGTTAAACAAGGCGCATAAAAATGATTACAGCCCGGCGAAAAGGGAAATTGCCCGAATTGAAAAACTGAAAGATATAGACAATGAACCACCCGTCAGGACCATCGTGAAAAAACCGGCCAAAAAGAAAAAGGCCCCTGCGGTTAAAGTCGTCAAGAAAAAAGGCAAAAAATCCATGGATACCATCGCACTGCTGACCGAGGGCAGATGGTTATTCAATGACAACCCGGCTGAGATATTGCCTTCCACTGTCAATCAATGCACCACTGGCGACAGACAGATCACTTGTAAAACTAACGATCTGAGTCGTTCAGATATTTACGCCGAAGTCACTTACAAACGTGAAAGTGAACTGACACGTATCGCAAGTAATGGCACCTTTTCTGTCAGCGCACGAGAAAACGTGACCTTTGTGCTGCCGGCCGATCCCGACGACCCGGATGTCGACCCTGAAACTGTACCGGAAACCGGCCTGAAACCACCCGAATCCTTACGTTGCCGATTTCTGAACAAACACAAGATCAAGTGCTCCACGGATGATTTTGAGCAGATTGTGTTCAAACGCGATATCTAGTCGACGACTGCCAACCATGCCGGTGTTGATTCACTGAACGTCAGTGCACAGGTATCATCGGGCGGACTGGTCGCCTGCAAGTGAAAGGTCATCAACTCGTCACGTCTGAATGCGTGCAATTCAAACCCGTTACCTACCCGTGCCCCGGCCAGTTTCTGCTCGAACGAACCGGCATCAACCCGGATGCCATCCATGGCAATAATCACATCGCCCGCCGACAGGCCACAACACTGGGCTGCACCGTTATCGAAAACATGGGTCAAACGCACTCCGGCTGTTTCGGTCACATAACGTGCACCCGGCATACATTTACGCTGCACGGGCTCGGGTAGCTTGCCGCCCTTGTCGTCGGCAGACTGCGCTGGATACAGATGCATGTCAACGCCGACCGTCTCAAGCCACTGTTTCAGCGGCAGCTCGTCCGTGCTGCGCAATGCGTGCTCGAAAAAGTCGTGCAGATCAATACCCAGCCATTGTGTAATTTCAGTTTCTATGCTCTTTTCAGGCACGCCTATAGCGGTTTTGCCATACTGCTGCCACAGGTAGCGCATGACATCATCCAGTGATTTTGTACCCGCACTCTTTTCACGGATCGTCAGGTCAAGGCCCAGTGCAATCAGCGCGCCTTTGACATAGTAGCTGACGATGGCATTCGGGGCGTTTTCATCCTGCTTGTAAAATTTGGTCCAGGTATAGAAGCTGGAATCCCACACGCTCTGTTTTAACCTACCCGAACCTCGCAATACCCGCGTGATATTCTGGCCCAGCAGCTCCAGGTAGGACTCGGCATTGATCAGACCACTACGCACCAGCGACAGGTCATCATAATAAGAGGTAATACCTTCAAACATCCACATCAGCCGGGTATAACTTTCCTGTGCGAGGTCATAGGGCATAAACACGGCAGGCTTGATACGCTTCACATTCCAGGTGTGAAAATACTCGTGGCTACACAGACCCAAAAAGCCACGGTAGCGTTCGTTTACTGCCTCGTCGCCCGCCTTAGGCAGGTCGTCCCTGCTACAAAGCAGGCTGGTCGAGGCACGGTGTTCCAGACCGCCATAGCCTTCGCCGACGGCCATTACCTGAAACACATAACGCTCCATTTCAGGTAGCTCGCCGAACAGTTCAACATGGTGTTCACAAATGATTTTCAGGTCACGACACAGGCGATCCATATCGGCGTTGTGCCTGCCGGTAATCGCTATATCGTGCGGTACACCGGCAACTTCGAACGTGGCAAGGGTAAACATACCCATTTCTACAGGGTGATCGATCAGTTCATCATAATCACTGGCGACGTAGCTCCCGAAACCATGCAATTCGGCTGACTTTCGCTGCATGGCTGTCGCAACTCGCCAATTTTCAAACCCCTCACCATCAGGAGGCAGCAACTCAACCGTACAAGGCTGTTGTTCACACCCCTCCGGGCAGATATACACACTGGTGCCGTTAAAGTAGGCATGCGTTGCATCAACGTGCGCCGTACGTACCGACAGGTCCCAGGCATAGATCTGATATGTCATGGTCAATGGTGCATCACAAGGCTCACATCGCCAGGTTTGTTTATCTATCAGCTCAACAGCCAGCGACCTGTCTTCGGCCTGTACAGTCATCGTCACTACATTTTTGGCAAAATCACGTATCATGTAACTACCCGGTATCCAGGCCGGCATGGAAAACACCTGACCTTCCGGTTGTGGCTGATTTACTGTACAGCGGACCTCAAGCAGGTGCGCAGACGGATTGACAGGTTTGACCTGATAATGAACTGACATGGTAATTCCTATAAATTGATGAAACCGGCTATCAGTATTGTTCTACCCGTTCATAATAACGCAGAGACGATTGCGGAATGTATAGAATCTATATTGTCTCAGACATTCCGGTGTTTTGAAGTTCTGATCATCAATGATGGCAGCACTGATAGTACTGTGCACATCATAGAACAATTTGCGCAAATTGACACACGCATCAGACTGTTTCATGCTGGCCGCATTGGTCTGGTTAATGCGTTGAACCTGGGTATCGGGCATGCGCGTGCCGATTTAATTGCGCGCATGGACGGCGATGACCTGATGCATCCGCAACGGTTGGAAAAACAGCAGCGGTTCATGGAACAGCACCCGGATATCGGGCTGGTGGCGTCACGCGCGCGCCTGTTTCCTGAACAATGCATTCAACGCGGCTACCACGAGTATATGAAATGGCAAAACCATTGCCTGAGTCATGAGCAGATCAGCGAGCAGATCTATGTCGAATCACCATTTGCTCACCCCAGTGTTATGTTCAGAAAGCACATACTGGATCGGTTTGGTGATTACCGGCACGGCGATTTTCCGGAAGACTATGAATTGTGGTTACGCTTGCACCATGCAGGCGTGAAGATGGCCAAGCTACCGGATTACCTGCTCAAATGGCGAGAATACCCGCAACGCACCTCACGTATTGATGTGCGCTACCAAACCGATGCCTTTGATCAACTGCGTGCACGTTACCTCGCGCAGGACCCGAACATTCCATCCGACCGGCCGCTGGTATTCTGGGGCGCCGGCAGAAAGACCCGGCAACGCGCTGCACACCTGATCAGCAAGGGTTTTGCAGTGACCGCCTGGATCGACATCGACCCGAAAAAGATCGGTAACCGTATCAATAGCATCCCGGTTAATTCCCCGGGCTGGCTGGACCGGCAACCACGCCCCTATGTACTGAACTATGTCAACAACTATGGCGCGCGCGAGCAGATCGCGATCTGGTTGCAGCAACTGGGGTACAAGCCAAAACAGGACTATATGATGATCGGCTAGGCCACTTGTGGTTCAATGCAACCCGGCCGCTACGGCCGGGCTTGCCTGTCAGACCATCGCTTTATTGCTGGAAGAATACAGAATGCGAGTCCGCCTGCATGGTGCGCGGCGAGGCCGAATCATACGCGCGCGCAATAAACCGCCAGACCTCACCGGGAGCCGGCACAATGCCAACCGGTGCCGTCCAGGTCCAAACGCCGCTGCTATGGGTCAGGCTGCTGCCAGCGGCGGCCGCCGCCGTCATACTACGCACCGATTTGTGCTGGATAGGACTGCCTGAACCATCAACGATACTCAGGCGCACCTGCCATTCCTGGCCGGCGGGCAAGGTACTGCTCCAGTTAACCACCAGCGTATCGTTAGTGCCTACGCTGATTGCATTGGCAACATTATTGGCAGTACCGCCATTGATGTTCGGCACACAGGCGCTACCAGCTGATGCAAAGGTACACATATTGACATTGCTTCGACTGACAAAAGCCAACACCGTCGGATCGGGCGCGACATAGTCATACCTGAATACCTTGTTTGGCAACGAGGGGACAATCGGATTGCTTAGGTTTATAAACATTCTGTCGGCGGTCGCCAATACATTCGTGCCTCCGGGTGGTACATAGCTACGGAAGGTACCAACACGCTGTGCCGCCACACCGTCAACCGGAATCTGGCGAAACGAATCGATCACATTGCCAAAACTGGTGGCCGCATTGCCGTCGGTATTATCCCACAGGGTCACGCTGGTCGTGCTGCCATCGAAGGTCCCGGAGGCAATACTGAGCACCGCCGTATTATATCCCCCGAGCGGGTTCTGGAATGGCACGACAGTGCGTACAGAGCCACCACCCGATGGGTACAGTTGTGAGCGCGCGACCATGGTTGGATTAACCATGCGCGCCACACCAGTGTAATTACTAGTACCGGCGATGGTGGCCGTTGCATTAAGTCCGTCAGAAAACACCATGCTCAACGAGAAGGTGCCGCCTGCCGTAGTGATATTGCCGACATTGTCACGCAAGGACAGCGTCACGGTATCGTTGGCCCAATCTATCGCGTTATTGGTTGTACCCAGGCCACCCAGTAACCCCGACACCGTATCACAGCTTAACTCGGTTGAATTGGGTATTGCGCAACTGACGGCACCGAAGTTGCCAAACGTGTCATAATCGGTATACACCTGTACCTGGAACGTGCCGACGTCCAGGTCAGGATGATTGGTCTCAACATTAACAACACCGTTGATACCACTGCGCATATTCAACCACCTGCTCTGCGAGATCGCCCGGCTGGTATTGTCAGTTTGGTGCACCGTGCGCAATCGCAGGTTCATGCCTGTATTTTCCAGTGCATCTCCATCAAATGAATTTGCCGGAACCGTCACACTGGTCGATGTACCATCCACCGTACCCGCTCGATACTGCACCGAATCTCCCTGCTCCTTCATCTGGATAACGTAAAAATCCAGGTCATTATTGGTATCGACTGCTGCAGGCCACGATATGGTCATATCCTTTTGTGCGTTAATGAATCCGTACAGGTCAATACGGGCACCTCCCTCGGTCGGCGATGATTTAATACCATTTACGCTGACCTGCCGACGATTGAGACGATCCACCGGCTCAGGACTATAGAGACTGGACGTCATATTAAAGCTTTGCACCAGCACATCGTCGGCACTGTTGGTCGGCGTGGCATTATCATCGAGAACACGAATGATATAGTTTGTTGCATCCACCAGGGTAGATGTCATTTCACAAGTCACCACGCCATAACCATTCGCCGGTAAGCTTGCATTGCCCGCACGTGTTGCAAACTTCTCGTTATCAAAGTCGGCCAAAGGTAAGCGTGTCAGCTCGGCGAAACGGGACGAAAAGTCTTCATTGCACAGCTCGGTAGTGCCACCGCTATCCAGCACCTGAATGCGCAGACCATTATCCATATCGGCACGGCGGACGGGTGGATTAACCAGGCCCAGACGACGCGTCGTAGTGGTTGTACCATTACTGGTTGCTGTCAGGAACATACGGGTCATTGGCGTAGTCGTCAGCAACTTGCCATAGATAATTTCCTCATAATCATCTTCTTCATTAGCTGTTAACGACATGTTGGCGCAGGTCGATGCGGGATCACTGGCATTGAAATTGCCACTATAAAATCGGCGTTCATCACCCTGCAGCACTGCACGCACAATAGGTAAACCCGACGTATCGGTATCGGCTCGCACCAGAATACCCGTCACATTAAATATTTCACAATCCAGATCACCCGAGTCAGTCACCTCCCAGGCGTCATACATGACATCAAATGCGCCCGTGTTCGGGTTAAAGTTGGAATCCAGCAACGTAATATCGCTATTGCCAGGAGTACCAACCTCATCATAAAAGAACAATTCAGATGAATTAGCCGCACCATTGAATGTCAATTCAACCATGCCTGACCAACGTTGACCTGTCCCGATATCATCGTCTTCACGCGCTTCAATACCGTACACACCGCTATAGGTTTCAGAGCCGGTATGCATATAGACGAATGTCGCCGCCACTGAAGACGTTAACGTGCAATTATCGACAACGGCATTACTGTTGTTCGGGTCTGTGACCAGGTCATTTTCAACCAGTGTCGCCGTGAATGTCTGATTGGTCGGGTTATAGGTTCCACTGATCGTACCCGTCTCGGTATAGTCATAGGTACCGTCGTTATAGGTATCGCTCGGTAAAGTACCTGTAAAGGTATTATTGGAGACATCATAAGTACCGGTCACCGGCTCCATCGTGCCGCCAAAGGTATGATACATGGTAATACTGGAACCCGATTGCACCAGCGACAAATAAAAATTATTTTCCACGTCACCGACACTATCATTTTGCAAACAGGTTCCTGTACCATTTACTGCGCGGTTTACGTCTGTGGTAGTCAGCGTCGATTCATGCACTCCATTGGCGACAGGGCCTACTGCAGTCACGGTCACAGTAACATTGGCCGTTGCCGATCCACCATTGCCATCGGAGACGGTATAGCTAAAGGTCGACGTGCCTGTAGAGGATCCCGGTGTAAAGGTCACCGTGGTGTTGTCACCCGAGGTAACAGCAGCACTGCCACCTCCGCTAACCGCGGAGACACTGGATACCGTTACGGTATCACCGTCGATATCGGCCGCATCATTCGCCAATACACTGATGGTCACCGCAGAGCCACCCGCTGTGGCATTGGCCGTATCATCGGTTGCCGTCGGTGCATCATTCACCGGTGTGATGTCCACACTGACCGTGCCACTCGCATTCGAGGTGCCATCGGTAATCACATAACCGAACGAGTCACTGCCGTTGGCATTGGCTGTCGGCGTATAGGTGAACGTACCGTCACCATTATCAGTGATCGTACCCTTGGCAGACGTGCTGTCGACACTCACCAGGGTGATGGTGTCATTTTCGTTATCGGTCGCAGCCGTCAGTGCATTATTACTCGTGCCGGCCGTGTCTTCATTG
>Ga0316207_10003238_pt1 | contig 15401 bp, 10 predicted proteins | sample 6weekpyrite_MG_FD_204943 | JGI IMG/M metagenome (GOLD analysis project Ga0316207, IMG submission 204943) | Microbial mat bacterial communities from mineral coupon in-situ incubated in ocean water Damariscotta River, Maine, United States -... | ecosystem: Environmental > Aquatic > Marine >... | reverse complement strand
CAAAAAACGGCACGCACTTGTAAGAGCTGACTAATTAATTTTGGTGGATGGCTATACGGCGAGATCGAAGCCACACACTAGTTTTGCACCCATCTTTTGGGGAAACGAGATCATAGAAGGGCTAAACCATGTTTCAATTCAGGCATTTTCTCACTGCTTTTTTGGCGTGTATTTTCGCAGCTCCGGCAACAGCCCAATCGATCGACCTTACCAAAATAGAAATCGTAGATTTGACGCATCCCTATAATGCTGAAACCATCTTCTGGCCCACGTCACCAATAGAGTTCGAACATTCGGAACTCGCCTATGGCCAAACGCCGCGCGGTTATTTTTATTCGTCCTATAGCTTTGCAATGCCTGAACACGGTGGCACACACCTTGATGCGCCTATTCATTTTTACCGCGATAGAAATACAGCCGAGCAGATACCGCTCAATCAATTGATCACTCAAGTCTTCGTCATCGATATAAGCGAGCAAGCAAACGCTAATCGGGACTACCGCCTAAAGCTTGAGGATATAAAAGCCTTTGAAGCGGAACACGGGCCGATCACCAAAGGTAGCAGCGTCCTATTACGGACTATGTGGAGCAAACACTGGCCAAACACAAAAGCCTACCTGGGCGATGATACACCGGGAGACGCCAGCAATCTGAGCTTCCCGAGCTTCGGTGCGACGGCAATAGAATATTTGGTCAAGACGCGCCACGTTGCGCTGATTGGTGTCGACACTGCTTCCATTGATTACGGCAAATCCAGAGATTTTCGCGTGCATAGAATAATTGGCGAAGCAAACCTGCCTGCGCTCGAAAATTTAACAAATCTATCAATATTGCCGCCGGTTGGCGCCCTGTTGATCGCTTTGCCTATTAAAATCGAGGGAGGTTCTGGAGGACCGGCCCGCGTAGTCGCTTTGATCCCAAAACAAAAAGCTCGCCGCTAGTTTTTTGGAAGCGGCTCCTCCGTGTCAGTAGAAGGTTCCTCTTTTTCGCCACTTTCGGGAGCCAAACCGTTACCGGCAGGTTCAGCAGCAGCTTCTACATCCGCTACCGCGCCTTTCTTTCCTTCGAACAACAACCGCAGAAAACCCGGCGCTAGGCCCGACAGTGGATTGGCGCTAATTTCTGGTGCTTCGGTTGTCCCTTTCACACGGTACGCTACGCCAAACAGACCTTTGCCGTCGCCGCCGGAGAATAAATTTCCTACAAGCGGGATTTTTCCCAACAAGGAATTCAGACCGTAGGCAGGAACAACAACACCATTCACATTGATTTTTCGCATCCGCGTATCAATTTGCCCCTCCATAGTGATACCAAGTGTTGGGCCATTGGCTTTTGCGCTGCTCAGATCAATTAGACCCTCGCCATAAGAGAAAGGGAATTCAATCAGATCAAGCTTCACAGAGCCATCTTCCAAATAGGAATCGACTCCGCTTATCACACCAGAAGTAACATCAGGGCTTAACTTGTCTTTCGCTACCATTGTTGCATCCACCACTTCCAGTTTGCCCGAAAGCTCCAGCGTGTCCCCCCAGCCCTTTGTCGTGCCGTACAAGGTTAAATCCCCGCCTTCAATATGAGAAATTAGCCCCAATCCCCGCAGCAAGTTCCCCGCGTCCGCGGACTGCACAGTTAGAGGATGAGGGTCTTCATCACTAGCAACAACACTAATAGAGGCACGGCCGGCGTCATTTTCGCCAGTCAACAAAAGCTCCAACGGCTCACCGTCAAAAAAGGAAGCATCCAGTTTTACGCCTGATAATTTAGCGCCATTAAGAAGCAACAATTCATCTGCTTTCAGCGCCAAACTAAAGTCACTACCAGCCGTCGTTTCCTTATCAGAGTTCGCCTCATTTTTTTGCGCCAACAATGGCCCTATATCCACTCTATCGGCTGCAACTACAGCCGCGACGCCTTGCTCCCCTTTGCCTACCAACGTAGCCAACAAAGCATTCTTTCCCAACTGATCAATATTGAAAGTTGCGTCAAAAATTCCACGATTCTTACTGTCCCAAGCGATGTTGGCCTTCACATCAATCGCTTCGCCCTCAACAGATAGCGGCTCAATCCTGATTTGGTCTTTATCAAAATGTACAGTGCCATTAATATTTGCAGGTGAAAATTGTGATTTCTCCCACGCCAACTGCGGCACGCGCAAATAAGCGGCTGAGGCATCGGCGGAAAAATATCCAATACGAAACTTCAAATTCCTGCCAAGGAATGTGGCTTCAGACTGAATAGCACCTTCCAGATAATCGGCCACATCTACGCCCAACCTAGACAGGCCCTTCTGATCAACCGAACCACCTAACACCATCAAACTGGTGTCAGCTTGCGGATCTTCACGCCCAGCCTTAAGATTCTCGCGCCAACGAATATCCATTGGAACATCATTAATTTTACCTGCAGCCGAAGCAGAAAGTATATCCCCGTCAAACTGGAGAGAGACCCTCGCATCTCGCAGGCCTTCGCCACCAAGCAGGTTATCTAGACGTGCGTTGTCAACAACCACTGAAATTTCATATGCTACTTTTTCCTTGGGCACCGCCTTGACAAGGGGAAGTGTAATTTTGGCATCAATGTCCAGCAAGCCACCCAGGCGCGCCGCATTGATTTGTATGCGATCCAAAATACGAACCGGCGGAGGCGCTACCAGTGCCAGCACTTGCGCCATTTCGCCTTTTAGAGCAACTGTGAATTCCCCAATACCCTGCCCGCGCTTGTGAATATTGTGCATATGGGCCTTGGAGCCACCAATGGGCAAATTCTCAATCGTGCCATTTTCGAAAAACATGTCAAACTCAGTTCGAGTTAAAACTCCGTGCCCGCTCGCCCCAAGTAACGGCGACATAGTTTTCAAATAGACCGTATCAACACTTTCAAAATCGAATAGCACCTCATAAAAGCTGTTTGCCAGATAGGGGCTACTGCCGTCTGGTTCTACATTTACGGCAAAACGCACATTTTTGGCCATGCCTTCTTTCATGTTTTGTGCAATCCACTCTCGCGCACCTCTGCGCCTGCCTTCATCATCTAACTTTAAGGGCCAGTAATCCTGAACATCAGCAACCGTTGCCTGTTCAACGGCCAAATTTAAGCGCACGCCCGGGTTTTGATAACCGTCCAACCAATATACTGTCCCTTCGCCAGCCACCAAATTTCCGCCCAGTGATACCTCTAGGTTCTCAAAGGTCACCATGTCTTTTTCAACATCGTAAACCGCTGAAACCAATCCGTAATCTACAGGGGCACCATCCGGGAACATCTCCGTGTGGCGCAATTCGCCTTCACCTACTGACACTTCAAAGGCCGCAGCACGCAAGCCTTGAGCTGCGTTTAAGTTCAAATTCAGGTTCAGTCCCAAAGGAAATTTTAGCAAGCTTAAGTACTCTGGCAATTCCAGCGCTGAGGCTACCCTTGAGAGCGACATATCGCTAAAAGCCAATGACAAGGAGAGCGCGCCGACACTGGGCTCCGAAGTGCCGCTCAACCGCACACTTGTTGGTATATTGGCGAAACTGGCTTCCAGTTGTGCCACCATCTGTAGACTATTTCTGAAATGCTCCAACCTAAAGGCTGGCGCTGCCACAGAAAAAACGGAAAATTCTTCACCGCGCGCAACATCAACCGAAACGTTTGAAAAATTTATCGCCTCCAAACCGGGCGCATTTACCAACAACCTTGTCCCGAAACGACTAAAGGCCTCTGTCAAAGGCTTGAAAACGGCCGGCGTAGGCATGCCAGACGCAAATAATTCATCAAACACACTATCATCGGTGTCATCACTAAAACCACCAATGTCAGTTACATTCACATGGGCATTTTTAATATCAACGATTGAGAGGCTACCGCCTGTGAGCAAACTACTCGCAGACAATGCCACTTGCGCTTCCGAAATGGTTGCATTCAACCTGTTACGGCGGTCAATTAGCTGAATATTTTCCAATAAAACCCAAGGCCGAACAGCTGACCAATCCCAACCTACTTGCGCTGTGCCGTATGAAACCTGCCAACCAGGCAAAAACTCCGCCGCATGTTCCAACACAGTATCGCGAGCAAAGTCCAAGTTGATAGGCGCATAAAACAGGCGTGCAAATACAACGCAAAGAATCAACATCAAGCCCGTCAAGGCCCAAACACCAATTCGGAACAACATATGCGGTGCGCGTGCAAGAAGTCGTGTATTTATCACCTAGTTCCCCCAATGCGCATTTGACCCCTTGATTTGATGTCCCAAGTTATGATCATTAATAGATTAGCCTAACAGTTCACCCAAACGGGAATAGAGCATGTCCGATACTGGCAGTCCATATCCCAGTGCCTATGATAGCGAGAAAGCTGACGAAATTTGGGCACTGCTGAAGCGGCATGCGTCAAAAGCCACCATTGAGCCGCCATCGAAGGCCTTGTGTCGTGCCCTCTTTGGCAATAGCCCTTTCCTAACCACGGCCGCCGAACATTACGCCGAGCATACATCAATAATTTTAACGTCAGACCCTAAAGTCTCTCTCGAACAATTGCTCGCCGAATTGAGATCGGACCGACCCAAAAACGAATCTCGAGAAGACCTGATCGCTTTTTTACGTATCAGCAAAGCGCATCTCAGCCTAATAGTGGCCTATGCCGATGTATCGGGCATATGGTCTTTAGAACAAGTAACAAAGGCCTTGAGTGATTTTGCAGACGCAGCACTTGAAATAGCCTTAGGTCGACTGCTGCATGAAAATATGGCGGCAGGTGAACTGCCGTGGCCTACGGGCGCACCCGAGCCAGTTTCCCCCCAATTGACGAAAAACACGGGATTTTTTCTTTTAGGTTTGGGTAAACTTGGCGCCTGTGAATTGAACTATTCGTCCGATATTGACCTGATCGCACTCTACGACCCAGGTGTCACAGTATACTGCGGAAGAAAAACGCTAGCACAGTGCTGGATTAAAATAACACAGACACTCATGCAGATGATCGAAGAACGCACCATGCATGGTTATGTATTTCGTACAGACCTGCGCCTGCGCCCTGATCCAGGCGCAACACCTGTTGCCATCGCGGTTGAGGCGGCAGAAAGCTATTATCATTCAATGGCTGTAAACTGGGAGCGCTCGGCGATGATTAAAGCCCGCGTCGTGGCCGGTGATAAAAAGGCAGGCACTCAATATTTGAAAAACCTCAGTAGCTGGGTGTGGCGGCGCAATATGGATTTCGCTGCGCTTAAAGATATCGCCGCGATCAAAAACCAAATTAACCGTCACTATAAGCTCGATCAGGATATTGGCCCAAACTACAATGTAAAACTTGGTCAGGGTGGCATTAGAGAGGTCGAGTTTTTTGCTCAAGTGAACCAGCTTCTTCATGCGGGACGCCATCCGTCTTTACGTGTGCGGGGAACAGTAGAGGCGCTGGAAGAGCTAGCTAGATTAGGCATGCTAAAGCCAGAAACCAAGCGCCAATTGGTCGCAGCCTACGAATATTTGCGCACACTGGAGCACCGGCTTCAGATGGTGGATGACGCGCAAACTCATGAATTACCGCAAACAGCCGAGCACATCCACCGCATCGCGTTATTTATGGGGTATCAAGGCCCGGAAGACATGCTGGCCTCCCTAACAATACATACAAGCACTGTCAGTAGGATCTATGATGGCCTCCTACCCGATTATTCCGAAACAGACACCGCTGAATTCAGCGAAAACCAACTCGTAGAGACACTAGGAACACTAGGGTACTCTGACACGGATGGCGCGGTTTCAATGGTGGAAGCCTGGCGGCGCGGACGTCATTTGGCATTAAGAACAGAACGTGCAAAAGCACTTTTAGAACAATGCCTTCCAAAATTATTGAATGCTTTTTCCCAAACCGACAACCCCGCGGCAGCTCTCGTACGCTTTGACAAGTTCATCTCCCAACTGCCAGCTGGTGTACAACTATTCTCACTTTTGCATTCAAACCCTTCGCTGTTCACGCTGCTCGCTCGCGTTATGGGGTTGGCCCCAGCACTTGCTGACCTGCTCGCAAAAAAGCCCGAACTTTGGGATATGGTTCTGGAACCATCCTTTTATGCGCCGCTGGAAGATGAGGCTAGCCTAACGCTAGAGTTGGCGACACGTCTCGATATTGCCCGGGATTTTCAGGACGTTCTGGACTTCATACGAAAATTTGCTGCGGAACAAAAATTTCGTGCAGGCGTGCATTTGCTCGAATCGCTTTCTGGGGTAGCTGAAAGCGGTAGAGCCCTAACACGTATTGCCGATGTTACCATCAAAGCATTGATCCCCCATGTTAGCGACGAGTTTGCGCGAAGACATGGGGCTTTTCCTGATGGCGGTATCGCAATTTTGGCTATGGGGAAATATGGTGGTCGCGAACTAACCCATACATCAGACCTGGACATTGTATTTTTGTACCACGCAGCAGATATGAGTCAAATGTCAGATGGTGCTAAACCTTTGATGCCAAGTCAGTATTTCTCTCGGTTGGGGCAAAATATCATTACCGCAATCACGGCGTTAACATCAGAGGGTCGATTGTATGAGGTTGACACGAGATTACGCCCGTCTGGCAGCCAAGGCCCGCTTGTCGTGACTCTAAAAACATTTCAAGACTATTATGCTCGGTCAGCATGGACATGGGAACATATGGCCCTGACCCGCGCCCGGGTAATATTGTCACCGCAGGCGATGTTGGGCCCGCTCCAACACTCGGTAGAAACCGTATTAACGCAAAAAAGAGATGCGAATGCACTATTATTGGCCGTTCATAAAATGCGCGACAAGCTTTTTGATGAGTTCGGCAGTCAAAACAAATGGGCGATCAAACACACAAAGGGTGGCCTTGTGGACATGGAGTTTCTCTGCCAGTTTTTGATGTTGAAGGAAGGTCATACGCATCCCGCCCTTTTTGAGGCAGAGATATCGCAATCAATCAACAAATTGCTCAAGTACGGATTATTGGAGGAACAAGAAGCAAAATCGCTGGAAGAGTCTCATCAACTGCAACAAAAGATACAATCATTGTTGCGTCTCTGCCTCAACGGACCACCTGAAGACCGTGAGGCAATACCGAAAGGACTGCAGCATGTCTTAATGGATGCCACGGCCACCACAAACATGAATGAGCTTGAAGATAAACTTGAGCAAAGTCAGCGCGCCATATACAAGCTTTATCAAAAGCATATCCAACATGCTGTGGACCAAATAAAAGACTAGGATGCATTAATGACGCTCAAGATAGGCGATAAGGCCCCCAACTTTTCCCTGCCGGGCAGTGACGGAGCTACCATTTCCCTGATCGATACTCTCGGGAAAAATATTGTGCTGTATTTCTACCCTAAAGACGACACCCCAGGCTGCACGACAGAGGGAAAAGACTTTTCTGCCTTGATAGATGAATTCTCGGCCACAAATACCGTTGTGTTGGGGGCTTCCAAAGATTCCCCGACAAAACATGATAAATTTATTGATAAACATGCCCTAAAAATATCACTTATCTCTGATGAGGATGGGCAGCTTATGGAAGCCTATGGCGTTTGGGTTGAAAAAAATATGTATGGCCGAAAATATATGGGCATCGAACGCGCTACCTATTTGATCGACCAAGCGGGTGTCATTCAGCAAATTTGGCGTAAAGTGCGAGTTAAAGGTCATGCAGAAAAGGTACTGGAGGCGGCACGAGAGCTATGACCGGCCAATTTTCCAGCATCGGCAAAGCAGCCGTAGCAGTTCTTAAAACCGAAAAACCGCGCGAAAAAGCCGAGCTCGCGAGACGTGTTGCCGCAGAGTGGCGAGCTGATAAATTAGCTTTCAAATTTGACGCAAATGCACCTGACCGACCTGCCCGACCAACAAAGCCTGAATTACTGGACCCATCCCAGATGCCAAACCGGGGACGCGGCGGTTCGGAAAATAACCGTAGGGCACTTTTGCATGCAGTGGCCCATATTGAATTGAATGCAATTGACTTGGCTTTTGATTTGGTCGCCCGATTTGGCGGCGTGATGCCGCGTATGTTTACTGATGACTGGGTCGGTGTAGGCGACGACGAAGCGCGACATTTCACGCTTCTGGCTGGGCGCATGAAAACACTCGACTGCATTTACGGGGATTTCCCAGCCCATGACGGGCTTTGGCAATCTGCCATGGACACCGCTGGTAGCTTGCCCGCCAGGCTTGCTATTGTTCCCATGGTTTTGGAAGCTCGAGGACTAGACGTTACACCAAAAATGATTGAGCAATTCAAACGGGCCGGTGACACCGCGTCTGCTGATGTTTTGAGCACAATTCTCGAAGAGGAAATTTCCCATGTCGCCGCTGGCACTCGCTGGTTTAAGTTCTTGGCAACGCAAGGGGAATTGGACCCAAATGAGTGGTTTCAGGAGCTAGTGAAATCCTATTTCAAAGGAAAAATTAAGCCGCCTTTCAATAAACCCGCACGCAATCGAGCGGGCTTGCCAGTTTCTTTTTACGATCCTCTCGGTGCAATGCTGGAGGACAGCGAATAACCGCTTATGAGGTGTTAGGCCTTGACCTTTCCGGCGAAAATGGGTGGAATGCACCAAATTTTAAAAATATAACTATAAAATGCTTGTATAAAAAGCTTAAGGCCCGGGACAGTTGAGGACACGCATCTGCGTGAGAGGTATTTGAGTAAAGAGCTGACACTGAAAGAGAAAATATTTTTTCTGCGGGGTAAATATTTCCCGGAGAAGCAATTATTTCTGCGCAGCGAAGGCCGCGTTCGCTTCATAACAATTGGCACAAATACGCAGATTGGCATGGCATCTGCCCTTGCAATTTCACTCGTTTGGGGTGCTGTCACATCCTATGCTTACCTGACGCGTGACATTCTACTGGAAGAGAAAAACAAAAAAATAAGCAATATGTCAGCGCAGTATCAGGCACTGTCCAGCGATTTTGGCTCTTTGGAAGAAGAAGTTGAACATCGAGCTAAGCTTTTGGAGGAAAGGCAAGAATTTCTCGAAAAGATAGTCGGTTCTGACAGTAGCATCAAAGATCCGAGTAGTGATGCTACAAAAAATTCCGGCCTTCCTGCCTCCAGTGAAAAAGAAGAGAGAAGCAACGACACGTCCTTTTTTGACGAATTCATCGGTGCCAAGGCGGCGGTGGCCGAAATGCCTAGCGCAAATGAACGGCGACGCAAGCTTCTTGCCCGGTTGGAAACTTCCAGCAAACAGCAGATACAGCTTATCACCCGGCTTCAGCAGGGCATCGACAAACAATACGACTATATTCAGACAACGTTAGCACCAACAAAACTAACAGCTAAGAACCTGCTGGATCATTTTGACACCGATACATCTGCAATGGGTGGCCCCTATATTCCAAGCGTACCAAGCCAGGGATTTTCCCCGATATTCAAAGCAGACGATCAAAAACCCTTCACTGATTTTATTCTCGCCAATCAACGCCTTGAGATGGTCACATTAGTGATGGATAGTTTCCCTGTCGGCAAACCTGCGGAAAAATATTATGTTTCCAGCAAGTTTGGTCGCAGACGCGATCCGCTGAAAAAGACATGGGCTCGTCATCCGGGCCTTGACCTAGCGGGTTGGCCTGGCACAGCCATCTATGCCACTGCACCTGGCAAGGTGGTTCACGCAGGCTGGTTTGGGCCTTATGGCCGCATGGTAGAGATTGAGCACGGCAACGGCTTTAAAACTCGCTATGGCCATATGCGCAAACTGCGGGTAAAAAAGGGTGAAGAAGTAACAATAGGGACACGGGTTGGCGACATGGGGAAAACGGGGCGCGTTACGGGCACCCATTTACACTATGAAGTTTGGTTTGACGGCAAAGTCAGGGACCCGGCACCCTTTATGAAGGCAGCAAATGATGTTCTCAAAATCCAGGGACGAGATGAAAAAACCAGCTAACAACTTCGGAGCGGCACCACGCACAGGCGTGGCCCCTACTCCATCAATTGTCGGATCAGATGTACAGATCGAAGGCAACATTAAAACAGACGGCGAATTACAGCTTGATGGTTCCATCATCGGTGATCTGTCTTGCGGTGGACTCGTTATGGGCGAAACCGGCAAAGTAAAAGGTACAATCACCGCTGATAACGTTACTATTCGGGGCTCTGTGCAAGGCGAAATTCGCGCTCGTACTGTACGTTTGGACAAAAACGCGACCGTTGAGGGCAACGTATTTCACGAAAGCCTCTCTGTCGAGGCAGGCGCGAAGCTTACAGGCCATTTTGCCCATACATCAGGGTCAACAGATGTACCAAAATTGAACCCAGAAAAACCGACACTTGTTGAAACCAAGGCAGCTTCTGAGTAAGACGCTTTCTGAGGCCTACGTTGATCATCAACGGGTTAACTAGATACAAAAAAGGCGCCTCAATTGGCGCCTTTTCTACTATCTATCGCTTTAATTATGAGTAAGATTACCTAAGCAATCTCGCTCTCATTTTCGATAATTTTACCTGCCAAACCGTAAGCCACGGCCTCTTTCCCGGTTAGCCAATAATCACGGTCCTGATCTTTGGTAATTTTCGCCAACGTCTGCCCCGTTGCTTTGGCAAAAATCTTGTTCAAACGCTCACGCATCACCAAAATTTGCTCTGCCTGAATTGCAATATTGCTGGCATCGCCGCCTACACCACCGCTTGGTTGGTGCAGCAAAAAGCGAGTATTTGGCGTGGCATAGCGGTTCTTTTTTTCTGCCGCAGCATAAATTAAGGCGCCTGCACTGGCTACATATCCAGTTCCCAAAATTTTAACTTCAGGTTTGATAAATTTTATCGTGTCATGGATCATGTCACCGGCTTCAACATGGCCGCCAGGCGAACATATTATCAACGTAATCGGGTCATTAGAGACATGAGCCATAGCGTGCATGCGGGCACAGATGTCCTGAGCCATATCCATATTGATGCCGCCCGTGACAAAAACCTTGCGGGCCTCAAACAGTATCTTGTTCAAGTGCTCGCTATTGCTTTTTTGCTCGTCTTTTTTGTCATCATCATCGTTGAATAAGTTCGTCACAGTAGAATTTCCTTTGAATAGGCGCCCCGCACATGTCGTCACGCCCGATATTAATCAACGTCAGAGACGTTTTTGTTTTCACCATGCACCCTAGCGGCTAATGACGCAGCAAGGAAGGGGTCAAGCGCGCCGTCCAGCACTTTTTGTGGCTGGCCACTTTCTTCACCGGTACGCAGATCTTTCACCATTTGGTAAGGCTGCATCACATAAGACCGAATTTGATGACCCCAGCCAATATCAGATTTCGTTGCATTCACTGCGTTGGCTTCTTCTTCGCGTCTGCGCAGCTCGGCTTCGTAAAGTCGCGCTTTCAGCATACTCATGGCTTCAGCGCGGTTTTTATGTTGTGAACGCTGGTTTTGACATTGCACAACAATACCTGAAGGCTGGTGCGTAATACGTATAGCAGAATCAGTTGTATTCACATGCTGGCCACCCGCGCCCGACGCCCGGTATGTATCCACTTTCAAGTCACCCTCGTTAATGTCAACCTCAATCGAATCATCAATCACTGGATACACCCAAATCGAAGCAAAACTCGTATGTCGTTTGGCATTGCTATCAAACGGCGAGATACGCACTAATCTGTGCACGCCGCTCTCTGTTTTCAACCATCCGTAAGCGTCTTCACCTTTAATCTGGATTGTAGCCGATTTAATACCTGCTTCTTCGCCAGCCATATATTGTATGGTTTCATTTTTAAACCCGCGACTTTCGGCCCAGCGCTGATACATGCGAAACAGCATACTGGCCCAATCCTGCGCTTCTGTACCGCCTGCGCCAGCATGAATTTCAACGTATGTGTCATTGCCGTCCGCTTCACCTGAAAGCAGCGCCTGTAGTTCCGCTGATTTAGCGTCAACTGCAAGACGGCTTAACGTTTCTTCAGCCTCAGAGGCCATCTCCTCATCGCCGTCAAGCTCCGCCATTTCGATAATTTCGACCATGTCAGCCAGCTCAGACTCGATCGCGAGTACAGATTTTGTGGCATTATCAAGCTTGGTGCGCTCACGCATGAGCTTCTGAGCCTCTGCTGGATTATTCCAAAGGTCAGGGTCTTCTGAAAGAGCATCAAGTTCCTCCAGTCTCAATAGAGCCTGATCCCAGTCAAAGATGCCTCCTCAGCAGCGCCATCGACTGCTGGAGTTGATCAACGGTTGCCTGAGCTTCCGCACGCATAACAAAATTCCTTCTTCGGCCTAAAGGCCGGAAACACTAATAAATATAACTCAAGGAGAGCAGCACTAATAAATGCCGCCAGTACCTTTACGAATTGTGCTTTTGGTTTTAGCGATTGGGAGCGAGCCGTCAAGTACTGCAAATTGACCGGTGCGGGGTTCGGTACCAGGCTTGTATGCTTCCAAAATCACATTCTTGTCGCCATACTTGGCGGGCTCTCCCGTATCACGATTGATACGTACCAATCTAATACCAGGAGGCATACGGAACGGGATCCCGGGTTCACCGCGCAAAGCAGACTGCATAAAGTCACGGAAAATAGGGACGGCAACGCTACTGCCTTCTTCATATTGGCCTAGCGATCTCGGTCGATCAAACCCCGTAAACACACCAACCACCATGTCGGCTGAAAAACCAACAAACCACGCATCATGAGAATCGTTTGTGGTGCCCGTTTTTCCTGCCAGCGGTTTTCCCAGTGGCCGTATTTTACGCCCTGTACCATTTTGAACCACACCTTCCATCATAGAAACCAATTGAAAAGCGGTAAGCGGATCAAGTATTTGCGCGCGGTCGTCTGGTATTTCAGGCTCTTCACCGCTTTCCACGGCTACGGTGCGACATGCAGCACAGTCGCGAGCGTCATGTTTAAAAATCGACTGACCTCGCCGGTCCTGAATACGGTCAATCAGCGAGGGCGTAATTTCCTTGCCACCGTTCACCAGCATGCCGTAAGCCGCAGACAATTGAAGTAAATTCACCTCTCCTGCCCCTAGGGACGCCGCAAGAGTGGGCTCCATATTGCGGTCGAGTCCAAACTTACCTGCATAGTCCATCACTGTGCCCATACCTAAATTCTGGGCCAAACGCACGGTCATCAGATTTCTTGATTTCTCAATTCCTAGCCGCAAAGTACTTGGTCCGTAAAATTTATCCGAACTGTTGCGCGGCTTCCACTTGCCTCGCCCTTCTCCTTGGTCGATCACAAAAGGCGCATCAAGGACCAAGCTGGAAGGCGTAAACCCTTTATCTAGTCCCGCAGCATACACAAATGGCTTAAACGCTGAACCGGGCTGCCGCTCCGCCTGTGTAGAGCGGTTATATTGGCTAATTTTATAATCATAGCCGCCCACCATAGCCAACACTCGGCCGGTATGTGGATCCATCGCTACCAATGCACCTTCTATTGCCGGGATTTGCCTTAGGCCAAATTGGGCAACACTGCCAATTTCCTCGCCCACACTGTCCCAAAACCCTGCCAGCACGGTCATAGGCGCTTTTTTTAAGCGCTCAACCACAATAACGTCGCCTAGCGACAGTACCTGGGCAATGTCGGTAACCTTAGGCCCCAGCCGCTCACGGAAACGCCATGCACGCGCCCATGTAAGCTCTTCAAAGGGAATGAAGCCGTAACTGCCATCTTTAAAGCCAATGATCGCACCGTCTGCACGCACTTCATGCACAGCAGCGAGCTGCCACGAAGGAATTCCCAGTGGCTTTTTGATCGCTTCCAGTCTCTTTTGCCAAACTTCATCAATATCCAGCCGCGCAATTGCTCCGCGCCAGCCGTGCCTGCGATCATAGGCAACCAGTCCGTCCCTTAGAGTTCGCTCTGCTATTGCCTGAAGTTTCGGCTCCAACGAGGTCCGCACCGAAAGCCCGCCCTCATAAAGGGTCTTGGTGCCGTATATACGGCTCACACGGCGGCGCACTTCCTCCGCAAAATACTCGGCTTTAAACTCTGTTCTGCCTGTTCTGGGCTTCATCAACAAATCTTCATCAAGCGCAGCGCGATATGTCGCTTCGTCAATGTGGCCTAGAATTTTCATTCGACCAAGGATCCAGTTGCGCCGCCCGAGCGCACGCTCTTTGTAACGCTTAGGGTGATACCTGTGTGGAGCCTTTGGCAAAGCCGCCAAAAATGCCATCTCAGCGACCGTGAGTTCGTTCAACGCCTTGTTGAAATAATTCAACGATGCAGCTGCAATGCCGTACGACCTGTTGCCAAAGTTAATCTCGTTCAAATAAAGTTCCAGAATATGGTCTTTACTGAAAGCTCGCTCAATCCGCAGCGTTAGGATCATTTCTTTGATTTTGCGGTCCAGCTTTTGATCCAGCGTCAGCAAAAAAGTACGCGCCACCTGTTGTGTTATTGTGGAACCACCCTGTAAAGGACGCCCCTGAATAACATTGGCGACGTTGCGGATATTCCCCCTGATCATGCCGAGATAATCAAGGCCGTTGTGCTTAAAAAAGTCCTTATCTTCCGCGGATAAGAAAGCGTTGATCAACTGTTCAGGTACTGCATTGATCGGAACAAACAGCCGCGGCTTGCGGGAAAATTCCGTTAGTAGGCTACCGTCTCCTGCATGAATGCGCGTCACGACGGCAGGTTCATATTTCGCCAGTTGCCGGTAATCAGGCAGATCACGACCATAATATATGATGGCCCAGATAACCAAAACCGCTGCGGATACCGTACCGAAAACACCGGCTATCAAGCCATATTTGAAAAGACGTCGCCAAAGAGGCTTTTTCGCCTTCTTGTCATGTTTGCCAGTTGTTGCAACGTCGTTATTTTTATCTGTCTTAGACATCAAACTATGAAATCACCATTATGGAAGCTGAATTGCTTCTCTTCTGCCAAAAGAATATGTCCCTCATATGGCGACTATGGCCATAGAGCAACTATCGGCCCTCAGCAATCAGTGTTTCAAAATAGCTGTCTACAGCTCGGTGTATGGCTCGGGAAATTTTACGGGCACCTTCGGGGCTATTCAATAGCCGTGCATCCGACTTATTGGTGATATAGCCTGTTTCAACCAATACCGAGGGTATATCTGGCGACTTAAGAACCAACAAATTTGCAAACCGGTGCCCACGTTTGTGCATTTTCACTTGGCGACGCATTTCCGGGACCAAAATCTCAGCGAAGCGCGCAGAAGAGTTCATTGTCTCGCGTTGAGCAAGTTCAATTAAAATATTGGACACTTCGCTATTGGTTTCAGCCAAATCAATGCCTGCCAACACGTCAGATTTATTCTCTTTCGCTGCCAATCGTGCAGCCTCTTTGTCTGAGGCTTTTTCATTCAGCGTATAAACAGTGCCACCACGTACCTTAGAGTTTTTGATCGCGTCTACATGCACGCTGATAAAGAGGTCCGCGCCGACAGCCTTCGCTTTGCCAAACCGTTGACGATGAGGAATATAAATATCCTTG
>Ga0316207_10003237_pt1 | contig 15401 bp, 17 predicted proteins | sample 6weekpyrite_MG_FD_204943 | JGI IMG/M metagenome (GOLD analysis project Ga0316207, IMG submission 204943) | Microbial mat bacterial communities from mineral coupon in-situ incubated in ocean water Damariscotta River, Maine, United States -... | ecosystem: Environmental > Aquatic > Marine >... | reverse complement strand
CATGACAGGTTTCTCTCATTATTTATACATTTTGGCAGGCTAATCGCCCGCTTAATATCTTTTATTAACTATAACAAATAGAAAGGCTTAGTGAGATTTTTTACGCATTAATCTCTACTAGTTCTGGTGTGGGGTGCGATAAACCAACACCCAGGAAATTGCTGTTTTTTTATTTTTTAGGCCGCTTACGTTTAGGCCGAGTCTGGAAATTGGTGACACTGGGCATAATCAGGTTATAGGGAATCTCTTCTATGCTTCCATACAACCTGATTGATTGCTCCATAAGCCCCGCAATATTTTCAACGGTTTCATTAGAGGCATCTGACATAAGCAGGCTCTGCACACCTAGCATACCTCCATTCTGGACTTTAATTTCCTTATTGTGGGGCAAAGGCCCATCTATATTTATTTTAAAAATAAATCGGGTCTGCTTGCGCAGATGGTCAAGGAAGGCCTTACAGTTTTTTTGCATGAGCGCATCGGTGCAACCGACACCATGGCGGTCTGCCAGTCTAAACATATGCTGGTAGGCACACTGGCATTTTAGCGATAGTATGCCTTTTTCAAATGCACAGGGTGCGCTATTTATACGCTCATAGGCCTGCCTGTAACTTTCCTCATCCATAAAGCCTACTTTTCATGCTCCATGACGATTGGCTTTTCTCGCTTCTCCATTAGCATTTCTTCAGCGGCCAGCTGATTATCAGCAAATATGACCTTAATATCCGCTGTATCACCTTCAGCCTGTTCGGCGCGGGTAGTACGGGCAAAATTTTTGGCATCTTTAAACTTTTCATATTCGCCGATTAGCTCTAACTGTTTCAGCATTGCCAGTTCGGCGGATTCCATTTTATAGACATAATATGGCATAACGGCTCACAATAACTTAGTAAATTGGTCGGGTATTATAACAAACACTAATATTCAGGTAAATTACTCTGTGTAACAGAGTATAATGCCTGTTCACCCAATACTTAGACAAATGGTCCCCATAATGGATGCTGAATTAAAGAAAGAGCTCGATATTTTAGTGACGCTACGTAAGGTTTTATCCAGTGTAGTGAGAGAAATCACCCCCGACCCAGGTATGCGCCACCCTTTAAGCGATGCCACTATGGAAGATGTAAGACACGGCTTTTTGCTGATATCAGCCCGTGAAAAAGAAATTACTGAAGCTCTGGGCAAACCGAGCCTGCATCGCCCTATCTACAAAGGCGACACACCCAAGAGCAATGTTGTGAAGATGCACGGCCTTAAGTCATCAAAAGACGATAAAGATTCGTAAATAAACTGACCTTATCAGGCAGTCATTCACCCGAGGCTTAATACAGGGGTGTTACATTATTCACGCCCCTGGCTCCCTTTAGCAAACTCGTTCAGTTTTTTTCGCTATCTTTAATACACGGCCAGGCCTCAACAGCTACACTTGTATTCATACTAATAAAAAAACTGGACACACCTTTTTTTGAAGATACACATCAACAGGGGCGACATATGGGGCGGTATTTCTGCCTCCGCCGTGATGCTTCCACAGGCTACCGCTTTTGGTATTGCCGTATGGGCACCCTACACTCAAAACCTGTCTACAGCGGCCATGGCCGGCTTAATTACCGCCATCGCAGTCAATTTATTTTCTGGTCTGAGCCGTGGCACCCAGGGCATGGTCAGTTCCCCCACCGGGCCCACAATGGTACTGGTTGCAGGTGCCCTGGCGAGCCTTAGCCAGCGCGGTATTAGCACCCCTGAATTAATCACCAGTATTGCCGTCATGCTGTTTATTTCTGGCCTGATGCAGATACTCATTGGCCTGTCTAATGGGGGGCGCCTTATCAAGTTTATTCCCTACCCGGTTATCGCTGGCTTTATGACAGGTTCTGCGCTTTTAATGATTAGCTCACAGGCACAGATGCTCGCAATCACCCCAGCTGAGCTATCGCTGACTTATTTTTTACAATATCACCTGTGGATTCCCTGGCTAACCGCTATTGTAACGATTTTAAGCATTTCACTTATGCCCAGGGTGTTTGCTTCGGTTCCTGGTCCAGTTTCAGCACTGATTATTGGCTCCCTGGTTTTTCATATTCTTATCGTACTCAGTCAATACAGCCTGCCTGAGCAATGGCTGGTAGGTCGCTTACCGGACATAAGCCGCATCCAGTTCGTTTTACCTGGCTCTTTTGAACATATTCCCTGGTCTATTATTTTGCCGATTAGCCTGGCACTCGCTGTGCTCTCATCCCTGGATAGCTTACTCACCTCGGTGCTTTCAGATGTGGCAACTACACAGCGCCATAATGCGCGGCGGGAACTTGCAGGACAGGGTCTCGGGCAAATGTTTTCAGCGCTTCTGGGTGGCATTGCCGGAGCGGGTACCACCGGCGCTTCTCTTGTTTCTATAAAATCCGGTGGTCGGCAATGGGCCGCCATTATTAGTGCCATCTCGCTTCTGCTCATTATTATATTTTTTGGCCCTGTCGCCGCCCTGCTACCCATTAGCGTACTTGCCGGCGTTGTTTTACACGTCGCTATCTGGGGCATGCTGGAGCGAGATATTATTGCCTGGCTTAGAAAACCCAGCAGCCGCCTTGATGCAATGACCGCACTACTGGTCACCGGAGTGACCGTGGCCTATGACCTGATGATTGCCGTAGGTGTGGGAATTCTACTGGCCATTATCCAGTTTGTTCGCGCGCAGATTATCTCACCGGTCATTCACCGCCGCTCGACGATTGCCCAACACCCCTCTATTCGTAGACGCAATGAACAGCAACGTGAAGTTTTAAAACAGCACGCAGATGATGTGCTGATTTATGAGCTTAAAGGCAATTTATTTTTTGGCACTGTTGATAAACTGTTTGAACAATTTAACACTGAGCTTAATCGTCCCGTACAGATTATTCTGGATATGGCTCGCGTAAGCCAGGTAGATTTAACCGCCGTTAGAATGCTGCAACAAATGGCTGACAGACTCCACCTGGCCAAAGGTGAACTTATTTTTACCAATGTAAGAAAAGGCAAGGGCCTGAGCAAAAAAGTCGAAAAAACACTACGCCAGATGAGCCCTCATCATAGCGGGGATTATCCGGTGCGCACGTTCATCGATGCCGATGAAGCGATTGAGTACGCTGAAAACAAACTACTTGGTAAACTGGGTATAGAAACAAGCCTCCCCGAACGCATTGAACTGGAAGATAGTGAACTTTGCCATGGTTTATCCGCCGACGTTTTGCTGACATTACAAACGGTGATGAAGCCCATCGCATTAAAGTCAGGAGAGGTGCTGTTTAATATTAATGATATTGCCTCAGAACTCTATGTCGTTATTGAGGGGGAAATTGATATTCTTTTACCTTTTAGCAAACATCACCACAAACGCCTTGGTAAGTTTGGCCCCGGTGCTTTTTTTGGTGAAGTTGTTTTTCTCAAACCCGGCCCAAGGACGGCCAGCGCCAAAGCGATTCATGATAGCAAACTGCTTATGCTGGACAGTGACGGATTTGCTCAATTAAAAAAACAAAACCCGGACGCGGCTATAAAGTTATTGCAACGTTTGGGGCGTGAGTTAAGTGAAAGACTGAGGTGGTCAGACAGTGAACTGCGTCGACTGTCTGACTGAAATGAGTTTTGCAGCGATTTTTTACAGGGATTAATACTTCGGTACGAAGACTAGCAAGAGCGAAAGAATCACAAGCGCCTGAAAATAATGAGCACCGTCACAACAGCACTGTTTTGGCTCAGCACACTATTAGCGAACGCATAGCGAGCTGAACCAGTGACACTAAAACACTTCAGGCAATACCTTTTACTGCTTTAGTTTACCGGCAGTTTGTCTCGCAGCGCATCACGATCAAACCACCAGCGACCATTCGCAATTGCATCAACAACGGTGCCCATGCGTGGTAAAAATTTAGCCGGGTCATTAAGTTCCATTTTTTCCAGCCAGAAGTCCAGGGTATCCTGGCTTTTTACATCCGAATGACGCTGCGCGACTTTGGCAATCATATTGGTAGTCAGGAAAGCCAGGCTATCATGTTTTTCATCACTGGCACGAACGCCAACAATGTAATGTGCGGTAGCGGCGGCAACGGCGGCACCATCTGAATCACTTGGCGTTTCATCGATAATATAATTCATCATGCCAATGGTATATTCCGGGTCGACAGGGTAAGTCACCGAGAGCCACACACCATGCGCCAGTGCCAGGATAGACGCTGGCTGCTCAGTTTGATACATAATGTCACAGGCTTCGATGGCGCTAGCCCAGTCTTCACTTTCAATCAGTAGCTCAAACGCGGCTTTTGCTTCATTCCACGCATTTTCGTTCTGCTCCAGTCCGAGTTGAGCATTGGCAATTTCCAGTTTAATTTTGGCGACATCCACTGGATTAGCGTCTCTGGGCAGCTGGGTTAATTCAAATTGATGATTTCTTAACTGCTCTTCCAGGTAGGCACGGGCCTCTGCATCATCTGATGTTTCTAGCACGCCTTGTTCTGGTCTTAGTCCTGGGTCTTTACTCATGATCTTAAATCCTGGGTCTCTACTTAAAGTTTTTACAATGATTTGTAAAATGGGGGTTTTACACGACTTTACAATCCCCATTCAACCAACTAATTCTGGGGTATCTATCCTGGCTGCTGATTTACAGCGCTAATGACTGCCACCATTTCATCGAGCCTTTGCTGTGCCTGCTGCACCCGGCTATGCTGACTGTCCAGGCCGCTGATTAATTCGGCCGCCTGCTGGTAAATGATCTGCTGCTGTTGTGGATCGAATAACTGCACCGCCAGGGCAACCGTTTGTGCATCTTCACTCAGAAGACAGGGCACGAGCAGCTTCTCTTCAATCAGGCTATTCGGGGCCAATAAGTCAGCTATAAACGGGTGTTCCAGCAGTGCAAAATGTGCCTGGCGGGCCTGCTCTTCCATTTCCAGCTTGGAGATACCCTGAGCATCATTACCAACGGCTTTCCACATGCTTTGCATCATCATACTCAACAGGCGCTTTATCATTCCCCTGACTTCATCCTGGTCACCCGCCAGCCCTGAGCTGGCCTCATAGGTTTTATCCAGCCTTTCCTTAAGCTTTAAAATAACATCCGCATCTGCATTGGGTTCAAGTTCCACAACCTCTTGTACCAGTTCACGAAAGCTATTAACAAACTGTTCTACATCCTGGGCATCTTTTGTACGCGCATCCTGTATATCAAATGGCTCAATATTTATGACGCCACAGGCAGGTTCAAACAGGGGGTTCTGGTACTGGCGCCTGAGCATGCGCTCACGACGTCCAGATTTCTCTGAAAATAATACTTCTATACTCATGCCACTGGCTCCACAACCTTATCTAGCACAGCACTGATGGCTGCCTCTTCAATGGGAAAGGCCATAGTTTCAAACACATCAAAAACCGCCAGTAGTCGCTCCAGCTGCGGGCGCTGTTCCTTCTCATAAAACACAATAATTTTACATTCCGGGATTTGCTGCACCGTTGCCATTAAAGTCTCCAGGCTACTGGTGCGGTCGCGGAAATCTGACTGGAAGTTAAATTCGGCAACAATGACACCAGGGTGCATTTTTTTTAATCGCTTGGTGGCTTTTCGCATACTATCAACCCGCTCTACTTCGAAGCCTTTCTGCTCATAGAGCGAAGTGAAGTCTGGGTACCCGCCAATTTCGACAATCGAGAGTAACTGAGATGACGCCAAAACCTGAACCTGTCTATCAATATAAATAACAAAGGCCGCAGTATACCATACTCTTTTAGTCGGGTATTATCCCGGATAATAGTGAGCAGCCTGTTTTGCCCTGAATAATACCAACGAAGGCCCGCTACTTTACCTTTATGCCCAGCAGAAACACATCAAATAACTGTAGCATCATACCCTTGAGAAGGGTCGGATGATCCCGCCAGCAGGACGCCTTGTCGCTATTTTCCTGTGCAAGTGGTTTTAGCTTGCCAGATGAGACCATCATCGCCAGCCCCTGAATCATAGACATCGCACTCAGCGCTAGCTTGAGCGGGTCTTTATCAATAAATACCTGCTGATCCTGCCCATTGCGGATAATACGAACCAGGCTACTCATGGCCTCATCGGCGGCTTCTTTCAAGCGCTCACCACTGCTTCGTGGTTGCAGCTGCCCACCAAACATGAGCTGAAACAGGTTGGGTTGTTCAGCCGCCATAATAATAATGTGCATGGCGCTTTCAAAAAGCTGCACCTCCGGATCATTGGCAAACTCCAGTTCAAGCCGGGTATTTCTTGCCAGCAGTTTTCTGAAACCCGCCTCTGCAATTGCCTCAAGTAGCTCCTGTTTATTTTTAAAATGCCTGTAGGGCGCGTTATGCCCAACCCCTATAGTACGTGCTATTTCACGCAGACTTATCCCGGACATACCCTTAGTATTGAGCAGCTGGGTACCAATATTTACCAGCGAATTACGTAGGTCACCATGGTGATATCGAGTCTGTACCATACCGTTTTAACCTGATAGCCTGAAATTACATTTGACAAGTACTTAGTCTATCATTAAATTCTGTGATGTGGACACTGCCCACATAAATGAAAAATCTTATTCAGGATGCCCTTCACCAGGAGACCGCTATTATGACCAATGACCTAATCAAGCGCATATGCAATGCACATGGCGGGCTCGATCGCTGGCAACTGGTTGAGTCTATAGAATTACAGCTGGATATTTTTGGACCCATTCTAATCACCAAGTTTAAGTCGCCCTGGCTTTCTAATATCACCGCGAATGTATTTACTGATAAACCCTATGTCAGTATTCACAACTTTCCTGAAGAAGGCCACACCGGTATTTTTGATGGTTATGACGTATCAATCTATAACGCTAACGATAAAATTTACTGCGAACGCAATTACCAGAACTCGAATGAGCTTAAAACCAAACCACGCTTACACTGGGACCACCTCGACATGATTTATTTTCTAGGGTATGCCCTGTGGAATTACAGCTGTAGCCCCTATATTTTTAATAATAAAGGCTTCGACTGTTACCAGGGCGAGGACTGGCTTGATAAAGATGGCAGCGCATTGAGCACATTACATGTTCGCTACCCAAGCCACATCCCTACACACTCTAAACAGCAGGTATTTTACTTCGATCAAAAAGGCCTGCTTAAACGCAATGATTCCACTTCAGATATTATTAGCCCTATTGGCATTGGTAGTCACTACTGCCAGAACCACAAAAGTTTCGAGGGCCTGGTATTTCCCACCCATAGAACCGTTTTCCCTCGTCTATGGAATGGAACAGCTTTAAAACCATTCAAAGTCATGGATGGTAAATTTAAAAACATTCTAATTAACTGGCGCCAACAGCCGGATGCGATTTAGAAATAGCCTCCAGTCAAATAACATTAATCAAATAAAATTAATAATGTATCACAGCTGTCCCGTTAACTTAAAAGCTCCCATCATTCCCGAATGCTTGTGTCGGGAACCCAGGGCTTTGCGGGCACTAAGGTCACTGGATCTCCGATAAAAACATTCGGAGATGACGATTTTGTAGCTTACTATTTTCATGTCTATTGAAATAGACATAATATGCTTAACCCGTTATACAGGAACTATGCATATAATTAAAAAAGTTAACGGGACAACAGTGATAATGTATCTAAATTTTTATGATTTTCAGATCAGGCTGATAGCATAAAATAATTATTTAAAAAAATAATAAAACACTAAACAACCGCCTGTTTTTTTATGTAACTATCTCCGTATTCAAAATACTTACCAGAAAACCCTGGAGACATAGTTATATTATTTTGCTACTGCATTCACTGTGTTAAGCTCATGCAAGCTTCTCCAGAAATACCTTGATATTAATTAATAAAATGATAAATCAAAATGAATATCCAGTTTCTACGGCTTTGCATACTAACAATCATTTTTAATCTCTCAGCTTGCTCAATGGCCGAATTAAGCGTCAGGGCATCGATGCCAATATTAGAAGGCGGGATGCTAGCACTGAATAGAGAGCAGGATCTTTACCTCGCCGAAGCCGCCATGCCACCAAACATTGAATTAATGGAAGGCATGATTATTAACTCACCTGATAATAAAAATTTACGTAACTATGCATCACAGGCTTATTACGGGTATGCCTATGGCTTTATTGAAGACAAAGACTCAAACCGTGCCAGCCATTTCTACCAACGTGGCCTTAAACACGCGCTACACAATTTAAAACAGCCTGGTATTACAGAAGAATTACTTTCCGGTAATTTACAGGCACTACAGAGCAAACTTAACACACTCAGCATTAATCATGTCCCCTCCCTGTTCTGGGCAGCATCAAACTGGGCCAGGTGGATCGACCACAATCGGGACAAAACACAGGCCATTGCAGATCTCCCTAAAGCCGTTATGTTTATGCAACGAGTAATAGAGCTGGATGAAACCTTTTTTATGGGTGGGCCACATCTCTTCTTCGGTGTTTATTATGGAAGCCGCCCTCCTATGCTAGGGGGAAACTTTAGTCTTTCAGAAAAACATTTCAATCGAGCGCATGAGATTAACAACCATCAGTTACTGCTTGTCGACCTGTTACAGGCAGAACACCTTGACCGCCAGCAGTTTAACCAGAAGGCTTTTCATCAACGACTCACAAATATACTTAACAACAAAAACAATACTTTTATAGATGCAGGCCTGATAAACCAGATAGCAAAGAAGAAAGCAAAGCGCCTGCTTGATAAGGAGTCAACATGGTTTTAAAAACATCTATTCTCATTATTAAGCTTAATATCGTTTTCTTATTGCTCATTCCACAGGCCTTCGCAAATAAAACCTACACACTGAAATTTGCATCGCTCATACCCGCTGATACCGCCTGGATGAAAAGCATTCAAGACTGGTCTAATGAGCTAAAAGAAAAAAGCCAGGGGCGATTATCATTAAAAATTTATCCCGGCGGCGTTATGGGTGACGAGCCCGATGTTTTAAGAAAAATCAGAAGTCGTCAATTACACGGCGCTTTCTTTACAGGCTATGGAATTGGGCGGATTTACCCCCAGGCAAGGGTACTGGAAATGCCCTTTCTTTTTCGCAACACTCAGGAATCAGATTATGTACGCAAGCAACTAATGCCAGACATTGAAAAAGGATTCCAGGAAAAAGGTTTTGAATTATTAGGCTGGCCAGAAGTTGGCTTTCTACATTTTTTTTCAAAGCACCCTATTAACTCTCTTGAAGAGCTTAAAACAAGGCACATCTGGCTTTGGCAAGGCGACCCAATGGGGGAGGCCTTTGCTTCCTCCGCTGGCATATCGCCGGTTCCCCTTTCAATTATGGATGTATACACGCAACTCTCGGCACAACATGGCAGTATTGATACGGTTTACAACTCCCCTTTTGGCGCGCTGGCTATGCAGTGGCATACAAAATTAAAATATGCTTCACATGTGCCTATGACAAATGCTATCGGCAGTCTCGTCTTAAGCAAACGATTTTACAACCAGCTACCCGATGATTTACAGACTCTCCTTAAAACCAGCGGCAAGTCCGTTGCCGATAAAATCAACCAGGATGCCCGCAGAGACAACAGGGAAAGTATTGAGTTATTAAAAAAGAGCGGCATTACTTTTATGTGGGAATGGACAGAGCAGGAAAAGGAAAAGATGCTTGAAATAAGAAACCAGGCCGCCAGAAAACTTTCTGAGTCTGGCTATATACCTGAACACTATTTCATAAAAGCAAAAAACATTTTATCACAATACAGAAAGAAAAATTCATCACTATAAAAATAGAATACGCACAACAAGGACAGCTACAGATTGTTTTTAAACCTGATACACAAAACAAAAGCCAGGCTTATCTATTTTGAAAAGCTACTTGCGGGAACAAGCCTGTTACTGCTATTAAGCCTGTCTTTACTCCAGGTAGTACTTCGAAACATTTTTGATACCGGGTTTGCAGACATAGACATCATTTCCAGGCACTTGGTTCTTTTTATTACCTTTATGGGAGCTGCGCTTGTTTCAGATGGCAACAAGCATATTAAAATAGACTGTGTAACTGCCCTTATTAATGACGATATAAAACAGAAACTAAAAACACCACTACTTTTTATTAGCACCTTTATATGTACTATTTTTTTCTGGCACTCATCTCTTTTCTGGCAAGATGAGTTTAGATACGCACCCGACAATGAACAACTCGCACTCTATTTATCACTGATACTCCCTCTTGGTTTCTTTATTCTAGGCCTTCACTTTTTTCTACTCGGCCTAACACATTTGCTAAATATTGATGTAGATAAATAATGGCGATAATTCTTTTTATTTTAATTCTGCTTGCTTTATTAGGCTTGCCATTATTTATTGTCCTCGGTGCAGGCGGTATCTATGCCAGCCACCTGTCTGAACTAAGTCCTGTTGTTCTCATTATAGAACTGTACCGTTTAGCTAACCAGCCAAACCTAATTACCATACCATTATTCAGTTTTGCCGGGATGACCATGGCCGCAGGTGGCAGTCCCAGACGTCTTATTAAACTTTTCAACGCTTTACTTGGATGGATGCCCGGTGGCCTGGCAATGGCAGCGATCGTATCATGCGCTTTTTTTACCGCATTTACGGGCGCCTCCGGTGTCACTATTATTGCATTGGGTGGACTGCTATACCCAATGTTTATACAGTCAAACTATTCAGATAGGTTTTCTCTCGGCTTACTGACTTCATCCGGCTCTATTGGCCTGCTCTTTCCACCCAGCCTCGCCATATTGCTTTATGGCATTGTATCCGGCACCAATATTGATGAGTTATTTCTGGCCGGCATTATTCCTGGCATTATTCTGCTGATTATGCTGTCACTTTACAGTTATAAATCGGCACTTAGCTGGCATGAACCCGAGCACAGCTTTTCTTTTAAAAAACTACTGATAGCCACCAGGCAATCTTTCTGGGACATTTTGTTACCGATACTGGTTATGACCGGCATTTTTGGTGGTTTTGTTACAGTAACAGAAGCCGCTGCTGTGACAGCAGCCTATGCTTTATTTATTGAATCCGTTATTTATAAAGAAATAAAGTTATTACGGGACTTACCAGACATATTGATCGACACAAGCAAACTGGTGGGCAGCATTCTAATTATTCTTGGCATTGCCATGGGGCTTACAAATTTACTTATCGATAGCCAGTTCCCTAACCGCTTACTCAACCTGATAGAAGACCATATCGATAGCCAGCTTCAATTTTTACTTATTCTTAATCTGTTCTTACTTGTTATGGGCGCAATAATGGATATTTTTTCTGCTATTGTCGTCATTGTCCCCATTATTATGCCATTAGCATTACGCTACCAGATTGACCCGGTTCATCTGGGTATAATATTTTTAGCTAATCTTGAAATTGGTTATATGACGCCGCCTGTGGGCATAAATCTGTTTATTGCATCACAGCGATTTGGCAAGACAATCTTTACGCTTTTCCGTTCGACCTTTCCTTTTTTGATCATCATGTTTGTCTGGCTACTTATGGTATCCTATATACCAGAACTTACACTTTGGTGGAAATAACACACGGTAACTTATTCATGCCTGGTAAACTGATAGAACCTAAGGTCATTACAGACTTTAACAATAAGCCTGTTGCGCTGCTACCCGTTGGCTTTTATTTCGATGATGCCCGCTGGGAAACAATCTGGGCTGAGTACGATAAAAAGGGAGAGTCACTTACTCTTGATGACTTATTACGTTTATTTCCTGATGATGAATCGCTCAAACAACGCAATGTTACCCGCACAGGCTCTCAACTCGGTAAAGATTTCAGGCACTCAGCTGAAACAGATTAGTCTCTGACTTTACTTATACAGTCTCATAAAACGTGAACCAGCTCAAATTCTTGCCTGGTCAAAATATACTATTCTTTGTTTTAGTAATCCGTTTTATATACCAATGACAGGTGCTATAGCCATACAAGTCGGATTTCACAAGTTTAATTAATGGAATTCAGCAAATGAGTGACGCACTAGATCAGCTTGAACGCAGCATATTGCATAATCAGGCCGATTCGACTACCCAGCATCAGGCTATTTTTGACAGACAGCCCAGAGTTTATAAATACACCTTATTCTGCCTGGCCCTGCTCGGTTACGCTTTTATTTTCGGACTACCTGTTAGCGCATTATTCATAGCCACACTAATCCCCGAACAAATGATAAACACTCATGACTACCTGGGTGTTTCAATCATTCTATTACAAATAGCATTTGTATTATTAGCTGCCTCACTTAGTTTTACACTTTTTCAATTAAAACCGGCCTTACCCTCTGGTCGCCCAATAAGCACGGATGAATCACCAAAACTCTTCGCACTAATTAATGAATTAAACCAGCAATTTGCCAAAGGCAAACTACAACCGAGTATTCACCAGGTAAAAATATCACAGCACCATGAAATTAAAACCGTCAGGACACCGCGTAATGGATTTCCGCTGTTATTTACTAATACACTTATACTAGGCCTGCCACTCCTTCAAAGCCACTCGCCTAAACAGTTAAAAGCGCTTATTAGCCGTGAGATTATTCAACTAGCTGGCACTCATTCTCGAATGAGCAGCGCGCTCTGCTTTACCAGTAGCTACTGGAGCCAGTATTGTGAGGCTTTAAAAAAGAAAACCTCAACACCAAATATTTTATTACTCTTTTTCTTTGCCTGGTATACGCCCTTATATAAGTTAATGTCAAAGGGCGCGACTATTCTGGAAAGCTACCATGCAGATACCGAGACCGCTCAATCTCTCGGCAGGCAAACCCTGTCGGATACTTTAGTGCAGAGCTTTATCAGCCATAAATTCATACAGGATGTATATTGGCCCCACTTAAATGACAAGGCATATCGCCATAAAAAGCCACCCTATCTGCCCTACGCTAGCTTTGAAAGAAACTTAAAAAGCAAACTAGATGACAATACACGTCAGTCATGGCTGGACGCCGCATCAATTTCTAATGATGATAGCCATCATTATTTAAGTTTGCTTAACCGTTTACATAAACTCGATATTAGCAACCCGTCATTACCCGCTAGCTATCAGGTTTCTGCGGCACATTATTTCCTTGCAGACATCCTTAAAACACTCATAGCACAAATGGACCGACTCTGGTTTGCGGGCTCTAAATTTAACTGGCAAAAACGATACAAAAAAGGACAAAGTGAACTCACCGAGTTAAGGGAACTAGGTATTCAGGCCGAGCAGGGGTTATTGTCCAACGAAAGAATGTGGGATTACATTCAGCTAATTAAACGCTATAAGACTGAGCAGGAAGCATCTGAGCTATATAAAAAAGTACTACAGTACGATACAAATGATATACGTATCAGCTTTGAAATTGGTAGAACCCTGCTTGATAACATGAACAGCGATGGCATTCTTGCGCTCGAGAAAGCGATTCATCTTGATGAGGGATACACCCTTATGGCCTGCCAGATACTGACTCGGTACTATACTCGCATTGGTGATAACCGGTCTGCGCAATCCTGCCGCCGTAGAGCACTGGCGCACCAGGTTAATGCCGCTTAAACACCATTCTTCGCTAACTTTCCCCGCATATTCTTTTATAATACAGTTTTTTATAACAGGCAGAGTTCTATGAGCTGGTGGGGAAAAATAATTGGAGGCGGTCTGGGCTTCATGCTTGGTGGTCCTTTGGGCGCATTAATGGGACTGGCAGCAGGACATCAGTTTGACCGAGGGCTTAAAGCGATTGACCTTGAACCCGGTAATACGGAACGAGTTCAACTTGCCTTCTTTACCGCAAGCTTTTCTGTAATGGGTTATCTGGCTAAAGCTGACGGTAAGGTTTCCAGATGTGAGATTCAAATGGCCGAAAGCATCATGGAGCAGATGAACCTCAGTCCAGAGCAACGTAAAACGGCCATCGAACTATTCAACCAGGGCAAGCAACCTGACTTTCCCCTGAAAGATGTGCTGCATCAATTTAAGCAGGAATGTCATCGGCGCACTAACCTTTTGCAGATGTTTCTAGAGGTGCTTATTGCAACCGCCTTTGCTGACAACAAGCTCGATACCGCCGAACACCAGGCACTCCATGAAATATCAAGTGCAATTGGGTTTTCCAGCCAGCAACTAGAGCAACTTATTAGCATGGTGAGTGCCCAACAGGAATCATCGCAGCAAACCCGCACCTCATCAGGGCCTTCACTGCAAACAGCCTATGCAGTGTTGGGCGTTGACAGTGAAATATCAGACGCAGCCCTTAAAAAAACCTACCGCCGCCTGATGAGCCAGCACCACCCTGACAAGCTTGTTGCTAAAGGCCTGCCCGAAGAAATGATAAAACTGGCCAATGAAAAAACCAGTGAGATTAAGGCAGCCTATGAGACAATAAAAAACAGCAGGAAGTAATTTTGCATAATTAGATGACAGCCTGAAAACTTAGCTTTATTATCATGAAACATTCAAACAGGTGAGCATAATGGAAATCCAGGGCCCTTTTACAGTTGCAGTCAACGATAACAATGAAACCGGCTTACGCGAGCTACACCTTGGTTTTAAACCCGCTTTCCAGCAGCTTAGTCTAGACGAGCGCCTGGTACACCTTAAAGATTACCTGCAAACACTAGAGCAGGATATTCAGTCAGAAACGGATGCGAATAACCAGCAGGGTATGTTAACTATTTTACAGATAGCACAGCAATTACAACCGCATCTGCAATCTGACGAAATCCCCCTGGATGAAACCATCATTATTGAAATAGGGCCCAGCCAGTCATCCCCTTTTGATGATTTATTACGTGGTGCAACACTAAAGTAAACTTAATAAAACATCCTTAGCCCGGTTAATTTGTTTTGCCAGGTAGTCAGAACCTCCCCTGTCTGGATGTAAGCGCTGCATTAAAACCTTATGGGCTTTTATTATCTCCGCTTTTGTAGCAGTATTTGACACCCCCAAAACATCCCTGGCCTGCTGCTCACTCATCCCCGCAGAACTAAAATCATGAAAGTCTGTCTTTTCAGCGGACCACCCCGCATGGGTTCGATCCAGATAAGCGACCAATAACGCCGCCGCCTCCCTGTCGGCCTCTCTACATTCTTCAAGCAGCGATTTCAGCTGTTCAAGTGACATTTGCTGTAACTTGCTACCCTTATACTGCCCTTGCAACACTTCGCCCTGTAGTTCGCCATTGAGCATATCAATCTGCAACCTGATATATCCCGAATGCATATTTGACTGTTTATTCTGTTGATAGCGTTTTAAAAAAGGCAATATTGTTGGCCAGGCTGTCGCAAAAAACCTGAGCATCCTGGGGATTAATGGCACCACTGCCCCCAGCGCAGCTATTAACCAGTTCAGGCGACCGCTAAGTGCTAATAATGCCAACAATACAGCCAGGCCTGTAAACATAATAATTTTT
>Ga0316207_10003236_pt1 | contig 15405 bp, 11 predicted proteins | sample 6weekpyrite_MG_FD_204943 | JGI IMG/M metagenome (GOLD analysis project Ga0316207, IMG submission 204943) | Microbial mat bacterial communities from mineral coupon in-situ incubated in ocean water Damariscotta River, Maine, United States -... | ecosystem: Environmental > Aquatic > Marine >... | reverse complement strand
ATCTTTCAACGAGGCAACGTAGTCAACAAGGCTGCCAATCGTAAAAAGGGCGTCGCCGACAAGAGTCTCGCTGCGAAGATGCAGGCCGGTGGACGTCTCGATGGCGAGCAGTAGTTCAAGGTGTGCTATCGAATCGAGGCCAAGTCCTGTCGCACCGAGCGGTGTTTCCATGGTCATGTCGCTCAGAGGAGCACCTGAGGATTTTGCCAAAAGGCCGACGACGACCTCTTCCAATTCGACTCTTTTCCCCATTTCTTGCCATTCTTGGTAGGAATCTGAACCAGCTCTTATCGCGCCCAAACAGGGCTTTCAATTGGTGAATCTCGCGTATGGCCGTTAGTCCAAGCCGGGTATTCCCAATTGACAGGGATTTTGACCCCGATACATGCTGCTTTCGCCGATCAGGGTTGGAGGGCGCTTTGTTTTCGCGTCAAAAGCGAAGGTCCGGATAGTCCCGCACAGTGTGAATCCGAGTGTCACCCGATTTCGCAGCCGCGGCGCATGTCCGGAACGACGGGCCGCACCGCGGCGTTAGTACGTGATGGCCAATGTCCGGTCAGGGCCGTGAATGAAGTTCGATGCGGCGCAAACTAAGTCAGTTTTCTGCGTCTCCTTCTGGCGACTGTAGGCACGAAACGAACGGAATTGAATACCCCCGGTCTGTTAGTCAGGATAGTGATATACGACCATCGGTTCGATGCCATCTTTGAAACTGTGTTTGATCGGGCAAACGTCCGCGGCTCGCTCCAGCTTGCTCCGCCGTATCGGTGACAGGCCGGCCGGCATATTCACGTCGACCTTGATGCCGGTATCGTTGATCTTCGGCGGCGGGTTCCCTGTCATGCCCACCGAAATCGTCGCCTCGGTCAGGTCTATGCTCTCGCGTTCCGCCATCGGTCCCACCGAGATCATCATGCATCCGGCCAGCGCTGCTTCCAGCAGGTTTCCCGGCGACCGTTCTTTGCGCCTGCCCGGCAACGCCATCCTCTGCGCGGCAGGTCACAACATGCGCCTCCTGGCCCGCTGGATCAGGCTTCTTTTTGCTCGTCTGGTGGCTATCGTTCTCAATCGACAGGTGAGAAACCAGCCCGTTCGCCCGAAACCCATCGCCGCCTGCACTGGAAGTCAGCGAAAGTCACAGACGACAAGCTCGACTTCGCCGCCCGAATTCGGGGCGTGCCCTTAAATACGGATTTTGAATGCCGAATTGATTGAGGTCAAGGAACGCCGGTGGATTTAGCACTAAACGGAGCCCCAAGGTTGGGGGACAGATTGTACGTCTTTGGCTTGAGATTTCTGACGATCATGGCGGTCGTCTTTGTGCTGGCAGCGGCCGGGGGCACCGCAGCGCAGGAGCGCCTGGCGCTTGAAAAATACCTTGGCTCCGTGGACCCGGGCGAGCTTGTCGCCGGCGCACAGGCTTTCGGAGCAATGCATCAGGAGTTGCCAGTCGCGCCGCTCTTGGCGGGTGGTGAGACGATTGGCTGGGCGTTCGTCACCACCGATCTGGTCGGGACCACCGGATATTCGGGCAAGCCCATCGACATCCTCGTGGCGATCTCGCCGGATGCGGTGCTGTCGGGCGCGATTCTGGGCGAGCATTCCGAGCCCATCGTGCTAATCGGCATTCCGGAACGGCGTATGCGCGAGTCGATCGCCGCCTTTGTTGGGACCGATCTGAGGTTGGAGTTGGTCGAGCGCGGGTCTTCGCACGAGCTTGACATCATCTCGGGCGCCACCGTCACGGTTATGGTGATCGAGGATTCGGTGATCCGTGCCGGCCTGAAGGTGGCGCGCGCACTGGGACTGGGCGGCCTGGCGCCACCGCCGAAATTTGCCGGGCCAAAGTTCATCGTAGATACCCAGCTTCGCGACACAGCGGACTGGGCCGAGCTCATCGGCGGCGGCTCTGTGCGGCGAATGATTCTGGATGTCGGTCAGGTCAACGAGGCATTCGAGGCGCTGGGCGACCAGCGCGCCATCGCGCGGCCTGAACCAGGCGAGCCGGCGGATCTCTATATCGACCTCAACGCCGCGCTGATCAGTGTGCCGTCGATCGGGCTGAGCCTTTTGGGCGAGGCTGAGTATGCCAATTTGACCGAATGGCTCGATGACGGCGACCAAGCGCTGCTCATTGCTGGGCGCGGACGTTATTCTTTCAAGGGCTCGGGCTACGTTCGCGGAGGCATCTTTGACCGCATCGCGGTACTACAAGGCGACACCACGCTGAGGTTTCGTGACCGTATGCACCGGCGCCTGGGCGAGATCGCCGCCCCCGGCGCGCCGGAGTTTCAGGAAATCGATATCTTCCGCATCCCGGCGGATGCCGAATTCGATCCGACCGAACCTTGGCAATTGCAGCTTCTTGCCCAACGCGCCGTCGGACCGGTCGACAAGGTTTTTCTGACCTTCGAATTGGGCTACCGGGTGCCTGACAACTACCTGCTAGCCAAATCTCCGCCAGCCACGGTTGCAGCCGACCTCGAAGAGGAAGCTGCCGCCAAAGCCGCGCTTTGGATGCGGATTTGGCAGGATCGCCGGTTCGAGATTGGCGGGCTGCTGGTGATGCTGGCGGTGTTGACGGGCGTGTTCTTCTTTCAGAGGCCAGCCACACGAAACCCGCAGCGTCTTTACTGGTTCCGGATCGGGTTTCTGACGGTGACGCTGGTCTATCTGGGCTGGTACGCCAATGCGCAATTGTCGGTCGTCAATCTGATGGCGCTGGCCGGCTCGCTGCAAACCGGGTTCACCTGGGATGCCTTCCTGCTGGATCCGCTGATCTTCATCCTGTGGTTTGCGGTGGCCGTCGCGCTGATTTTCTGGGGCCGCGGCGCCTATTGTGGCTGGCTCTGTCCATTCGGTGCGTTGCAGGAATTGACGAACCAGATTGCCCGCTTTTTCAAGGCGCCGCAGATCACTCTGCCCTGGGGGCTGCACGAAAGGCTCTGGCCGATCAAGTATCTGATCTTCCTCGCGCTCTTTGGTGTCTCGCTGGCGTCGATTCCGCTGGCCGAACAATATGCCGAGGTCGAACCCTTCAAGACCGCGATCATCCTGAAATTCCAACGGTCCTGGCCTTTTGTCCTGTTCGCGCTGGCAATGCTGCTACCGGGGCTGTTCATCGAGCGGTTCTATTGCCGCTATCTTTGCCCGCTCGGCGCTGCGCTGGCGATCCCCGCGCGAATGCGGATGTTCGCCTGGCTGAAACGCTACCGCGAGTGCGGCAATCCCTGCCAGACCTGCGCCATTGAATGTCCGGTCGGTGCAATCCATCCGACGGGCGAGATCAATCCTAACGAATGCATCAACTGCCTGCATTGCCAAATGCTTTACCAGTCCGAGGCCAAGTGCCCGGTGATCATCAAGCAACTCAAGCGGCGGCAGTCGATTCAGGCCCGCAGCGCGGGCAGCACGGACGCCATGAAACGACTACTGGAACCCGAAAGCGGCGCGTGAGGCGCGCCGAGAACCAAAGAAAGAGGAGATCGAAGCCATGCGTGACGAAATCAAGAAACGGGGCATCACCCGGCGCGGTATGCTGGGGGCAACGGCCACTGGCGCGGTGCTGGCGACGACATCGGCCGGGGCGTTGCTGACCGGCGGGGCGGCGCCCGCGCTTGCGGCGGCCAATGCCGAGGTCAAGCCCGGCGAGTTGGACGAATACTACGGATTCTGGTCGTCGGGCCAGACCGGAGAATTGCGCATCCTGGGCGTGCCGTCGATGCGCGAACTGATGCGGGTGCCGGTGTTCAACCGCTGCTCGGCCACGGGCTGGGGACAGACCAACGAGTCGCTGAAGATCCTGACCGAGGGGCTGCTGCCGGACACCAAAAAGTATCTCGCGGCCCAGGGCAAGGTCACCTATGACAACGGTGATTTGCACCACCCGCACATGTCCTTCACCGACGGCACCTATGACGGGCGCTATATCTTCGCCAACGACAAGGCCAACACGCGCGTGGCGCGGATTCGTGTCGATATCATGAAATGCGACAAGATCATCGAGATCCCGAACGCCCATGACATCCACGGCATGCGGCCGCAGAAATACCCGCGCACCGGCTATGTCTTTGCCAATGGCGAGCACGAGGCCCCGCTGGTCAATGACGGTCAGATCCTGGACGAGCCCGACAAGTACGTGAACGTCTTTTCGGCCATCGACGGCGACGAGATGAAAGTCGCCTGGCAGGTGATGGTGTCGGGCAACCTCGACAATACCGATTGCGACTATCAGGGCAAATACGCCTATTCGACCTCGTACAACTCGGAAATGGGCATGAACCTGGCCGATATGATGGCCGCCGAGATGGATCATGTGGTGATCTTCAACATTGCCGAGATCGAAAAGGCCGTGGCGTCGGGCGATTATCAGGAACTGAATGGCGTGCCGGTGGTCGACGGGCGCAAGGGGTCCAACAAGAACTACACCCGCTACGTTCCGATCCCCAACAGCCCGCACGGCATCAACACCGCACCCGACAAGCGCCACGTCTGCATCGCGGGCAAGCTGTCGCCGACAGTGTCGATCATGGACCTGACCAAGGTTGATGCGCTGTTCAGCGAGGACGCCGATCCCCGGTCCTGCATCGTGGGCGAGCCGGAACTGGGCCTTGGCCCGCTTCACACTGCCTATGACGGCCAGGGCAATGCGTTCACGACGCTGTTCCTGGACAGCCAGGTCGTCAAGTGGAACATCGACAAGGCGATCCAGGCCTATGGCGGTGCAGATGTCGATCCGATCATCTCGAAGGTCGATGTCCAGTATCAGCCCGGCCACAACTCGACCACGATGGGCGAAACCCTGGAAGCCGACGGCAAGTGGCTGATCTCGATGAACAAGTTCTCCAAGGACCGGTTCCTCAATGTCGGGCCGCTGAAACCGGAATGCGAACAGCTGATCGACATCGCAAACGATCAGATGGTGGTGGCGCACGATGGGTCGACCTTTGCCGAACCGCACGATTCGGTCCTTGTGCATAGGTCAAAGGTGAACCCGGCGCAGGTCTATCAGCGCGATGATCCGATCTGGGAGGACGCCCGCAGGCAGGCCGAGGCCGACGGCGTCGTTCTGGAGGATGGCGCGGACGAACCGATCCGGGACGGCAACAAGGTACGGGTCTATATGTCATCCTTCGCGCCAGAGTTCTCGCTGGAAAGCTTCACCGTGAAACAGGGCGACGAGGTTACGGTCTATGTCACCAACATCGACGATATCGACGACCTGACCCATGGCTTCTGCCTGTCCAACCACAACGTCGCGATGGAGATCGGGCCGCAGGCCACCGCCTCGGTCACCTTCGTCGCAGACCGGCCCGGTGTGCATTGGTATTATTGCCAATGGTTCTGCCATGCGCTGCACATGGAGATGCGCGGCCGGATGTTCGTCGAACCGCGGGCAAGCTGATATGGTGCGGCGCGTCCTGATCTCGCTGGTTGCCGTCCTCGTGGCGGTCACGGCCCACGCGGCGCAGCGTGTGGTGCCGGCGGAACCGGGCGCGCTGGCCCAGGCGATAAAAATGGCCGAGGCGGGGGACATCCTTCGCCTCGCGCCGGGTATTCACGCCGGAGCGGTCGCAATCGGCACGGGCCTGACGCTCGACGGAGGCGGCGGGGCGACGATTGATGGCGGCGGCACCGGTTCGGTCGTTACGGTCGAGGGGCCTGACGTCACGATCAGGGGCCTGACCATCATCGGTTCCGGATCCGGTGGCGAGGGTCTGGATGCCGGGGTGACGCTGACCAGGAAGGCGCGCGGCGCGGTGGTTCAGGGCAATCGCATTCTCGGCAATCTGGTTGGCGTCGATGTCCGCGGCGCGCGGGACGCGCTGGTCGAAGACAATCTGATCGAAGGCCGCCAGGATCGCCGCATGAACGACCGAGGCAACGGAATCTATGTCTGGAACGCACCCGGTACGCGCGTCACCGGCAACGATATTCGCTGGGGGCGTGACGGTATATTCGTCAATGCGTCCTCGAACAACGCGTTCATCGGCAACCGGTTCCGTGACCTGCGTTTTGCGGTGCACTACATGTACGCCCACGACAGCACCATTGCTGACAACATCTCGATCGGAAACCATCTTGGCTACGCTGTGATGTATTCAGACAATGTCTCAGTCACCGGCAATCTGTCGCGCGGCGACCGCGACCATGGCGTTATGCTGAACTACACCAACAAAAGCCGGATCGCGGGCAACCGCGTCGAGGACGGCGGCGAGAAATGCGTGTTCATCTACAACGCGCATAAGAACAGAATCGAAGGCAACCGGCTTGCGCGTTGCCTGATCGGCATCCACTTCACCGCGGGGTCCGAGCGCAACCAGATTACCGGCAACGCCTTTCTGGGCAACCGGACGCAGGTGAAATACGTCGGCACGAAATGGGTCGACTGGTCGGTCGGGGGCCGCGGCAATTACTGGAGCGATTTTGCCGCCTATGATCTGAATGGCGATGGCATCGCCGAGGGCACATTCAGACCGAATGACTCGGTTGACCGCATTCTCTGGACCCAGCCTGCTGCACGCCTGCTGTTGGGCTCGCCGGCAGTGCAGCTGGTCCGCTGGTCGCAGTCGGAGTTTCCCGCCCTGCTGCCCGGTGGCGTTATCGACAGCCATCCATTGATGCGCCCGGTCGACCCAGCCCTGCCCGAATGGGAGATCTTTGATGTCAACTGATGCCTTGCTCATCCGCGACGCCGTGAAACGGCAGCGAGACGTCGAAACCGTTTCCGGCGTCAACCTGACCTTGAAGCCAGGCGAGCGTGTGGCTCTTCTGGGCCACAACGGCGCCGGCAAGACCACTCTGATCCGGATGATCCTGGGACTGACCCGGATCGATGGCGGCAGCATTTCGGTTTTTGGCGCCACTCCCGGCGACGCCAGCGCGCGGTGCTGGACTGCCTATCTGCCCGAAGCGGTGGCGTTCCATAAATCCCTGACCGGGCGAGAGCAGCTTGGGCTGTTCGCAAAGCTCGCCGGAGAAGCACGCACTGCTGCCGACACGCTTTTGGAACGGGTCGGGCTGAGCGAAGCGGCAGATCGCCGGATCGGCACCTGGTCGAAGGGCATGCGCCAGCGCCTCGGTCTTGCACAGGTTCTGCTTGGCCGCCCGAGGTTGGCCCTGCTTGACGAGCCCACCAGCGGATTGGATCCGATCTCGCGCTACGACTTTTACAGCATTGTCGACGATCTGGTGGCCGAAGGCGCCGCGGTTCTTGTGTCGTCCCATGCGTTGACAGAACTCGAGGCACGCACAGACCGCATTGCGATCCTGCGCAAGGGCCGGCTTGTTACCGAGGACAGCCTGGCCGGTCTGCGCGATCGTGCTCGACTGCCGATCCGTCTGATCGTCACCACCATCGACGGTGAATCCGACCAGGTGGCGACCCGGCTCGGCGGCGCGCAGGTCAATTGCCGCGGGGTTGAGCTGTCTTGCGACGCCGGCGAAAAAATGCGGCAGCTGGCCCAGATCACCGAGCTTGGCGGTCTGATCGAAGATGTCGATGTCGTACCGCCCACGCTCGAAGATCTTTACCGCCACTTTGCGACCGGAGAGGATGCACGATGATTGTCCGCGTCCTGGCACTGGCGAACGTCGAGCTGCGCATCGCCATCCGCAACCGCTGGATCGCAATTGCAAGCGCCTTGATGCTGCTTTTTGCGCTTGCACTGACCTTCGGCGGATCGGCCCCGACCGGCGCCCTTGGCGTTGACCTGTTAACGGTTTCAGTTGCCTCGATGACCACGCTATCAGTGTATCTTGTGCCTCTGCTGGCACTCCTTTTGGCGTTCGATGCCATTGCCGGAGAGAACGAGCGTGGCGGACTGGCGTTGCTCTTGACCTATCCCGTGTCGCGTAGCGAGGTTCTGTTCGGTAAATGCCTGGCGCATGTCATGGCACTGTCTCTGGCGATCAGCCTGGGCTTTGGTCTTTCCGGCCTCGCTGCGTGGGCGATCGGAGGCGCGGGGCCCGAAAGCCTGCTTGCGCTTGCCTGGTTGTCGGTAAGTGCCGTTGTGTTGGGCACCACATTCCTGGCAATTGGTTACGCGCTCTCGGCCCTCGCCCGCAGCCCGGGCGCCGCGGCCGGATTGGCCATCACAGTCTGGGTCGTCTTCGTCGTGTTGTATGATCTGGGGCTCTTGGGTGCCCTGGTATATGATTCCGGCGGCACATTCACGCGCCACGTGTTCCCGTGGCTTCTGGCCGCAAACCCCGCCGACGCATTCCGGCTGTTCAATCTTGCAGGCTCGGACCAACTTGCCGCCACCACCGGGCTAAACGGGGCGTCCGCGGCGATGCCACCCTGGGCCGCCACGGCATCGCTCTTCGCCTGGCCGATCCTCGGATTGGCCCTGGCACGGCTCGCCTTGCGGAGGATCGAGCCATGAAACGCGCCGCACTTGTCCTGATCTTGCTGCTCGGCGCTTGCCGGGAAGAAGTCGCCCAGACCGTCCCCGACCCAGTCGCGATGAACGGCGAGGCCTTGGGGCATTTTTGCCAGATGGCGCTGGCCGAGATGGACGGCCCCAAGGCGCAGATTCATCTCGACGGCATGCCCGACCCGATCTTCTTCGCCCAGGTTCGCGACGGAGTGGCCTATCTGAAAGAACCCGAAAAGACGATGGAAATTGCGGCCTTCTACGTCAGTGACCTATCCGTGGCGCCGAGTTGGGAAACCCCGGGGGCTGCCAACTGGATACTTGCGAAAGAGGCGTTCTTTGTGGTTGGCGCTCCGGTCGTCGGCGGGATGGGAGCACCCGAGTTGGCGCCATTTGGAATAGAAGCAGACGCTATTGCCTTCGCCACCGAGATCGGCGGATCGGTGATGCGGCTGATCGATATACCGCCTGACGCGGTTTTGGGCGCGGTCGAACGCGCTGTCTTGGACGGAGCGGACGGATGACTGGATTGACCCGACGCCGCTTTTTGGCGATTTCAGCCGCCGCCGGCCTTGGCGCGACCCGGGCCGACACGACGCCGACCGCCCGATGGCGCGGCATCGCGCTGGGCGCCCGCGCCGAGATGCGCCTGGTCGGGCTGTCAACGGCCGAGGCAGCCCCGATCTTCGGGGCGGTCGAGGCAGAGCTTGCGCGGCTTGAGGACATATTCAGCCTCTATCGCGCGACCTCAGCTGTCAGCACCCTGAACAGGGATGGCGTGCTCGACGCGCCGCCTGCCGAGCTATTGCAGGTATGTTCGCTGGCCACCGCGCTGCACAGGGCGTCCGGCGGCGCCTTCGACCCCACGGTCCAGCCGCTTTGGTCGCTGGCTGCCCGGGCCGTTGCCGAGGGCACGTTGCCAAGCGACGCCGAAATCATCCGCGCGCGGGCATTGGTGAATTGGTCCAACCTGCGTTTTGACACGACACGCATCGCATTTGCGCATGCCGGCATGGCAATCACGCTGAACGGAATCGCGCAGGGATTTGTGACCGACAAGATCGCCGAAATGCTGCGCAGATCGGGTCTTTCGGACGTCCTGATCGATTTCGGCGAGCTACGGGCATCGGGCCGCACCGCACATGGGGGGGCGTGGAATGTCGGCATTGCGCAATCCGACACAGATGATTGCTGCGAACGGCGCGTGACCCTGTCGGACCGGGCGCTGGCCACTTCGGCCACTTTTGGGACCGTCATCGACGACGCTGGAAAGATCGGCCATATCCTTGACCCACGGACCGGCCGGCCGGCGCTGCATGTCCGACAAGCCAGCGTTTCGGCACCCACGGCCGCGGTCGCGGACGGGTTGTCGACGGCGCTGTGTGCAATGGCCCCACAGAACCATAATGCGGTGCAGGCCGCCTTCCCGTTTGCTCGGATCGAACACATGACGGTCCAGGCAGGCACGGAGCCAGACCGTTTGACGCACAACGTGCCGCAAGGAATACGTCTCTGATGCGCCTCAGCCTTTTCACAGACCTAGGTCTTCGCGTTCTTATGCGCATGGCCGGCGAACCCAAAGCGAAGTTCTCGGCAAGAACGCTCGCGACCGACCTGAACGTGTCGCACCACCACCTTACCAAGGTCGTTGGCGCGCTATCTTCGGCGGGATTCCTGCAATCGCGCCGCGGCCATCGCGGCGGCGTCAGCCTTGCTGTTCCGGCGTCGACGATCCTGCTCGGCGATGTGGTGCGCGCGCTCGAGGGATCGACACCCATTGTCGAGTGCTTCCGCTTAGATGGCGGCAGTTGCACCCTCAGTCCGAATTGTCTGTTGCAGGGACGCTTGGCGAGGGCCCACGAACGCTTCATTGATGAGTTGAACACCGCAACTTTGAACGACGTTGCATATATCGCCTCAAGTTAAAGCATCGTCCACGACATCTGAATTGCGGGCGATGCTTTAACCTTTTGCCTTTATACGCAATTTGTTCCGAAAACCGGTGCCAAGTTTTCGGATTGCGCTCTATCGATTTCCGCCAAGTTGGACCTGGATCGCTCCAAAGCACATGAGGGGCACTCGGCGTCGGAGATGTCGTTCGTGTCACCGTGGCCTAATCCCGAGTCCTGGGATTGCGTCTGCTTCCTGCCGAGAGTCGACAACGAGCTCTGTGAGTTGAAAGGACACAATGTCCGCAATGCGGACCAAAAATCCATGGCGAAATGCTGCCGGGATTGACTTTCGCCCCGGGCAACGTCAGGCAAGCCTCGCTTTAGCCGCCAAACGACGCCTCCGATATCCGCAGCAGATCGTCCCAGACATCCGGCGCGCCGACGATCACCCGGCCGCCCTGCGCGATCATCGCATCGGCGTCCTGATCCTCGACACATCCCCCCGCCTCGGCCACCAGCAGCTGGCCCGCCAGACAGTCCCAGGCGTTCATATGCTCTTCGCTGTAGCCCAGCAGCCGCCCGGCGGCGACATAGGCCAGCGACAGCGCGCCGGACGCGTTGCGAAAGAACACACCGCCCTGAGACATGATGATATTCACCAGCGCCAGAATGCCCTCGATCCCGACCCGGTTGGAAAACCCGACCCCGATGCTGCCATCGCGGATGCCGTGCCCCTGCGCCACCCGGATCGGGGCGCCGTTCAGGGTGGCGCCCTGACCGCGGATCGCCACATAGGTCTCGGCGGTGTTGGGATCGAATATGATGCCGATTTGCGTCTGCCCGTCCTGCACCCCCGCCAGCACCACCGTCCAGGCCGGAATGCCGGTCACGAAATTCGTGGTGCCGTCAATCGGATCGATCACCCAGGTGAACCCGGAGCCACCATCGCTGGGCGCCTGCTCCTCGCCGACGATCCGGTCCCCGGCAAACGCCCGTGCCAGGGCTTCTCGGATATGGGTCTCGACGTTCCGGTCGGCCTGGCTGACGAAATCCTGATGGCCCTTGCGCTCGACCGTCAGCGCGTCGAATTCGCGGAAATACCCCAGCGCCAGATCGCCCGCCGACTTTACGATATCAATGGCCGTGGCCGCGCGGTCCTCGATCCTCATGGCTTCCCCTCCTTGCATGCAGCTCTGTTTCCGGTCTGACCCTACAGGACGGATCGGGAAATGCGGACCATGAAATTCGGTGCGGGCGAGAGCAGAAACCTAGAACCGGAAGACCCAAAGGCGCGACCGCGCCTCGGGCGGTCAGCCCGCCCCGTCGGAGGCGCTGCGCGCCGTGAGACGAAATGTGGTGCAGGTGAGAGGCGAAACCTCGAACCAAACCGGCCTCAAGTAGCCGAAGGCGGTAGGCCAAAAAAGATGGTGCGGGCGGTGGGACTCGAACCCACACGGGGCTAGGCCCCTTCAGATTTTAAGTCTGATATGTCTACCATTCCATCACGCCCGCCTCCGGCCATTGGACCGTCTCCGCGTTATCGCATTGTGGGGCGCAAGTTAAACCCCTTTCCTGCCGCGCCCCTCAGATCCCGCCCTCTTTGACCGCCTGCATCGCGACATAGGTCGAGGTGTGCGCGACATGCGGCAGGGTCGAGATGTGGTCCGCAAGCACCCGGCGATAATCGGCCATATTATGCGTGCGCACCTTCATCAGATAATCGAAGGCCCCGGCGATCATATGGCATTGCTCGATCTCGGGAATGGCGCGGGTGGCGGCGTTGAAGGCGGCCAGCGCGGATTCGCGGGTGTCGCTGAGTTTCACCTCGACAAAGGCGACGTGATCGCGCCCGATGCGGATCGGGTCCAGCAGCGCCCGGTAGCCGGTGATCACCCCGTCGCTTTCCAGCTTTTTCAGCCGGGCCTGCGTCGGCGTCTTGGACAGCCCGATGCGGGCCGCCAGATCGGTGATGCTGATCCGGCCGTCCACCGCCAGCGCATCGAGAATCGCGCGGTCGAAACGATCCAGATCGGAACGGTGCATTTGCATCGGATGGGCCCATATCTTTGGGGTATCCATCCAAATTTTAGAGAAATACAGACGAAACGCAACGCTGAATTCAGATACACAGGCGCCAAACCCGGAGGATCGCCATGCCCGCGCTTGCCGCACTTCGCCAGAACATCGACAGCCTGAAATACGCCGATGAGACCGAGACGCTGGCGCGGCTGATCGCGAGCGCCGCCCTGTCAAAGGCCGACCGCGCCCGGATATCCGCCCGCGCCGCCGGGCTGGTGCGCGACATCCGCGCCAGTTCCCATCCCGGCCTGATGGAGGTGTTTCTGGCCGAATACGGCCTGTCCACCAACGAAGGCATCGCGCTGATGTGTCTGGCCGAGGCGCTGTTGCGGGTGCCGGATGCCGAAACCATCGACGCGCTGATCGAGGACAAGATCGCGCCCTCGGACTGGGGGCGGCATCTGGGGCATTCCTCGTCTTCGCTGGTCAACGCCTCGACCTGGGCGCTGATGCTGACCGGCCGGGTGCTGGACGACGACCAGCCCGGCATCGCCGGCGCGCTGCGCGGCGCCGTGAAACGGCTGGGCGAGCCGGTGATCCGCCGCGCCGTCGGCCGTGCCATGCGCGAGATGGGGCGGCAGTTCGTGCTGGGCGAAACCATCGGCGCCGCGATGACCCGCGCACGCGGGCAGGAACGCAAGGGTTACACCTATTCCTATGACATGCTGGGCGAAGCCGCGCGCACCGATGCCGACGCCCGGCGCTATCACCGCGCCTATGCCGACGCGATCGCCGCCATTGCCGATGCCTGCACTGCGGATGATGCGCGCGCCAATCCGGGGATTTCGGTCAAGCTGTCAGCCCTGTATCCGCGCTATGAAGAGGCGCAGCGCGCGGCGGTGATGACCACGCTGGTGCCGCGCCTCGCCGATCTGGCGGCGCGGGCGCGCGGCGCCAACATGGGCTTTAACATCGACGCCGAAGAGGCCGACCGCCTGGCCCTGTCGCTGGATGTGATCGAGGCGGTGGTGGCGGATCCCGCGCTTGCGGGCTGGGATGGCTTTGGCGTCGTGGTGCAGGCCTATGGCCAGCGCGCGGGCGCGGTTCTGGACTGGCTGTATGCGCTGGCGGAGCGGCATCACCGCCGCTTCACAGTGCGGCTGGTCAAGGGCGCCTACTGGGACACCGAGATCAAGCACGCGCAGGTGCTGGGCGTCGATGGCTTTCCGGTCTTTGCCCGAAAGGCGGCGACCGATGTCAGCTATATCGCCAATGCGCGCGCCCTGCTGGGGATGACCGACCGGATCTATCCGCAATTCGCCACCCACAACGCCCATACGGCGGCGGCGATCCTGGATATGGCCGAAACCTCGCCGGGCTGCGATTCCGGTGATTTCGAGTTTCAGAAACTGCACGGCATGGGCGACCGGCTGCATGAACTGCTGGTGGCGCAGGGGCAGAACTGCCGGATCTATGCGCCGGTCGGCGCGCATCGCGACCTGCTGGCCTATCTGGTGCGGCGCCTGCTGGAAAACGGCGCCAATTCCTCCTTCGTGAACCAGATCGTGGATCAGGACGTGCCGCCCGAGGTGGTCGCCGCCGATCCGTTCACCGCGCTCAACACCGCCCCCGTCAGGGTGCGCCGCGCGCCCGAGCTTTACCAGCCCGAACGCCGCAATTCGGCGGGCTGGGATCTGGCGCACCGCCCCACGCTGGCGGCGATCGATGCCGAACGCGCGCCCCTGCGCGCCACCACTTATCTGGCGGCGCCGCTGCTGGCGGTCACACCGCTGGGCGAGGCGCCGAAAACCGTTCACAACCCCGCCGATCCCGCCGATCTGGTGGGCGAAGTGCGCAATGCCGCCCCGGTGGACGTGGCCGACGCCCTGGCCTCGGCCCGCGTCTGGGACGCGCCGGTGGCGGAACGCGCGGCGGTGCTGAACCGGGCGGCGGATCTTTACGAGGCGCACCGGGGGCGGCTGTTCGCCCTGCTGGCGCGCGAGGCCGGCAAGACCCTGCTCGACGCCACCGGTGAGCTGCGCGAAGCCGTTGATTTTCTGCGCTATTATGCGGCGCGCGCGCAGATCTTCGACCGCCCGGCGCGCGGCGTCTTCGCCTGTATTTCACCGTGGAATTTCCCGCTGGCGATCTTCACCGGCCAGATCGCGGGCGCCCTGGCCACCGGCAATGGCGTGCTGGCGAAACCGGCAGAGCAAAGCCCGCTGATCGCCCATGCCGCCGTCACGCTGCTGCACCAGGCCGGCGTGCCGCGCGAGGTGCTGCAATTGCTGCCCGGCGACGGCGCCAGCGTCGGCGCCGCGCTGATCCGCGATCCGCGCGTCGCGGGCGTGGTCTTTACCGGCTCCACTGACACGGCCCGGATCATCCGGCGCAACATGGCCGCGCATCTGGACCCCGGCGCGCCGCTGATCGCCGAAACCGGCGGGCTGAACGCGATGATCGTCGACAGCACCGCGCTGGCCGAACAGGCGGTGCGCGACGTGGTGCAAAGCGCGTTCCAGTCGGCGGGCCAGCGCTGTTCCGCCCTGCGCTGTCTTTATGTGCAACAGGACATCGCCGAGGCGTTCAAACAGATGCTGTTCGGCGCGATGGACGCGCTGGTGCTGGGCGATCCCTGGGATCTGGCCACCGATGTCGGCCCGGTCATAGATGCGGCGGCCAGGGCCGATATCGAGGCCTATCTGGCCGCGGCCCGCGCCGATGGCACGATCCTGAAAGAACTGCCCGCCCCCGCACAGGGCCATTTCGTGCCGCCCACCGTGATCGGCGTGAACGGCATTCTGGATCTGGAGGCCGAGATTTTCGGCCCGGTCCTGCATCTGGCGACCTTCAGGGCCGAGCAGATCGACGGCGTTCTGGATGACATCACCCATTCCGGCTATGGGCTGACCTTCGGGCTGCACACCCGCATCGACGACCGGGTGCAGCATATCGTCGAGCGGCTGCGCGTCGGCAATATCTATGTCAACCGCAACCAGATCGGCGCCATCGTCGGCAGCCAGCCGTTCGGCGGCGAGGGGCTGTCGGGCACCGGGCCCAAGGCGGGCGGGCCGGATTATCTGCTGCGCTTCGCGGCCGCGCCGAAACTGAGTTTC
>Ga0316207_10003235_pt1 | contig 15412 bp, 15 predicted proteins | sample 6weekpyrite_MG_FD_204943 | JGI IMG/M metagenome (GOLD analysis project Ga0316207, IMG submission 204943) | Microbial mat bacterial communities from mineral coupon in-situ incubated in ocean water Damariscotta River, Maine, United States -... | ecosystem: Environmental > Aquatic > Marine >... | reverse complement strand
AGCCGCGCTGGCCGTGGCGGAATCCCCGGCGCAGATCGTCGATATACTGGATTATGTGATTACGGGCCGCCTCGCTGGTTACACCGACAAGGCCTAACCTTTCACGGCTTCATCAGGACCCGGCCGAAGGGATGCTGCGTCGCGACGAATTCGTGTGCCTCGCGCACTTCGGAAAGGGCGAACTCCCGCTCGATCGGCATGACCAGCTCTCCGCTTGCCACATCGGCCAAAAGCTGGGCGAGCAGTTCGTGGACGCGCGGCGTATTCATGTCGCGCCCGAAACTGATGCCGGTTACTTGCATCGCCTTGCGAATCAATTCGAAGAAATCGAAAGAGGGCAGGGTGCCTTCGGCCGCGCCGATCACGGCATAGCGGCCGTGGGCGCGTAGCGATTTGACGAGCAGATCCTTGCCTGTACCGCCCGCAAGGTCGAGCACGATGTCCACGCCCTTGCCGCCGGTGATCTCGCGGCAGCGGGCCGCGATGTCTTCTTCGCGGTAATTGATGCCGTGCGTCATGCCCAGTTCGCGGACACGATCCAGGCGCGCATCGCTTGATGCCGTGCCGATGACGACTGCGCCCGCCCGCGCGGCAAGCTGCACCGCGGCAAGCCCGACGCCGCCGGCAGCGCCTTGTACCAGAACGCTTTCGCCAGCTTTCAGTCCGCCATATTCGAACAAGGCGTCATGCGCGGTGCCGAATGCGATGGGCACGACCGACGCGGTGCGCAGGTCCATTCCGCCGGGCAGGGGATAGGCATAATATTCGGGAACGGCGAACAGCTGTGCATGGCTGCCCTTCCAGTCGAAACCGACGACTTTGTCACCGACTTTGAATCGGGTGACCTTTGCGCCGACCGCCTCGACCGTTCCTGCCGCCTGGTAACCGGGGATATGGTGATCCGATGCCGGCGGCGTGTGAATACGGTTGAGCAGGTCGCCGCCTTCGATCGAAATCCATTCGACCCGGATAAGGACGGTGTCGTCCTTGACCTCCGGGTCCGGCAAATCGCCGTATTGCAGGACTTGTGGTCCGCCGTTCTCGCTATACCATGCTGCTTTCATGGCGCGCCGATCACGCCGCGGCGGCGAAGCGGTCGAGCGCGGCCTGCCCCGATTCGGGCCAGCGCGACAGAACGAGCAGACGCTTGTGCCCCTGTCCGATCGACAGTTCGTCGGTAATGCCCATGCCGCCGTGGAACTGGATCATTTCGTGACCCAGTTTCAGCGATGCTTCGCAAATGAAGGCGCGGGCCCCTTCGACGTGCTGGACAAAGCTTTCCTCGTTCTCGTTCACGATGGCCAGTTCGACCAGCGCGCGCGACTGTTCAAGCGCGGTATACTGCGCCGCCATGCGGTGCTGGATCGCCTGGAACTTGCCAAGCGGCATGCCGAACTGTTCACGCTGACGCAGGTATTCCAGCGTTTCCGCGAACATGGCTTCCATGATGCCAAGCGCTTCTGCCGTCCGGGCAAGGGCTGCCAGCGCCTCGACGCGGGTCTTTGCCGTCTCGTCGATGGCAAGCTTTGCGCCCGCGTTCACGCGCACGCCGTTCAGCGTAAGGCTTGATGTCCAGGTGCCATCGGCAAGACGCCAGTCTGAGATGGAAAGCCCATCGGCATCGGCGGGGACGAGGTAATAGGACCAGCCCGCCGCATCCCAGGGTTTTCCTTCGCTGCGCGCGCTGACCAGGTACGCATCGGCGCCCGCTCCGGCCAGGGCATAATCCTTCGTTCCGCTCAGAACCACGTCGCTGCCGTCAACCTCCGCCTTGGCCGCAACGAACGTCGATCCGTCGCGCGAACCCGATTCGACATGGGCGATGGCAATGCGCTTTTCACCGGAAATCAGGTCGCCCATCCATGCTTCGCGCAGCGATTCTTCCGCGCCCTTGGCGAGGTAGAGGCCGGGAAGGATGCAACTTTCAAGGACAGGTTCCACGACGATGCCGCGGCCCAGCGCTTCGAAAATGACGGAAAGTGCAGACGCGTCGAGGCCAAGACCGCCATCTTCCTCTTCGAAGGGAACGGCCATTACGCCCAGTTCGGCCAGAAGCGACCAGTTCTCGGCGCTGAAGCCAGCTTGCTCGAGGAGATAGGCACGGCGCTTTTCGACATCGTAACGGTCTATCACAAACCGCTCGACGACAGCCTTGAGCATTTCCTCGTCTTCGTTCAGATCGAAATTCACGGTGTCTCCTTCTCCAGCGAGAGGGTTAGCAGGAAAGCAGCGTGGCGGAGGCTCTGCAAAGTGTTAGGGACACTGTCATTGTCCTGACAGCTTGCGGGCGTTAGTCTTTGGCAGGAGAAGGATTTGATGCCCAAGCTTACCATCGACAAACTCGACGACGTCCGTATTCGCAAAGCGGAAGATATCGCCAAGGCCGCCAAGGCGCTGAACGACATCGCCGCTGCCGAAGGGATGAAGGTCGCCCCCGCCCACGATATCGCGGACAAGAGAACGCCGGTGGACATGGAAGGCAACGTGCTTGCCCATTCCGTCTTCGGCTGGCCTGATGACGAGGAAGTGTGGTGGCGCAACCCGCGCATCGCACTCGAATCGCCGATCACGTCGGCTTGCCGCTTCGAGAACGAGCCTTTCTGGGTCAACGCCGAAGGATTTCATCTTCCGGTCGAGAACAGCTATCTTGAATCGATCGACATTTCGAATTTCGAGAACCGCGCACGTACGCGCGCCGCGATCGTCGTGCCGGTGCACATGGCCTTTGGCCAGATCGGCGCGGTCAGCTTCAATCCCGAAGACAGCCGCCGCACGGATCTTGCAGACGATTTTGCGCGCAATGGCGACAAGTTCGGCATCTACGCCCGTGCCTTCATCGAAAGCTACGTTCGTATCATGGGCGCGATCCAGGCGCTTCCGCCGGGTTCGCGCCTTTCGAAGCGTGAAGTGGAATGTCTGCGCTGGGCCGCGATCGGCAAGACCGACATGGAAATCTCGATGATCATGTCGCGAAGCCGCGCAACGGTGCGTTTTCACATCCATAACGCATCGACAAAGCTCAACGCGGTCAACCGCAGCCAGACCGTCTTCAAGGCGGCGCAGCTCGGCTACATATCCTTGCACTGATCGCCCGGCAGGGCGCAGATTTGCTTGGTCTGGCGTGATTTTTACGCTGGTTCTTCGTGTGCCTGCCCTGTGCCGTGCGGCATTTTCATGCCGTGCCTAGCGTTTTTGGGAGCATGCGCTTGGCCGCGCTTTGCGCTTTAACCGTGGCAACATGATACGACTCAATTTTCCGGACATGTCCGGGCATGGAGGGGACAAGATGCAACCGATAGCCGACGGCCTGTTCACTGCGGAGAACCCGCCGCGCCTGATCGGCGGCCGCCACAAGGATAGCGGACGCATCGTTTTTCCCTGCCCGGAAAACGACAAGTTCGAACCTGTCCCCCTTTCGCGCAGCGGCAAGCTGTGGAGCTATACGATCCAGCGTTTCCGCCCCAAGTCGCCGCCTTATGCAGGGCCAGAGGCATTTCGCCCGTTCCCGGTCGCTTATGTGGAGCTGCCCGGTCAGACGATCGTGGAAGCGCGGCTCGTGGATGTCGACTTCGACGCGCTGGCGATCGGCATGGACCTTGAATTCACGCCCACCCCGCTTGATCCCGATGCGGAAGACAGCGTTCTGATCCCGGCGTTCCGCCCGGCGGAGGCTGCGTGATGGGCGAAGTTTGCATTATCGGCGTTGGCATCCACCCCTTTGGCCGGACCGAGGGTATGAGCGGTGTCGACCAGGGCGTTTTTGCCGTTCGCCAGGCGCTTTCCGATGCGGGGATAGAGTGGGGCGACGTGCAATTCGCCTATGGCGCATCAGAAGCGGCGGGCAATCCCGACACGATGGTCGACCAGCTCGGCCTGACCGGGATGCAGTTCATCAACGTGCGCAATGGTTGCGCGGCGGGCGGTTCGGCCCTGTTTTCCGCGCAGATGGCGATCAAGTCGGGCGAATGCGACATCGGCATGGCCGTGGGTTTCGACAAGCATCCGCGCGGTGCGTTCGATGCGAAGCCTGCGGAATACAATCTGCCTGACTGGTACGGCGATGCCGGCTTCATGGTCACGACGCAGTTCTTCGCGAACAAGATCATGCGCTACATGCAGCTTAACGGTATCAGCCGCGAAACGCTGGGCCGGGTTTCGGAAAAAGCGTTCCGCAACGGGGAAAAGGCGCCCCATGCATGGCGCCGCCAGCCGGTTCCGCTGGACGAGATCCTCGATGCGCCGATGGTTTCGGACCCTTATTCGAAATACATGTTCTGCTCTCCGGCCGAAGGCGGCGTTGCGCTCATCCTCGCCAGCGAGAAGAAAGCGCGCGAACTGGGTGTGAAGCCGATCCGGCTCAAGGCCGCGACGATGCGCACCCGCCCGCCGGGCAGTTTCGAAGTGTTCGCCCCGTCGATCGATATTGAACGTGGTGGCAGCGCGACCAATATCGCCAGTACCGATGCTTTCCGCATCGCTGGCATGGGGCCCGAGGACATCGACGTTGCCCAGCTTCAGGATACCGAAGCGGGCGCAGAGCTGATGCACATGGCCGAAAACGGTTTCTGCGCCGACGGCGACCAGGAAAAATGGTTGATCGATGGGCTGACCGAAATCGGCGGGAAGCTGCCGGTGAACACCGATGGCGGCTGTCTCGCCTGCGGCGAGCCGATCGGCGCGTCTGGCCTGCGGCAGGTATACGAAAATGTCGTGCAGCTGCGCGGCGCTGGCGGGGCGCGGCAAGTGCCGGGCGATCCCAAGACCGCCTACAGTCATGTCTATGGGGCCCCGGGCGTTTCCGCGGTCACCATTCTGGAGCGTTGAGATGGATATCGAGCTGACCCCCGAGGACGAGGCATTCCGCACAGAAGTGCGCGAGTTTCTCGCCCAAAGTCTGCCCGACTATATCAAGGACGGTGCGACAGGTTCGCCAACCGTCTTCGTGGAGCCCGACATCGGGCAGGACTGGAACAAGATCCTGAACGAGAAGGGCTGGCTGGCATACCAGTGGCCCAAGGAAGTGGGCGGCACGGGTTGGACCCCGGTGCAGCGCTATATCTTCGAGAAGGAATGTGCGCTGGCCGGTGCGCCGAACCTGACGGTGCTGGGGCTCAAGCTTGTCGCTCCCGTCATCATCAATTTCGGCACTGGCGAGCAGAGGGCAAAATACCTTCCCCGTATCCTTTCGGGCGAGGATTACTGGTGTCAGGGCTTCTCCGAACCGAATTCGGGTTCCGACCTTGCCTCGCTCCAGACCCGCGCAGTGAAGGATGGCGACAAGTACATTCTCAACGGTTCCAAGATCTGGACCACGCATGCGCATTGGGCGAACAAGATGTTCGTGCTGGCGCGAACCGACACCACCGTGAAGAAACAGGCGGGTATCTCGTTCCTGCTCGTCGACATGGACCAACCCGGCATTTCGGTGCGCCCGATCCTGACGATGGCGGGCGACCACGAAGTGAACCAGGTCTTCATGGAAGACGTCGTGGTGCCGGCCGACGACCTTGTCGGCGATGAAGGACAGGGCTGGACGATCGCCAAGTTCCTTTTGGAGAACGAGCGCGGCGGTTCGTGCCACGCCCCCAAGATCGGCTATGACCTCGACCAGGTCGAAACGATGTCCTCGGACGTTGCCGATGGCCGGGGCGGGAATCTGTCGGATGATCTTGATTGGCGCCGCCGCCTTGCAAAGCTGCGGCTTGGCGTCCAGTCTCTGGAGATGATCGAGCTCAAGATCCTTTCGCGGATCGCCAAGGGAGAGAAGCCGGGACCGCAGACTTCGCTTACCAAGCTGCTCGCATCGAACCTTCGGCAGGACGTCGACCTGCTTGCCGTCGACCTGTTCGGGACCGCCGGGCTTCAGCTTCCCACCGCCCGTCCGCTTTACGGCGACAATGCCCCCGCACCGTTCAAGTGCGAAAAGGCACAGGTCGCCTCTGCCCGCTATCTTAACAGCCGCGCCTGGACCATCTTTGGCGGCACTGACGAAGTACAGAATACGATTATCGCCAAGACCGTTCTGGGTCTTTAAAAAACATACCTCTCGGGAGAGATACATGCAGCTCAGCCGTGAAGACCTGCTGGAAGCTTATCGCAGGATGAAGATCATCCGCGATTTCGAGGAATTCCTGCACGACGAAATCGCCAAGGGCGAGATCGCCGGATTCACCCACCTTTACGCAGGTCAGGAAGCCGTGGCCGTCGGCGTTTGCGACCATCTCGATGCCGATGACAAGATCGTCTCGACCCACCGCGGCCACGGGCACTGCCTTGCCAAGGGCTGCGATGTCGAAGGCATGATGAAAGAGATCTGGGGCAGCCGCGAGGGTCTGTGCAAGGGCAAGGGCGGGTCGATGCATATCGCTGACGCCGATGTCGGCATGCTCGGCGCAAATGGCATCGTAGGCGCCGGCGCGCCGATCGCGGTTGGCGCTGCGCTGTCTGCCAAGATCGACGGGAAGGGCAAGGTCGCCATTGCGTTTTCGGGTGACGGTGCCTGTAACCAGGGCACCACGTTCGAGGCCATGAACATGGCAGTCGTGACCAAGGCTCCGGCGATTTTCGTGTTCGAGAACAACCACTATTCGGAGCACACCGGCTTTGAATACGCGGTCGGCACCGACAAGGACATCGCCAGCCGTGCAGAGGCTTTCGGCATGAAGGTCTGGCGCGCCGACGGCACCGATTTCAGTGCGGTCCACGACACGATGAGCGAAGTGCTCGAATATGTTCGCGCGGGCAATGGCCCGGCCGCGGTCGAGTTCGATACCGAGCGTTTCTACGGCCACTTTGAAGGCGATCCGCAGCGTTACCGCGCCAAGGGCGAAATCGACCGCATTCGGGCGGAGCGCGACTGCATCAAGAAATTCCGCGAATCCGTGACCGAGGCGAAGCTCCTCGACGGAGCGGAACTGGACAAGGTGGACGCCGAAGTCGCCACCCAGATCGAGAACGCGGTTGTCGCCGCACGCGCCGCAGAGCGCCCGACAGCCGAAGACGTCCTTGCCGACGTCTACATTGATTATTGAGCGGGAGAGCGAGCAAGTGGCAAAGAAAATGTACCGCGAAGCCGTTCGCGACACCATCTTTCAGGAAATGCAGCGTGACCCCAGCGTCGTCGTTCTGGGCGAAGACGTGGTCGGGGGCATGGGCACTGCCGGCGGGCCGGAAGCCATCGGTGGTATCTGGTCGACGAGCGGAGGCCTTTACGATGAATTCGGCGGCGACCGCGTAATCGATACCCCGATTTCGGAGAGCGCCATCGTCGGCGCCGCGGGCGGCCTTGCGCTTGCGGGCAAGCGCCCGATCGCAGAGCTCATGTTCGCCGATTTCATCGGCGTCAGCCTCGACCAGATCTGGAACCAGATCGCCAAGTTCCGTTACATGTTTGGCGGCAAGACCAAGTGCCCGGCGATCATCCGTCTGATTTATGGTGCCGGCTATAACGCCGCGGCCCAGCACAGCCAGAGCCCGCACGGGATCATGACCGGGATGCCCGGCCTAAAGGTTGTCATGCCAGCCACTCCGGCGGATGTCGCAGGCCTCTTGCGGCAGGCTATCCGCGACGATGACCCGGTCATCTTCATGGAGCACAAGGCGCTTTACGGGATGAAGGGCGAAGTGCCCGACGATCCCGATTTCACCATCCCGTTCGGCCACGCGCGGCTGACCCGCGCGGGTCAGGACGTGACGATCCTGGCCACGGGCATGATGGTCGGCATGGCCGAACGCGCGGCCGACAAGCTGGCCGAGGACGGCATTGGCGCGGACGTCATCGACCTTCGCACGACCAGCCCGCTGGACGAGGAAGCGATTCTCGATTCCGTGGAAGTGACCGGACGCCTTGTCATCGTTGACGAGGCTCCGCCCCGCTGCGGACTGGCCACCGATCTTTCGGCGCTGGTCGCGAACAAGGCGTTCGCCAGCCTGAAGGCTCCGATCGAGATGGTGACCGCGCCGCACACGCCGGTTCCTTTCGCACGCGAACTGGAAAGTGCGTACCTGCCCAACCCCGACAAGATCGAGGCCGCCGTCCGCAAGGCGCTGGCCTACAATTAAGGAGGCACGCACAATGTCCAAGATACGTGCTTTCACGATGCCGAAATGGGGCATCGAAATGACCGAGGGAACCGTCGCCGAATGGAAGTTCGGCGAAGGTGACAGCTTTGCCAAGGGCGATCTCATCTGTCTGATCGAGACGGACAAGATCACCAACGAGGTTGAAGCCGAATACGACGCGACCGTGCGCAAGATCGTCGTGCCCAGCTCCGACGAACCCGAACCGGTGGGCGCGTTGCTGGCCGTGTTCGACGACGGTTCGGCCAGCGACGACGAGATCGCGAAGTTTGCCGAGGAATTCGTGCCTGCTCAGGGCGGCGTAGCCGAAGGCAAGCAGAAGAAGAAGGAAGGCACTCCCAAGGAAGCCGACATCGCCGGGCAGGAAGACCAGCCCAAGGCGATCACTATCGACACCAACCGCCCGATCAGCCCCGAGGCGTTGAAGTTGGCAGAGGCCGAGGGCGTCGATATTTCCGGTATCGAGGGTTCGGGCCGCGAAGGGCGCATCACGTTTCAGGACGTGCAGCAGGCCATGCGCGGTCCATCGACCGCTTCGGCCAAGGGCACGGCCGTTCTTCATGCCGAGGACGACGTCTTTGCATCACCTCTGGCGCGCCGCATCGCGGCGATCCACGGCATTGACCTTACCTCGGTCAAGGGTACGGGTGCACGCGGGCGTATCTCGAAGAAGGACGTTCTGGCCAGCGTACCCGAAGACACGGGCTCTGCGCCCGCGATCGGCGCACCGTTCCAGACCGTGCCGAACGATGCGAAGGTTATTCCCTTCGACAAGATCCGCAAGATCGTTGCCAAGCGGCTCACCGCTGCCAAGCAGAACATCCCGCATTTCTACCTTCGCGTCAGCGTGAAGGCGGACAAGATGCTGGAAGTGCGCAAGACCGCGAACATGGTCCTTGGTGTCAAGGCATCGGTCAACGACTACATCGTAATGGCGTCGGCCAAGGCGCTGGCGCAGCACCCGGGCGTGAACGTCCAGCTTCACGGCGAGGAAATCCATTCCTTTCCGCACGCCGATGTCGCGGTTGCAGTGGCAAGCCCCAAGGGTCTGGTCACGCCGATCGTGCGCCAGGCGAATCGCATGCGGATCGACCAGATCGCCAGAAGGACCAAGGAGCTGATCGGCAAGGCCGGCGAGGGCAAGCTGGGCTTTGAGGAAATGGACGGCGGGACTTTCACCGTTTCCAACCTCGGCATGTTCGGGATCGAGAATTTCGACGCCATCATCAATCCGCCGCAAGGGGCGATCCTTGCCGTTGGCGGGGCAGAGCGCCGCGCGGTCGAAACGGATGATGGCGGGATCGAGTTCGCAACGATGATCTCGTTCACGCTTTCGGTCGACCACCGCGCCATCGACGGTGCACTGGGTGCGCAGTTCCTCGCCACGTTCAAGAGCCTTCTGGAAAATCCGGAAGAGCTTTTCGCCTGAGGAGGACCGCATGCCCAAGGCAAATACCATCGCCGGCATCGGCCCGGTCATGCAGCAGGCCTACCTGCCAGAGGATTTCGACGCTGCCGTGAAGTACTGGACCGAGACAATGGGTGTCGGTCCGTTCTTCATGCTCGAGAATATCCGCCTTGGCGACATGGTCTGCATGGGCGAACCGACCGACGCGGTTTTCACCGTGGCCATTGCCTACTGGAACGATATCCAGATCGAACTGGTACGGCCCGAAAACGATGCACCCGCGCATTACACCGGCAAGTACAAGGTGCATGACCGGATGCACCACACCTGCCAGTTGGTCGAGGACATCGAAATCGCGCGCAAGACAGTCGAAGAGGCCGGCGCGACTATCGTGGTCGAAGGCAAGGTGGGGGACGATGGCTATGTCATCTATGCCGATCCCGGTTATGGCGCGGGCGGTATCGTCGAGTTCGTGCAGCTTGGTACCGGCGGTCCCGAACTCTTCGCGATGATGAAGGATGCTGCCGCCGAATGGGACGGCACCGATCCGCTTCGCAAGCTGGGCTGAACCCTCGGCGACTGAACCGAAAACGATCGAGCCGCCGGGGTAACCGGCGGCTCGTTTCGTTTCAGCCGGACCGTTTGGGCCTGAAAGCCGTTACCGGCACCGCTCCATAGCCTCTGCGGCGAGGCGGGCGAGGCGGGGGAAGGCCTTGGCGCGTTCCTTGGCCTGGGCGTTGGCGGCGGTGCCGCGGATGACGCGGCCCTTGATGCCGTGGAAGATCGCGGCAAGCCGGAAGAACTGGAACGCGACGTAGAAATCCCAGTTCGGGATGCCGTCACGCCCCATCCGCTTGCAATAGGCGGCGACGTATTCGTCTTCGCTGGGGATGTTCAGCGCGGCAAGATCCGCACCGTCCAGTCCCGCCACGATGTCGGGCGGCATGTGATACATCATCGCGTGATAGGCAAAGTCCGCCAGTGGATGGCCCAGCGTCGACAGCTCCCAGTCCAGCACCGCCAGAACGCGCGGTTCGGTCGGGTGGAAGATCATGTTGTCGCAGCGCATGTCGCCGTGGACCACCGTGGTCTCGTCGCCTGCCGGGATGTTTTCCGGCAGCCACGCGACAAGCCGGTCCATGTCCTCGTTGCGGCCCGCTTCCTCGTCGGCGAGATACTGTTTCGACCAGCGGCCGATCTGGCGGGCAAAGTAGTTGCCCGGCTTGCCATAGTCGCCAAGGCCGACGGCTTCGTAATCGACCTTGTGCAGGTCGGCCATCGCCTTGTTCATCGCATCGAAGTAGGCGGGGCGATCCTCGCGGCTGACATCGGGGAACGTCGCATCCCAGAAGATGCGGCCTTCCACCATGCTCATCACGAAGAACCACGTGCCGATGACATCGTCGTCGGTGCAGATGCCGTAGACGCGCGGCACGGGAAAGCCAGCCTTGCCAAGGCCCGTCATGACTTTCGCCTCACGTTCCACCGCGTGCGCGCCCTTGAGCAGCTCGCCCGGAGGCTTGCGGCGCAGGACGTATTTCGCGCCCGGCGTGGTCAGCTTGTAAGTCGGGTTCGACTGGCCGCCCTTGAACTGTTCGATCGTCAGCGGGCCGGCAAAGCCTTCGACATTGGCTTCCATCCACGCGGTGAGGCTATCGAGATCGACCTCGTAGCCTTCGCGTACGGCGGTGGTGCCGGTATTGGCGTCTGCAATCGGGTTGCCCATGGTTCAGTCCGCCTGCGCCTCGCGCCACGCCCGTTTGATCTTCTTGGCGAGCGACCATTTGTGCACTTCGGTCGGGCCGTCGTAGATGCGAAAGGCGCGGATCTCGCGGAAGACCTGTTCGACGATGGTCTTGTCGGTCACGCCGGTGCCGCCCATGACCTGCACGCAGTTGTCGGCTATGCGCATCAGCGCCTCCGATACGGCGACCTTGGCCATCGAGCTTTCCATCCCGCCCAGCGATCCGGTGTCCAGCACGCTGGCGCACCAGTAGATCATCAGTTCGGCCTGCTTGATGTCGATCTGGTTCTGGGCAAGCATGAAGCCCACGCCTTCGTGATCGATCAGCGTCTTGCGGAAAGCCTCGCGGCGGCAGGCATAATCGGTGGCGATTTCCTGCGCACGGATGCAGCAGCCCAGCCAGCGCATGCAGTGCGACAGGCGCGCCGGCGACAGGCGAACCTGCGCATACTTGAACCCTTCGCCCGGCTCACCCAAAAGCTGGTCCGCCGGTACGCGCAGGTTCTCGATCTCGACCGTGGCGTGGCTGCCGGGCATCGATGTGTCGATCGTATTGGGCACGTCGACGATGCGGATCGCGGGATCGGGCAAGTCCACGAGGAACATGCATGCGCCGCCCTTGGAATCCTCTTCCTCCGACGCGGCCATGACAATGCCGACTTTTGCGCCGTCGGCGCCGGTGATGAACACCTTCTTGCCGTTGATGACCCAGTGGTTGCCGTCCTTGCGGCAAGTCGACTTCATCATCGAGGGATCGGAACCCGCACCGCCCCATTCGGCCGGCTCGGTCATGAAGAATGCGCTGCGCGCTTCGCCCGAGACGAGCTTCCCAAGAAAGCGCTCTTTCAGTTCGGGCGAACCGACATGGCCCAGCAGGTACATGTTGCCCTCGTCCGGGGCCATCGTGTTGCAGGCGACAGGCCCAAGCGGCGAGAGGCCCGATTTAATGAGGACGTATGCCGTCTCCACCTGCGTCAGGTGCGAACCGTCGGCGAGGATATGCGGTGTCATGACACCGGCCGCGCGTGCCTTTTCGCGCAGTTCAACGACCAGTTCTTCGAGAGGCGCGCCGTGGTGATCGCGGCGTGTGTCCTTTTCATAGGGAATCACGACGTCGCGGACGAATGTCTCGACCTTCGCACCGATGTCGAGGGCGCGCTGGGGAATATCAAAATCCATGTAATCAGGCTTCCTGGTTTGCTGCCGCGGCCGCGATGACGGGGGCCGGGTCGAAGTAGAAGGGTTTGATCTCGCAGACCTTGCCGTCGCGAATGCGCAACGCTTCGCAAAGCTCTGCCGAGGCAAGGCCGCGACCGAAGTTCATGCGCAGGATCTTGATGGCCCAGCCGTCACCGTAAGTAGTGCCAAGCACGTCGAGCGATTCGACCTTGAGCATGGCGAAAACTTCGTTGAACAAGTCGCGCAGCGCGAAGGGCCCCCTGAATTCGCCTGCCATCGGAAGGCCGGGTGCCTCGGTGATAAGAAGATCGTCGGTGACCATTGTGGAGACCTTGTCCCAGTCGCCCGCGGCGCTTGACGCGTAAAGATTGTCGACCAGCGTTTCGAGCTCTTTGAGGTCCATCGTCTCTCTCCTGCTATTTTAGTAGGCCATCGTTGTCGCCAATCGGACCGAAAGACGATAGCTATCGGAATTGTTAGCGTGAAACGTGCCGCCCCAACCGCTAGGGCGGTGGGATCGAAGAACGAGAGGACCGTAGTACCGTGAGTGATAGCTGGCACCCCCTAATTGCCGAAAGCGAATTTCCCGAGGCCGGCAAACTGGCCGCGAAAGTTGCCGGTTGGTACGTGCTCGCCGCCAAGACGGACGACGGATATCACGCCGTCAATGATCGCTGCACTCACCAGGCAGCATTGCTGAGCGAAGGCCGCGTGCGGCGCGGCGCGATCATGTGCCCGCTGCATGGTGCACGTTTCGAACTGGCGACGGGCCGCTGCATCGGCGGCGCCTACAAGGATCTGCGCACGTTCGAGGTTCGGATCGAGGGCGGGCAGATCGAAGTCTGCGTCCCCGATGAGGCGCCCGGCATGGAAGAGCTTCCCGTCGGACAGTGACTTTGCCCAAAGGGGCGGCGGCAACCTGCCGAAACGAATAGCTTTCGTACTGGCGGCATCCGCCTAGTTTCTCCTGGTGTCTATAACCATTGGGAGAAGAAACCATGCCGTTCACCGGTCCTGACGCAGATCGCCTTGCCATTCGCGATCTGCTCGACGCCTATGCCGATGCGGTTACGCAGCGCGACGCCGACGCCTGGGGTGCAACCTGGGCAGAAGACGCCAGCTGGGAAATGCCCGACTATCCCGAATTTCCGCCACAGAAAGGCCGCGACAATATCGTCGGCCTTTGGGTTGAGGCGATGAAGCAGTACCCGGGCATCCTGTTCCATTCATGGCCCGGTTCGATCGAGATCGACGGCAACCATGCCAAGATGCGCTCCTACACCGAAGAGGTTTACGATCAGGACGGCACGACCGTCCGTGATCGCGGCGCGTACGACGACGAATGCGTTAAGATCGACGGGCGCTGGTATTTCTCGCGCCGCAGCTTTGGCAACATTCACCGCCAGAAGGGCCCCAAGGGGGTCTGAGCCTGCCGCACCGTGCTTCCCGGCGCGTTGCCGGGAAAGCACGGTGCGCTACATCGCGAAACAAACGAAAAAGGGGGAGGAAACCGATCTGGTTTCCTCCCCCCAATTCATTGCGACTTTCGCGTTCGTCAGAAGCGCTTGGTCAATTCCACCTTCACGGTGCGCGGCAGGGTGCCGAAGCCGAGCTGATCGGCCTTGGTGCCGGTCAGACCGCCAGCGCCAGTACCGCTCGACGGGCCGTCGACGACGCCGGTGACATAGAACTCGTTCGTGAGGTTCTTGCCGATCACCGCCAGCTGCCAGTTGCCGTCGGACGCGCCAAAGCGGACGCCGGCATCGAGGGTGATGTAGTCATCCTGAACCGCGATCGGGTTAGCGAAGCCCGACGGATTGTAGTTATCGCTGTAGCGAGCGTTCGCATTGAAGCCGAGCATCAGCGCATTGGTGATGTCGGTTTCGTAGTTCACGCCGAGAGCGCCAGTCCATTCCGGGGCAACCGAAAGCTTCGCACCGGTCAGGTTCTGACGGATCTGGCCATCGTCAGTGATGACGTTACAGCCTTCCGCCTGGGTCTGGCCGGAGTAGCACGGACCTTCGGGGAAGCTGTCATACGTCGCATCGTTGTAGTTGACTGCGAGGCTGACATTGAGGCCCGGCACCGCATAGGGCGCGTATTCGAACTCAACTTCGACGCCCTGCGTCTTCGCGTCGGCGGTCAGCGTGTTGAACGCGAAGACCGGCGAGTTGAAGAAGTCGACCTGGAAGTCCTTCACCTTGTAGGTGAAGAGCGTCAGGTTGGCGCGAAGCTGGTTGTCGAGGACGGTCGATTTCACGCCAACTTCGAAACCTTCGGCTTCTTCCGGGTTGAACGTAAGATCGCCCAGCGGGTCAGCCGACAGCGCCGAGTTGATGCCGCCGTTCGAGAAACCGCCCGACTTGTACGCGGTCTTGTACGCGCCGTAGAGCAGGATATCGGGAGCCGGTTCGTAGGTCAGCGTGACTTCGGGCGAGAAGTTGTCGAACTTCTGGTTCGCGTAAATCGTGCCGAGCGGAACGTCGGCGTCACGGTAAACGGCGGCAAAGGCCGGGTTCACGTATTCCTGCGCGAAGTAGCTGTCCTTCTTCTCGTCGGTGTAACGACCACCGGCCGCGATTTCGAGGCCATCTGCCAGTTCGTAACGAACCTGGCCGAAGATGGCGAAGGTTTCACCCTTGGTCCAGCTGATCTTCTCGCTCGCCGCGTAGACGAGGTCGGGGCGCGGCGCATCCGTGTTGCGGACGTCGCTGTAGAAGCCCCACTGGCCGAAATCACGCTTGGTGTGCTGATAAAGGCCGCCGATCATGAAGTTGAGCGGACCGTCGAACGCCGAGGTGAGACGCAGTTCCTGAGAGTAGGCTTCCCACGTCGAATTCTCGGTGGCGAAGATCATGCCGCCGGGGACCGAGTCGGTGGTCTGGAAGTTACATGCGCACAGCCAGGAGTTGTTGTTGCGCTGCCAGTTGGTCACCGACGAGATGGTCATCGTGTCCATCTGGTACTCAAGCTCGTTGTTCACGCCCCAGCTGCGATAGCGG
>Ga0316207_10003234_pt1 | contig 15418 bp, 12 predicted proteins | sample 6weekpyrite_MG_FD_204943 | JGI IMG/M metagenome (GOLD analysis project Ga0316207, IMG submission 204943) | Microbial mat bacterial communities from mineral coupon in-situ incubated in ocean water Damariscotta River, Maine, United States -... | ecosystem: Environmental > Aquatic > Marine >... | reverse complement strand
GGCGATGATCTTCGGTTAGTTGTTCAAGCTGATTGTCGTTCAAGCGATAAACGCGAGTATCTCCCGCATGAAATATATGAGCGGTATTAGATTTAATAACTAGAGTGGTGAATGTGCAAACATAACCCCTGTCTGGTGAATAACGATAGGGACTGTTGCGAGTTTGTAAATATAACCATGAATTTGTTGCTCTTAATACGCATTGAGCAGATTTTTTAACCGTCCATGATTCAGATGTACAGTAATAGTCTTCCAAAAATCCCTTGACTGCTGCTTCGCTAGCAAACTGACTAACTTCGCTGCTACTTATTCCATCCGCCAGGCAAATTAGGATACCTTTAGATGTCAACAAAGGTTCTTTTGGTACATAAGTGCCATGAAAATCTTGGTTGATTTCCTTTCGGCCTTTGTCGGACTTTTGTCCAATAGATATGCTTAATTGATTTGCCATTATATAAATAAATTCGGCCCTTTTAGGGCCGAATTTATTTCCTTCTTAATGTTATTTACTGAGCTTTCTATCCGGGCTAGTTCGCACATGAGTGTAATATAAAGGTAGTGCGACAAATACTAAGCCACCTACAAGGTTGCCAAGTGCAGTAGGTAATTCGTTCCAGAGAATATATTCAGAAACAGTAAAGTCACCACCCATAATCATAGAAAAAGGAAACAAGAACATGTTAACAATTGAATGTTCGAATCCCATATAGAAGAATAGCATTACAGGCATCCACATAGCGACGATTTTACCAGTTGCGGATGTGGATATCATAGCACCTACCACACCCATGGAAACCATCCAGTTACATAACATGCCGCGCATAAAAATGGTAAGCCATCCTTCAAAGCCATGCTCCTTATAACCTAGTGTTCTAGACTCGCCAATAGCACCAACTTTTTGTGCTATGGCGCCGCCATCCACATTATATCCGTAGGTTAAGACAAAGGACATGATAAATGCTACTGTCAGTGCGCCACCTAAATTGCCTACAAAAACTAGACCCCAATTTCTTAATACTTGCCCAATGGTAACGCCGGGTCTTTTATCAAGTAACGCGAGTGGGACCAGGGTAAATACGCCAGTTAACAAATCGAACTTCATTAGATAAAGCATAATAAAGCCGACCGGAAAGAGTAATGCGCCTGTTATAAATGAACCGGTTTGTACTGCAACAGTGATTGCGAACATTGCGGCGAGCCCTAATACAGCACCGGCCATGTACGCGCGAATAATCGTGTCTTTAGTTGACATGTAAACTTTTGATTCGCCCGAGTCGACCATTTTTTTAACAAACTCTGTCGGTTCTAAATAAGACATAACATTTTCCTTTCGTATTGATATATTCTTCAGAAATGTATTGTTTTAAATACATTTGCTAGAGCATCTGCATATGGCTTGCCATTAACTTTTTTTGGTCGTAAGATTATGAAATAATTAAGATTTATTGGTTTTTACTTGTGAAATAAATTATGCTTTAGCGATAGGTCGCACTATGATGATGCGGTTAATTCACCGATAATGTGAGAAATGCTTCTCGTTAGGGCAAGGCTTTTTAGTAAGAAAGTGTAAAAAAGCCAAAATTTTCGACCATAATTCGATAAAGTTTGTCTATTAAAATTTAATGCGGAAAGAAAAAGTACAAATGACCAAATTTGTTTGAATTTTTTTGGTTTGTTCTACATTGATATCGCAAAAATAGTGTGAGTTAATCAACGCGGAAATAAAGTATTTATAATTTGTTTAGTGGGGCTGTATGTCAGAGTTAGAAAATAAAAGCGCTTTTAATGAACAATCGATTATGATTGGTATTAGTTCATGCTTATTAGGTGAAAAAGTTCGTTTTGATTCTGGACATAAGCATCAAAGCTATATTACAGAAACTTTAGGCAAATATTTTGAATTTCGTTCATTTTGCCCCGAAATTGCCATAGGTCTTGGAATACCACGAGAGACATTACGCCTGGTTCTGCAAGATGGTGAGATTCGTTGTATTGGTAACAAGACGCCATCTTTGGATGTAACTCAGCAATTGAATGATATCGCTGTAGAACAAAAACAGTGGCACGAACATTTATGCGGTTACATCTTGAAAAAAGATTCTCCCAGTTGTGGTATGGAGCGCGTCAGAGTATATAAAAACGATATGCCTGAAAAATGTGGAACGGGTGTTTATGCACAAGTTTTGCTGAATAGTTTTCCCAATCTACCAGTAGAGGAGGAGGGCCGCTTAGGGGATCCTGTTTTGCGTGAGAATTTTGTTAAGCGAGTGTTTGTTTACCGTCATTGGAAAGACTTGTTGCTTGATGGTATTTCTATGCATAAATTAACTGATTTTCATGCTCAATATAAATATGTGTTGCTTAGTCACGACCAGGCTCGCACACGTGCTCTCGGTGGTCGCTTGGCAGAAGCTAGCAAAGCGCCTTTTGATGAAGTTTTAGCTTGGTATTTTTCTGAGCTAATGGCGATTTTGAAACTAAGAGCTGATCGTAAGAATCATGTTAACGTATTACAACATTTGCAAGGTTTTTTAAAAGAAGATATTGATAAGGAAGATAAGAAAGAGTTGACGGAAACTATAGAAAAATATCGTAATGCGCTATTGCCTTTAATTGTTCCTATTACATTACTTAAGCATCATTTTCGTCGAAATCCCAAGCCTTTTGTTGAGCGATCTAAATATCTCGAACCACATCCTTCTGAATTGATGTTATTAAATACATTATAAATTATTCGAATATGTGGATATGTAACTTGTCAAAAAATTTATTAAATACTCCATTTCCTCTTATAAAGTGTAAATTATGCCAACAAAAATTTATCATTGGTTTGATCGTACAATTTTAGAGCTAGGTCGCGAAATGCGATTATCCTATTTACCTCCTTTAATGGTGTATTTGGCTGCTGGTGTTTCCGGTTTAACGGGAATCGTCGGAATGTTCTTTGTAAAGGATTATTTGGGATTAAGTGCAGAATTCCTTGCAGCTCTAGGTTTTTGGGCTGGCATTCCCTGGGCCTTAAAAATGCCACTGGGTCATCTGGTAGATCTTATTTGGCGATTTAAATCCGTACTTGTTTATATTGGTGCCGGCTTAATCGCGATTAGCCTTCTTATCATGGTGGGATTATTATCTCACCGTGAATCTATGGCAGCTGTGATGACAGTGGAAGCCTGGTTTGTTTTATCAGCATTATTGGCGCCAATTGGTTATGTTGTGCAAGATGTCGTAGCAGATGCGATGACGGTAGAAGCCGTGCCACGTTTTGATAAAAATGGTGAAGTATTTGATGCATCGACCTTGCGTTTAATGCATACCACAGTACAAACCTTAGGGCGAGTGGCGATAATTGGTGGTAGTATTTTTGTAGCCTCATTAAATGTTTATATGTTTGATGGTGTAAGTGCATTACAAGAATCAGAAAAAATACAAATTTATATCGATATTTATCAATATGCTTTAATTATCCCCATTGTATCTGTCCTTGGTGTTTTATTGGGAGGATGGTTAAAACTAAAAGCCTTTTGGCAGTTTCGGCGTCAGGGAATTGATCGAGCGCAATCTTGGAAAATGGTTCATGATCAAGGCGAAAAAATATCGCCAAATTGGTGGATCTTAGGCGGTAGCTTAGTCTTTGTTATATTCACTGTTACGCTTGGGCTTTCTGACTACACGTACAATCAAGAAATTATATTCGTTGGATCATTGGCCATTGTTTTATTTTTAATGTCTCGATTGTTAAAAGTTTTAGACCATGATGCAAAGCGAATATTATTAGGAACCGCCATCATTATTTTTATGTTTCGCGCAATGCCAGGACCAGGCCCCGGTTCTAGTTGGTGGATGATTGATAAACTGGCATTTGATCAACAATTTTTTTCCGTATTATCGCTTATTGGTGGTGGGTTAACATTATTTGGTATGTTTATTTTTCGTCGATTTATGGCAGAAAAATCGATTGCCTATATTATTGTGTTTCTTTCCATTGCCAGTGCCTTATTGTCGTTACCAATAGTTGGGATGTTTTACGGTTTTCATGAGTGGACGGCTGCATTGACAGGCGGCATTGTGGACGCTCGATTTATTGCTTTAGTTGATACGGCAATTGAGTCACCTTTAGGCCAAATTGCGATGATTCCTATGTTGGCATGGATTGCAAATTCTGCCCCTGCAAATCTGAAAGCGACATTTTTTGCTGTAATGGCATCCTTTACAAATTTGGCTTTATCGCTTTCTCAGCTTGGAACGAAATATCTTAACCAAATATTTACAGTGACGAGAGAAGTAAAAGATCCGGTGAGTAATGTCGTTAGTACGCCTGAAAACTACAGTGAATTAGGTATGTTGCTTATCACAGTAACGATAATTGGGCTGATTATACCGTTAGCAACTATTTTTATATTACGAATGACTTCGCTTAGAAGTGCGTAGTGTTTATTAAACCTCCACACTTTCAAAAATAAGTATTGATAATTTGTGAAAATTAAAATAAGAGAGGTTTATCAGAAGTTGAGAAAAAAATAATATGTTGGATTAGTTTGGTGAAAATTGTTACCAAGGTAGCTTTAGTATTCTAATTTAAAATCTCACGTAATCTTTTTAATAGCGTGTTTTGTTCAAATGGTTTAATAATAATTTGTTCATGTAATTCAAGGTTTTTGTTTTCAATCATTGCATCTTCGGTAAAACCACTCATTAATTGAACTTTTATATGCGGGTGTTTTTCTTTAATAATTTCAATAAGCTCATAGCCGTTGATATTTGGCATTACGATATCTGAAATCACTAAATCGATTGATTCATTGTTTAATATCTCAATAGCTAATTCTGGTGAATTTGCAGAAAACACTTTATATCCTTTACCTGATAATATCTCATGGTATAACTCAAGCAAATTTTGCTCATCATCAACTAATAAAAGTGTTTCAGTTCCCATTAAGTTGTCATTGCCTGTAGCGTCATTTAATATGGCCCCCTTATGACGGTCTTGGTGACGGGGGAAATATAAGGTAAAAGTAGTGCCTTCCTCAATTTTTGATTTGACATTTATTGTGCCGTTGCTACGTTTAGCAAAACCGAAAACTTGGCTCAGGCCTAATCCTGTTCCTTTATCACCCTTTGTTGTAAAAAATGGATCAAATATTTTCTCCATGGTTTCTTCATCGATGCCTTTTCCTGTGTCGTTGACGCTTAGCAAGATGTAATCGCCGGGAGGTATTTCGAGAAATTGTGCGTCTAAAGCGTTTATGGCTTTATTCTCTGTTTTAACTGTTACCTTTCCTGAGCCATTTATGGCATGCATTGCGTTGATACACATATTGATAAGCGCATCTTCAAGGTCATTTTTATCTAACCATGTACTCCACAATTGATCTTCTAGTGAGTATTTTAATTGTATTCTTGGTGTCAGGGTTTTTTCCAGTATATTTTTTTCTTCAGTTACTATTTGGTTTATGTTGACTTTGCTGTTATCTGAAATTTTGCTTCTGGAAAAAGATAGCAATTTTTTCGTAAGCGAAGCTCCTCGTTGACTTGATTGAAAAATATTTTCAACATATCGGGCAATATTGGAACCAGGCAATGCAGATTCTTTAATCAGTTCAGAAAACCCTAGAATGACTCCTAGCATATTATTGAAATCGTGAGCAATGCCGCCAGTAAGCATACCTAAGGCATCCATTTTTTGACTTCTTCGTAGTAAATCTTGTTGTTGATGAAACTCAGTTAAATCTATGCATGAACCAATAAATCGCCGCTTATTCAATTTTTTGTAACTCATTTCTGCGACGGATAAATGAATTGGAAATTCAGAACCATTTTTCCGCCTAGCAGTGACATCTCTTCCTGTACCAATAATTTTTTGTACCCCTGTGGTGAGATAATTATTAATATAATGATCATGGTGTTCAGAATATTGATTAGGCATTAATATTTTAATGTTTTTATCTATGATTTCGTGTGCTTGATATTCGAATAATTTTTCTGCTCCTGTATTAAAGCTTAGGATAATTCCGTTTTCGTCAATAGATATGATACCGTCAACAATTGAGTCTAAAATATCATTTTTATCTTGAATGGATAGGTTTAATTCTTCACGTGTCTGTATTGAGAGTTTTAGGGACTCTTCTAGATCCCGAGTGCGTTCTTTCACTCGTGACTCTAAGGTTTGGTTCGTCTGAGTTAGTTTTTTTTGAGTTTGAGATAATGTTTCATTGAGGATTAAAAGTGATTGTTGTAAGTTTTCGAATTCTTCAATGTCATGTTCTGCGTTGAGATATAAGGAGTCATTTTGTAGAACGATTTTTCCTTTAACGCTTTTACAGATACCATCGACTTTTCCTAGTGTAAAAATACCGTTGTAGCAGCTTTCGCTAGAATTGTTAACGAATTGAATTAATTCATCGTACGTAGGTTGAATAAATAAATTAGAAATATTTCGCGATGTATCTTTTAGACTGAACATGGTGCTTTGGGTTAGCTTATGAAACCCCCTATTTTCATTAATAAGTGTGCCATCTTTATCAATCCAAGCGACTACAATTGCGTTGCTATTTTGCAATTCGATCGGGATGAAATGTTTTTCTTGTGTATTCATTCTGTTAATAGTTTTTTAACGGAAAGTGCATTCGCCAATGATAGGTCTGCGCCTATTGATTTGAATAATTCAGGAAATCGATTAACTGCACTACCACCAATGACTAATTTTGGGCGGTTAACCGGAAAAGTTAAAATCAGTTCTTTCAACACTTCACGGGCGGGCATTAATTGAGAAGCAAAAGAAATCGATAACCCTACTATATCAGGTTTAATGTGTGCGATGTGTTCTGTAAAGGCTTGCGTTGGCGTATTGGCACCAAGAAACTGTACATCCCAGCCATCCATTTGTAGCGCATCTGATATCATATGTAATCCAAGCATATGTTCATTCGATTCGACGCAAGCTAATACCGCTTTTTTGCCATTAAACGGTTCTATTTTTACCTGAGAGAAATATTGAGCCATTAAAGTGGAAGCCGTTGCTGTTGCCAGATGTTCTTGTGCGACTGATATTTGATTTTTTTGCCACTTAAGGCCTACTTCGTACATTGCCGGTTCAATTAATAAAACTTCGATTTCGATTAAATTAAAACCTTTTTCAAGTAGCTGATCAATGATTGCGCTACCAGTTTTATGATTTCCATTTAATAAGGCTGATTCAAACGTTGGCACTTCTGGCCAAGTGCTTTGTTTATTTGTTGGGTCTTGTGTTGGTTCTTTGGCTTGGGAAATTGCAGTTTTTAAAATATTTTGTATAATATCCCCACCTTGACTCATTCTTTCAGAAAAATACTCTCCGATTAGATGTACAGTGTCTTCTATGCTTTTGGTGGGTATATTTCGAGCCAAGAAAACCTCACTTAACCATTGTAGGTATTCGACATAAGCGTTCAATAAGCCTGACTCAAGCGTTGGCCGTAAGCAACGTAAATGAAAAGCAATATCTTCTCTGCATGTTTTGCGATTTTTTTCCTTGTATTCTTCATGAAAAATGGTCTTTGCTGTATTTAATTTATTTGTGACATTATTAATTGCGTCATCACATAAGAAGTCAAATTTACTTAGTAATTTTTTATTGAGAACACCGGCGGTTGAATTCATAATGAGGCCTTATCTTGTGTAGCAGGTAAATTTAACTATATCTGTATTTCTTGCTGCAAGTTTTTTTGACGTTTAGGTTTTTGCGGGCCTATCTAACGAGTTGATAATTATTGTACGAATGATGCTGGGAGTATCGCGTAACCAGGTTCAATATGTCCATATATCCCGAATACGAATAATTAATCTTAGTGTTGAATATAAGAAAATATAGCAGATATAAATGATATTTGGGTCAAATATAAGAGATGAGCATAATTTTTCAGTTTGGGTGCAAATTAAAGGTCTGTAAAATTATCATGAAGGGTTGGTGGGGCAGCGTTTAGGTTCCTGTATCTTATGAGTCATTGAGAGCTTGTACAATGTTATTTTTTATGGCAATTCCTGAATTAGTTCCATTAATCCAAAAATGATTCTGGAGTTATTGGCTCCGGATGCATTTCTACGCTTGGATCGGAAACAATATTACTGGCAGCATCCATCATTTGATCATAAGTGAGTACGATATAATTTTCAGGAAATTTAAAGTTATTAATTGGATTTTCAGCATTTTTATCAATACTGGTTACTTCGAATTGAGTTTTCCCAAATTGATCGTTTGATTTTAATGGAAAGCCATGGGATTTGTAGCGTTTATAAGTGATATTGTTGGCAACAAAGCATATATCTAGGTCTTTGGGTAAAGATTTAAAAGTTGAGTTTATCTTGTATTCCGTTATCAGCTCGAAGCTTGGTACAATGGCTGTTAACTCTGGCTCAGCAGTTGTGAGATATTCTGTCAGGCATACTTCTCCATTTACTTTCAAAAGATATAGCTCTGTTGGGTAGTTTAAGATAATCGGTCCAGAGCCATGATGAAAATATTCAATTTCTATTTTTTCTATATCCGGCAAATCAGGTGCTTGTGCTACTTTTTCGCTTAAGTCGATTAACTGTTTATCCATAAGATTAACTGTATATAGTTGTCTCTGGCTAGGTTTTACTAAGATATAGCCTAGTTCTTTCTCTGACTTCATATGAAGCTGTGTACCGTTGCTCCAGATTGTCTCTACCATTTTATTATTTTTCGTTGTTAATTTTATATCTGCTTGCAGACTAAATGGTAGGCATATTAGTGTGGCTAAGTAAAAAAATTGGTTGAAGGATTTGTTCAATACTATGCTCCAGATGTATAAGTAATGTTTTAGTTGATTATATGAGATTAAAGAGATGAGTTAAAACTGTTTAAGAAAATAAGGATCTTACGCTGTTAAGGGAATAACAATCGAGGGGACGAAAGACGTAAAATCCTTAAAGTAACTTATTTTTAATTCTATTTATGACATTTCCAGCAATCACCTGGTCCTTCGTTTGCTTCATGGCACCGGCGACAAAATCCCATATTAAGTGGCCTTTTTTTCTTTGCAACTGTCATAGATCCTACGTCACCATGGCATACGCCACATACTTCAGCTACCTTTTTCACTGGATAATCAGCATTAAAAACAAATTCTCGCAGGTGTTTCTCGTGAGAAAAATGAACAAAGTCCGGTACATCGGTCACTTTTTTCCATTTTGGTGAAAGCTTTTTTTCCCAGTATTGGGTTAGTTTTTGTATACGTTCTTTATCTGTTGCAATGATTTTGTGACAGCCCATGCATTTGCTCGTTGGTGGTATACCTGCAACCTTGCTACGACGAGCATAAGTGTGACAGTACATGCAGTTGATTTTGTTTTCCTTTACATGCTTATTGTGCGGGAATTCAATTGGCTGATCTACATCATCTCCTTCATGGGTACCCGGGGGAGGGGTGATATGTGGAGGTGTGGGTAAATCTTTGCTCATGGCAGGTAAACATAGCATTAATGCGAAAACAAACAATGTCGCTGTTGCTAGTGTATTTTTAGCATGCGATTTTGTTGTTTTCGTTTTCCAAAACATAATTGTTCTCCTTTATTATCGATGTGTAACAGTGTTTCTTTTAAACATCAGTTTGCATCTAATCTTTATCTTTAAATTGCGTGTTTAAGGTCAATATTAAGTTGCTTCTCCTCCGCTGATTTTTTATTTATACGGACCTCATACACATACCCCGCGCCGTAACGAAGGTCAAGTTTCTCTTCTTCTGTTTCCCAAATGTGGTGTTGAATAGGCATAGAGAATAATTCGTCAGTATATTGTTCTTTTGGACTGCCGAGTGTTTCTTTAAATTCTTCGATTTTTTCTTCATAAAAAGAAAATTCATTTTCTCTAGATCGAAATATAGTATAAATTTTGTAAAGTTTTTTATTGTGGAAATAAAATTCTATTTTTTTATCCGAAGAGCTGTTATCTACATATACCACAGGATTAACTTCTGAAAAGTCGCTATACCCATGACCGTGTCCTGTGCCGTCACTAACTTTTTCGACATCAAATTGCTTGATTAACTTATTTTCAGTAATTTCCCATCCTATATCTTCGTTACTTACGGGTAGTACGGTAAAAAATGAACTGAGAGCTAAAGAAATCAAAATATTCATCTGCCTTCTCCAGGTTGGTTGATGATATTGTATCCATTAAAGAAAATACAATGTATAATATTTGTATAATTATACATATTTAAAGTTCTGTCAATAGTTGTACACTGAAAATAAGGATATTTGAGGTGGTTTTAGCGATAATTCCATGAGAATGATTGATAAGTTTGGACTTCGTCTTTATTGATGGCTCTATTGTATATCTTGTTATTTGTCGTTATATTTATCTCAATTAAATAATTCAGATAAAAATTATGAAAAGTCTTTTAATTGTTGCTCATGGTAGTCGTCGATCCGCATCAAATGAGGAGGTTGCCGAATTAGCCAAATCTGTTTCCCAAAAAAAACAAAATGAATTTGACGAGGTTAAGTGTGCTTTTTTGGAGTTAGCTGAGCCATCAATTCCTGAAGGCATTATTAGTTGTGTGGAAAATGGGGCAACGCATATTGTTATTTTGCCCTATTTTTTGGCCGCTGGCCGGCATGTAATTGAAGATATTCCTCACGAAGTTTCGTTAGCCAACTGTAATCCTGAAGAAGTAAAAATCGAAATTAAACCTCATGTCGGTGCTGCAAAAAATATGGTAGATACTTTACTGGATATGTCTTTATAGAGGTAATTTGTATGCAGCTCTCTAATGGGTAGCTTGTTTAGGGGTGTAATTTTTTACAGCCAAATGTAGGTCGGTTTGCAAATAAAATTAAATTCACGAGTTATTTTTGGAATTTGCATTTATGGTGACTAAATCTTCGATTTCTCGTAGCTTTTTTAGAGCGGCTGTTTCAATCTGACGTATTCTTTCACGAGTAACATTAAACTGTTGGCCGATTTGTTCTAGTGTCAATGTGTAAGATATCCCAATACCAAAGCGTAATTTTAGTACTTTTTGTTCTCTAGGTGTGAGTTGGGTTAGTTTTTCTTTAATGTGCAAGGAAACTTCATTAGTAAAAGTTTCGTCCATCGGTAGCCTTGCTTCAGGATTGGTCAATAGTTCAGAAATTGTGCCGCTTTCGTTTTTACCAATGGCTATATCAGACGATATAGGGTCATCAACAACACCAACAGTTTCTTTTACCTTTTCCTCACTAACGCCTAGTAATTCGGCTAATTCTTCTGTATTCGGCTTTCTGCCATGCTTTTGGTAGAATTGACGAGCATTCCTATTTAATTTGCCTTGTCGTTCAGACATGTGTGCAGGTAGCCTGATTGTTCTGGATTGGTCGGAGATGGCGCGAGATATGGCTTGCCTGATCCACCATGTAGCATAAGTAGAAAATTTAAAGCCACGTTGATATTCAAATTTATCTGCCGCTCTCATTAATCCTAAATTACCTTCCTGGATAAGATCAAGAAATTGTAATCCCTTGTGTGTGTATTTTTTTGCTATAGATACAACTAACCTTAGATTGGCTTCGACAAGAAAATTTTTGGATTTTCCTAGCAATGTCTCGAAGTAAATTAGTCTTTTTTTAACATGGTAGAATTTGTGTAATGGAAGCTCAAGCTCGCTTTCAAGTGTATTGGCTCGCTTAAATAATTGTTTTATTCTAGCTTGCTTGTCATCAAAATAAATACCATAAATATTTAAGAAGCCACTAATTTCTTTGGAATTGACGGCAGACAAAAATAGGTTAAATAAATCTTTGGGGATTGCTTTTTTTGTGCTGTTGTTTGCCAATTTGTAAAAGTCTGATTTTATGTTGTTGTACTCATTGTAAGAATATTCTGTGTTATCACATAATGATTTTATGTACTTTGGTGTGTAGTTAAAGCTAATAAATAATTCATTTAATTCAGAATGAAGAGTCGATTTATCGACTGTAGATGCGCCGTTTATACTCATGAGATATATCAAGTACTTATTTAACTTATCATTTAAGTCGTTGTCTTTGAGTGATTTAAGTGTCTCTTTATAAGCTTCGATTTTATTATTGTATTCTTCCAAATTTTCATGTTTGTTTCTGTGCCAAAAGCCATCAACAGTTTCTCGATTGCCGGGGGCAGGTGAGTCAGCGGCGTATCGAAATATGTCCTGTACTTGTGTTTTATCGCTAATTATATTTTGAATTGTTTCTTCTAGATAAATATGGCTAATAAAGAGTTTGGATAGCTCGGTTTTTATTTTAGTTTCGATGTCTTCAATTTCTTTGCCAATCTTAACTTCGTCTTCTTTAGTTAATACGTCGACGGTTCCCATATCCCTTAGGTAGTTTCTTACGGGGTCGTTATTGGTGTCGGCCGACTTTTCTGTAACCTCTGGCTCGTTACTTTCTATCGATTCAAGATTTGATTCGCCAGTGTCGTTGGCGCTATTTTCAACACCATAAATGTCATAATAACTATCATTTACTTGTTGGAGATATCCAAGATATTTGTTTTTAACCATGTCAGTAATCTCCTTTATCGTATAAAAATATACAAAACTTATACAATACGAATGTCATTATGATTCTATGATAATTTGAAAGTTTCATTGCATTCCTATTTTCTTGCTGTTATCGGCTAACTTTCCGATATATTTACAAATCAATTTTGCCCTAGTATTTGCTTATTATTCAGGCATATTTATAGGAATGTTTAATAATATCAATATTATCAAACAGATACCCTTTCCCTGTATTAGCTTGTTTATGTCTGTAGCCACTTTAATTTGACATTTCCTCATAAACATATACAATAGTTATACATATGTCGAGTTTAAATTTCAAGAAGTTATTTTTCAAGCATTGGCTACTCAATTAGCAGGAACAATAAAAAGCATGCTGGGAGGCGCTTCTTGGGTGGCCAACTTTAATTAGCTTAAGGATCAGTCATGGATGAAATTGAGAGAATGGGGCATATCAGAGACATGTACATCTACAGCTCAATTCCAGTACTGTTTATATTGGTTGCATTAGGCATTTGGGTTTATAAGCGAAAGGGTTCAAAACGAACAAATGAACACAAGTAAACTTGAATTAGAAATAAAGCCCGGCAAACCGTTGGAATCAGACAGGAAGGTTTGGTTTATGGTTGTCGCAGCTCTGATTTGTCCGCCAGTAACATTTTTAGTACTAAAAAGATTCAAATTATTCGTTATCAGTCTTTTAACAATTGTTCTTAGCCTTATTGTTGTGAATATATATGCCTCACTCGGTAATTGGCCATTTCCAAATTGGTTGTTTCCGATTCAAGTAGCTGTTCACATTGCTAGTGCTTTTTATGTTCATAAGTTGGTATTGGAAGAATGGATTTCTTTTGATTTTAAGAAGTTTTTTTTGCTCTGGAGTTTGATTTTTTCACCAATTGTCGTTGTTTATATCATTATCGATAATATTGTATTATCTCAATATGCCATAGCTTCCGTATCAATGAGTCCTGAATTAATTCATGGCGATATTGTTGTTGTACAGAATTCTGTGGAAAAGCAATCATATCAATGGTTTAATCCGTTATTGGCAAGTGATTATGAATATGGTGATCTCGTTGTTTTTCAGCACCCAGCTAAAGATGAGGTTAACGTAAAGCGAATTGTTGCTCGAGCTGGAGATAAAGTAGAGTTTGTTGCAAACTCGTTAAAAATAAACGGTTACGAAGTGGAAAGAGAAAAGATTGCTGCATCTCCTAAAAGACGAAGCTTTAACTGGTTAAAAAGCGATGCATATTACGAGTCTAACAACGGAAAGCGTTATATCGTAAATATCAGTGAGGATTCGGTTGCTGCGAAAGGGAGTGTCACAATTCCAGATGGGTTTTTATTTGTTATGGGAGATAACAGAAACCAAAGTTTAGATAGCCGATTTTGGGGGTTACTACCTAAAGAAAATATATTAGGTAAGCCGATTGCTATATGGTGGAGCATTGAGCCAGGGATTAAGCCATGGATACGATGGAATAGAGTGTTTAGCTGGATAAGCTAAAGTAGCTATATTTCACTAAATCATAAAGTAGTGTGCATATGAAAAAAATTAATGAAAACTCCAATGTTGTCATGAGCGATGATGACAATAAATACTTTCCGATAAGGACGGTATCAGAAATAACAGGCGTGAACTCTATCACTCTGAGGGCTTGGGAGAGGCGATACGGGCTTCTTGTTCCTCACCGAACACCAAAAGGTCATCGTTTGTATACTCAGGATGATATCGACTTGATTCATCAAGCGGTGGAGCTTTTGAATAAAGGCATTTCCATAAGTCAGGTTAAAAGTCATTTATTACCGAATAAAATCAATAAAAAGAGTAAGCAAGCAGAAAAAGTACAGGATTTCTCAAATGTATGGGTGCAATATCAACAGCGTATTTTAAATTCAGTTGTAAGGTTTGATAGTCATGCATTATCGCTTGTTTATAACGAAGTCTTGGCAATTTATCCCTTGGATGTCGTAACCACACACCTAATTTTACCATTGTCTAGAAGGTTAGGTGATCGTTGGGAAAAAAATGAGGGAACGATAGCGGAAGAGCATTTTTTTAGTCAATTTTTACGAAATAAAATTGGCGCCCGATTTCATCATATGCATGCAAATGTTAACGGCCCCAAAATTGTGACTGCATGTTTTCCTAAGGAGCAGCATGAAATTGGGTTGCTAATATTTTGTCTTGCAGCGAGTGAACATGGGTATGACATCATTACGCTGGGTAGTGATTTACCACTTAGCGAAATTGATCGTGTTGTTAAGCAAGTAGACGCAGAAGCGGTGGTTTTGTCCGGCACGAGTAAATTACCACTGAGCATTATTGAAAACGATTTAGAACTATTGGTAAATGATAGCGAAGTTCCGATATTTGTGGGTGGAAGTGCTTCCGTTTTACACTGCGAAGAAATAAAGAATGTCGGTGCATTACCGATTGGTCAGGATATTCATCACGCCATTAGTGAAATTGATTTAGTGTTAGAAATAGAAAATTAAAAATTTTTATATTTATGAAAAATTATTTCATTCTATTTCTGTTCTTTTTTTTTTCTAAACTTGGATTTTCTCAAGAAATAACAGTTTATGTTTTTGAAAAAGGCACAGGCGTCCCTGTAGTTGAAGCAACTGTAGTTTTTGAAAAAGCTGGAGAATTTGGCCAAACCGATGAGCAGGGTAAAGTAGAATTTGATGATCTTGTTTTTCCTGATAACGTTAAAGTGCTCAGTCAAGGTTTTGAAACCTATCAAAAAGAAATCACCTTCAAACTTACTAATTTAGAAATTTATCTAGAGCCAATAAGTGTCGATGGTGAAACCTTAATAGTAATAGACGAGAGAATTGAAGAAAAAACTTCAAAGATTTCGCTTTCTGCAGAAGAAATTACGACG
>Ga0316207_10003233_pt1 | contig 15420 bp, 15 predicted proteins | sample 6weekpyrite_MG_FD_204943 | JGI IMG/M metagenome (GOLD analysis project Ga0316207, IMG submission 204943) | Microbial mat bacterial communities from mineral coupon in-situ incubated in ocean water Damariscotta River, Maine, United States -... | ecosystem: Environmental > Aquatic > Marine >... | reverse complement strand
CCGCATGTTTTACCGCATGGCTAGCTTGTTCAGCATGAACTGCTTTGCCGTGATCATCTGATTTTGACTCATGGGTATCATCTGAGTCTGAACATGCAGCTGTTAGCATGGCGATGCCCCCAATCGCTACACCCTTTAAAAATCTCATACGCTTGGTTTTCATTAATCTGCCTCTTTAAATTCTTTTTAAGATTAGTTAACCCTTCCCAACAGAACCGTTAAGACTAGCCAGAGTGAGCATAAAAATCCAGTGTTTATCGCCCTTTAATGCCGCATAGCAGTTACAAAGTGCTGGTTTGATGTTTGTTTGCATTAAATTTCAGGCAACATGATTGTGATTCGGGGAGGGAAGGCGGTTCAAGAGAGAATATTGAGAGGGGCAAAGAGGCATCGTATAACGTTACATGTGTGATTCACAGAGGTCGTGTCAATCTCTACAACGCCAAATCTACGTTATAATTCGAATGCTGTATACGCTCAGAAGCTGGATTGTAGTTTTCTCAGGTCTGATCTGAATACTGTTACCCTGATACTGGCAACTCATAGCGAATGTAATCAGTTTTCTTGCAAAGCTTCTTGGCTGGTTTAACCTTGTTTCGTTAATTGAAATTTATGGTATGAATTTAATTCTCATATCATTTTTGATAACTCAATTTTGATGTGCTCAAATTCATGTAAAGCAAATTGGATAAGCTCTTCCTGATTAGCTATCGATCCTGAGTTAGATAACGTTTCAATTTCCTCACAAATTTTAGATAATTTCACCGCCCCAATATTAGCACTACTACCTTTCAGGCAATGAGATTCCTCTTTCATTGCGGTAACATTATTATTGATGCTAGCCTCACGTAGTGAATTTAGCCTGTTGGGGCTGTCTTCCAGGAATACCGTGATGATTTCGGGGAACATATCTTCTGTCGCCTCCTTGAGCATTGATAGTGATTCGAGGTCTAGTGATGGTTCATCTAATATGTTCATTGTCGGTAACCTTCTATAGCGTTTGTGTTACTTTTATTGATGTGGTTATTATTACAGCATGGAGCGATTTTGATAGAATCCATCCTGGAATTAATTTTTAATATTAAGGTCTCTTACTATTGTTCGGTTTTTAAATCTAATCACTCATTCCACTGTAATACATTTATTGTTCTTTGATGTTTTTAATGAAATATATAGCAAAGCAATAATGATGGTGGTCACAAGAGGTGGTGCTGTCCGGACGTACGTGTGAGCAAGCGTCACATCAGTCGGTGTGATTATTAGTGAAGTAATCGCCAGCACCGCAACTAGGACTGATATTATCTCAATAATGTTCTTTTTCATTTTCATAATCCATTGAGGGTGAGATCTTCCTTGTTACTTCGTTCATTTTTGATTAGCAGTAGGAATGCTCGAACTTCATCATTCCCACTGGTAGTGTGCTTCTACTTTAGTTCCTTTGTTACTGTAAACGATCGATGAGCAGAGTGATTTGACAAGATTAATTCCACGCCCATGTGCACCAATATTTTCTGCTAATGACGGGGTGGTGTTTGAAATGTCGAAACCGTTCCCTGTATCTTCAAGAGTAATCACTAATTCACCACCAGCTTCTGCTGAGCAAGGGTGATGTGAGATCATTATTGAAATTGATGAGTCTTGCAGGTTCTCAAGTGCCGATTCACGTGCGTTATAATATTCTGTGAATCCCTGAGGGTTTGCTTTAATTGATGAAGATAGATTGAGCAGGCCATGTTCAAGAGAGTTCGAATATAGCTCAGAAAGTATGGTGTAAATTCGTTCTCTGTGCTCTGCTAAGCCCTGGATTTCCATGATTGACTGAGTGATAAGCGGACAAGGGTTAGTTTGCTTAAGCGCATCAGCCTCAAGCTTCATTGATAATTGCCATTTAGCAGGAGAAAGTGCCAGTTCATTACTTGAATTGACAGTGTTGTCTAGTATATCCAGTGGTTTTGCTGTGATTTCAATTAGTGTAATATCATCAAATTGATCAGTGTTTCTACAAAAGTGATCAATCGAGTCTTTTATCGTGTCAAATGGGTCGCACTCGTGTTGAGTGGCCTTTAAGATGTTATCCAGTCTTTCCTGCGAATACATATCACCCTGGTCATTTTGCGCTTCTACTACTCCATCAGAGATCATGTATATCTTGTTCTTTGGCGTTAATTCGATAAACTCAACACTTCTATCAAGATTGTCACTACTGAGTACACCTAAAGGAAGGTGGCTAGATGGCACTTTAATAGGAGGCGCTTCATCATTTGTAATGATGATATCAGGGTTCCCGCCATTCCATATGGCAACTGTTCTGAACTCTTCATCAGCCTCGATTAAACAGGCTGCGCAAAAGAATCCTGCTGGTAATGTTTCTTTTAAACGCTTATTGATATTGAAGGCAATGTCTCCAATCGAGTAGCCCTTTGATGATAGGCTGTAAAATGTATCTGATACTGGAATCGCTCCGATTGCTGCTGATAGCCCATGCCCGGTAAAATCCCCGAGCATGACATGTAGGCCACCAGACGGAGTTCTTGAACAAAGTAAAATGTCGCCACTTGTAATTGACATTGGCTTAAGAAAGTAGCGAATATGATCTATTTCGAGATTTTTTGGATTGGTGATATTTGTGAAAATTGTTTCTGCTATTTCATGTTCTAATTGAAGACGACTATGGTGCTCCTGTAGCTCTTCTTTACTATCAGCTATATGATTGTATAGTTCACGTACGCGAACCATAGCATCAATTTTTGCTTTTATTATAATTCCGTTATATGGTTTTGTTATAAAATCATCGCCACCATATTCAATACATTTTGCCAGCGCATTTTCATCTGTAATCGCGGTTAGAAAAATGATAGGTACAAAGACCTCACCACACAGGCGCTTTATTTTAATCGCTGCATCATAGCCATTCATGACAGGCATCATGACGTCCATTAAAATAATATCAGGCCGGCTTTCAGTGTAGATCTCTACAGCTTCTTTTCCATTGCAAGCAGAAATGACACGATAGCCTAGTTTTTTAATCAGGGTCGAAAGGATTAACCTGTTTGTCTTGTCATCATCAACAATAAGAACTGATAGTGAACTTTGAATCGAATGAGAGGTGACGGCTGTACTGTATTTATTTAATTCATCCATGTATGGCATTCGTCCATTTCGGTCATGATTTTTTCATGATCAATATTTATTCGATTGAAAATAGCTTGTCAAAATTAGATATTGAAAGGATGTTTTTAATTTCTTTATTGCAATTCTTCAGTGCTATAGAAGAGTTATCTCCTCCTGTTCGTTCTTTAAGCACTAACAACATGCCTAGAGCAGAGCTATCCATGTATTCAGTTTGGGACAAATCTATAATGAATTTTATATTTCCTTTATTGAGTGAGGCCTCATATGAATCTCGAAAATCTTTGTATAGATTAAAATCAAATCGACCATTGATGGAGATAGTGAAGGTGTTACCATCGTTTGATATTTGGGTTGTAAGTGTCATCGTTGTTTACCTGTTATTTGGTAAGTTTGTTGTGTCTGGAATTTTAGTTAGAAAAGCTCAACTTCACCCTCAACGATAGATTCCTGATGGGCTGGTTTATCTCTTTCGTGATTAAGGTTAGATCTGGATTCTTTTAGTTTTACCTTCAACTGCTTCATTGACTCAGTGTAAGAGTGTGGATCTCGATCTTCGTGGGGGGTTAAGACAGATAACTCTTCCAAAATATCATTTGAATATGTTTTTAATTTTTCTAGGTAGTTTTGTGATGAATCTATCTGCTGTCTAACAATGTCTTCGAATTGTAGGCCGCGTACAGCCAGATTGACATTTTGATTTATATTGTCTGAAACAAGGGATACTTTTCCCAGGTTATCAGTCACTCGACTATTCATATTACCAATTTCGTTAAGCATCATATCGACACGGCTTTTTGCCGATATTGCCATATTCATGTCTTTAGAGGCGACGTCACCCACAATTCTTCTAGCATCAGATATTGATACTCTGGTCTTCTCGACATGGTTTCGTATTTCGTCATTAAACCTATTTGAATGCTGAGATAATTTTCTAACTTCATCAGCCACAACCGCGAAGCCCCTGCCAGCTTCACCAGCATGGGCAGCCTCGATGGCGGCGTTTAGTGCGAGCAGGCTAGTCTGGTCGGCAATTGTTTTGATATCTTCGAGTAATTTGAAGATTTCATCCATTTGATAGACCATGTCATCAATTTTATGTACAGTCTCGATACTCTGTTTGCTCACGTTTACCAATAGGTCAATGAAGTATGTGAGGATCTCAGATGTCTCATTAGCAAACTCTTTTATGCCGATAACCTTACCATTTCCATCAGCATCTTTTAATGATGCACCAGAAACATTATCGATTAGCGATACAACCATCTCTTTTTGTTCCTGAATGTCACTATTCAAGCCACTAAAACTACCACCTAGATTAGACACTGCATCACCGACAACATCTCTTGCCTGAGACAGTTCTTTACAGGAGCTTTCGACCTCATCATTAAGTGCATCGTTGATAAGCGTTAAGAATTCAATAAGGTTTTGATGGCTGGATGTTTGCGATTCTTGAGGGCCCTGACTGGATTTTTCTACCGCACTATTTCCTGACGATTGTGCCTTATATGATGAGAAGGCCCAGATTAATAATGTGGTCAGGAGTGCAGGAGTATGTAACGACTCGTATACGCCACTTAATATTAATGTGACCAGGGCGAGGCTTGCACAGAGAGCGATAAAATAGTTTTTAAGATACACACTCATTTTTATAAAGCCTGCTAAGTAACGGTTATAATTAACTATCGGTAGTAAAAAGTGGAACTTTATATAATTATCTATTTGATTTGTTTCGTCAGCGTGATGATTTTTCCGGGTACTGAGTTCAGAGGAAGAACGCTATCTACGCCACCTAACTTAACGGCTTCGCCTGGCATACCCCATACAACACTTGTTTTTTCATCTTGTGCAATCGTTCCTGCACCAGCATCATGTAATTCTTTCATTCCAGCGGCACCATCATCACCCATACCAGTCAGTATGACGCCAATAGCGTTGTGCCCTACATTTTGAGCAACTGACCTAAACATCACATCGACTGATGGACGATGCCTGTTGACAGGCGGGCCATCATTTAAGCGACAGATAAATCGCGCCCCATCTCGTTCAATGAGTAGATGATGACTTCCTGGGGCAATATATACATGCCCCGGAAGTATCTGTTGCCCATCGTGGGCTTCATACACTGTCATGGCTGAGCAGCTATTCATTCTTTTTGAGAATGGACCACTAAAGGCTTCGGGGATATGTTGTGATATCACCATGCCTGGGGCATCGGCTGGCATCCTTATCAGAACTTCCTTGATCGCTTCTGTACCACCTGTTGATGCGCCTAATGCAATAATTGTATCGGTTGTCTTGAAGTGTTTTCTTGGGGTGCGATTGTTTTTCTCCAAGATGACATCTGCTGAATTTTTAACTGCAACCTCGCCAATTGAAGAGGGCGCGCGCGTAATGGCATGAACATTTGAATTTGCAGCAGCTTTTACTTTGCTGATGATCTCATGTGTGTAATCAGGTAATGAGTGCGCAAGATCTAGCTTTGGTTTAGACACAAAATCAATTGCCCCAGATTCAAGTGCTTCTAGCGTAATATCAGCTCCATTCTCAGTGAGTGATGAAATCATGATGACGGGGATAGGGTGCAATCGCATAAGGTTTTTAAGGAATGTTATACCATCCATTCGAGGCATTTCGACATCTAGCGTGATGACATCGGGGTTGAGTTTCTTAATCTTTTCTCTGGCCACAAATGGATCTTGCGCTGTGCCGACTACCTCGATACCGCTGTCTGAGGCGAGTATCTCACTCAGTAGTTTTCGAATTAATGAGGAATCATCGACGATAAGTACTTTTATTTTATTGCCCATAATGTACCTTTAGAAAAGCTCGATATCACTTGTAACTGGTTTTTTGATCAGGCCTTCCATATAATCTGTTTCACGTTCGATAATGGTTTCATTGTGAAGTTTTCTGAGTTTCTTGATACGAACACGACCTGAATCTGGAAAATAGTAGACTTTTCTAGGGTGCGGGGAGCCAACATCACTAGAAATAATATTTAACCCTTCAGTTTTGATGTATGTAACCGCGAATTCGATATTTCTTTCACCTACATCAGTCATATTTTTTAAAATCTTTCCGCCACCAAATATTTTGACTTCAAGGTTAGATTTCTTACCACCATTTTTCAGAATCTCATTAATCAGCATTTCCATTGCAAAATTCCCATACCTTGCAGATTCACTCAATTTTGTACCGCCGCCCCCATTATCTGTAGGCAGCATAAAGTGATTCATTCCTCCAACTCCCGCAATGGGGTCACGTATACAGGCCGATATACACGAACCTAAGACTGTGACAATTGCTTCGTTAGATTTTGTTACATAAAACTGTCCGGGAAGGATCTTTGCTGAAATGATTTCATTATGCTTGTCCCAATAGCGATTAATATGAGAAAAGCCTGCCAGGCATTTTTCCATTTCGATTTTATTTTCGATGCCAAGCCCCATTAGGATTCCCTTACTTTGTTTTTTTATAAATAGTTTGCCCTAGGAGCTTGAATCTATCGGATACTTTAAAAAGCGATTCAGAGTGTCCGATGAAAAGATGGGTGTCACTTTTTAAGACGTTAGCATAGCGGTCAAAAAGAACTTTCTGGGTCTCTTTGTCGAAATAGATGACAACATTTCTACAGAAGATGAAATCAAACGGCCCCTTGGTTGGCCATTCGCGTAGAAGATTCAACTGTTTGAACGTAATCATTTCCTGTAATTCAGGTCTGACCCGTACAGTACCAATATTGTCTCCTTTACCTTTCAAAAACCAGTTTCGTTTCCTGGCACTGCTTAGTCCATCAATACGATCACTCTTATAGACACCATTTTTAGCTGTCTGCAACACGTCTGAGTCAAGGTCTGTTGCAAGTATTTTTACATCCCATGAGTCGAATGAAGGAATACTCTCTTTGAGCGCGATTGCTAACGAGTATGGTTCTTCGCCTGTAGAACAACCTGCAGACCATACTCTAATACGACGGTCTTTAATGTTTGATTTCATTAATTCAGGTATGACAGTAGTAGCCAGGTACTGGAAATGATGGTCTTCCCTGAAAAATGCGGTTAAGTTTGTCGTGATAGCATTAGTGAAGTTGATAAGCTCTGCATCATCTCCACCTTCAACCAGACTGCAGTAATCGGAGAATTTTTCAAGCTCAAGGCTTCTCAGTCGTCTCGAAAGACGACTGTATACCATGTCTTTTTTTGCATTTGATAGAGAGATCCCTGTATGGCTTTTTACCAGGTTTCTGACTTTTTCAAAATCTTTATCTGTAAAAGAAAAATCCCGAATTTTTTCCATGTTTTTATCAACTCATTCGTTATCAGATTGTTTTTATAATCAAAGAATAAGTTAAAACTCTTCCCATTCATCACTATCTACTGATGAGGTTTTCTGTATTGTGCGTGTAGCTGGTTTCTTTATTGCTGGGCTAGCTGATTTAGTTGCAGGGCTGCTCTTCGAAGCTCTGGCGCTAGACCGTGCTGGTACTGGTTCATCATCAGAATCAGCCGCACCGAAAAATTCCATTAACTTGGATAGTCCTTTAGACTGCTCATCCATCGATTCACTCGCTGCTGCTGCTTCCTCTACTAGTGCAGCATTCTGCTGAGTCACCTCATCCATCTGAATGATCGCTTTATTGACCTGATCAATTCCGGTTGATTGTTCCTGACTGGCTGCTGCAATTTCGGCGATGATGTCACTGACCTTTTTAACCGCGGTGACGATTTCTTCTAGTGTCTTACCAGATTCATCTACCAGTTTGCTGCCTTCATCAACTTTCTCAACGCTGTCATTGATTAGAGCTTTGATCTCTTTCGCTGCAGCCGCACTGCGTTGAGCGAGGTTTCTCACTTCACCTGCAACAACTGCAAAACCACGGCCCTGTTCACCGGCTCGAGCGGCCTCTACAGCTGCGTTCAATGCAAGTAGGTTGGTCTGAAAAGCAATTTCATCAATAACACTGATTATGTCTGCAATCTTCTTACTGCTGGTGTTGATTTCAGACATGGCAGATACTGCATTCCCTACAACTTTACCACCTCTTTCTGCTTGCTCACGCGCTCCGCTGGCTAGTTGGTTTGCCTGGTTTGCATTGTCAGCGTTCTGCTTAACTGTCCCTGTTAACTGCTCCATACTTGATGCAGTTTCTTCCAGTGATGAAGCTTGTTGTTCTGTCCGCTGGCTGAGATCCTGATTTCCTTGTGCAATTTCACCTGCACCTGATGTAATCGCAGATGCCGATTCTCTGATGTCGCCAACCATATTTCTAAGGTTGTTCACTGAGGTATCGATCGCTTCCTGTAATACCGCAAAGTCACCCTGGAACTCACCAACCATGTTTTGTGAAAGATCACCGTCAGCAAGGGCTTTCATCACACGAGTGCCTTCCTGTACTGGTTCTACCACTGCATTTAGCATTTGGTTGATGCCATCAGACAGGTTTTTCATAAAACCATTGTATGATGAGGAGTCAATTCGTTTTGTTAGGTCGCCGGCTGAGGCAGAATCAATGAGGTCTTGCATTTGACGTTCAGTATCTTTCTGTTCTGTAATATCACGCCACTCAACCATATTACCCATTAAGTTACCATCACCATCGAGTATTGCGGTTGCATTAACTTCGAATTCAAGATCGGCAACGCGGATCTCCGCTTTGGCGGGAAGATTGTTTTTATTACCCAGTAGTGATCGCTGATGCGAGGGGTTCTTATGGAATTGGTCAATACACTGTCCAACCAGATTGTGTGGATCAAACCCAGGGAATGCGGCGCGAAGTTCAGTTTCACGGTTTACCAGCATTTGTACAACCGCAGGATTGACGTATGTGATGGTAAGGTCTGTATCACATAGCATCATATTAGTTTGAGCGCCATTTATAGCAGACTGTAGCCGAGCGACTTCTAATTCCTTTATGCGTTGCTCTGTTACATCTGACCATTCAAGTGAATTTCCAATATACTCGCCACTACTATCAAGCATTGCACTGACATTAATTCTAAATTTTAATGGCCCAACGGCAATGTCTGTTGAGTAGGGCAGGTTATTAGGATTGTTTAGCAGTTGTCTCTGATGCGAAGGATTTGCATGGAATATATCAATGCATGTACCAATAATATTATTGACATCAAAGCCTGGGTAGACTGATCTTAGTGAGTTTTCATGACTCTTTAATAATGCAACTGTAGATTGATTCGCGTATGTAATCACGAGATCTCTATCAATCATCATGATTGAGGTCATGGCATTATCAACAGTCGACTGTAAACGCATGACTTCATCTTCTTTTTCTCTCACCTCAGTGACATCCGCCCATTCAAGTGCATTCCCCAGATGATTGCCATCGTGATCTATAATTGCACTGACGTTGATATTAAACTTTAATGGCCCAACCTGAATATCAGTAGAATAGGGCATGTTGGCAGGGTTGCTGAGGATCTTTCTCTGATGAGAAGGATCTTTATGAAAAATATCAATACATGTTCCGATAATTTCATCAACCGTAAAGCCAGGAAACAGTGAGCTTAATGCCTCTTTATGTTTTGTTAACAGCTCAATGGTTGCATTATTGGCATATGTGATGACTAGATCCAGATCAATCATCATGATAGGGGTCATGGCATTATCAACAGCTGCTTGCATGCGAAGTGCATCTTCGTTTTTGACTGATTTAATCCCTGATTTCACTTGTTTTGTTGTAGATGCCATGGTTGAACTCTCCATTTTCTTGTTGTTACCAATCATTGTAGAAGCGACGCTGTTTAACGCTTTCTTCCACGTATTTTCGATTTCTTCTGACCATTCTTCACCGACAGTTTTAGCCATTACCTGAAGTAACGTTTCAATGACTGCCTCATAATGTTGAGGTTCAGCACCATATTTAATATGTTTGCTACCTAATGAGACCAATACCGCCTCTAGTTCATCAGGACTTCTCAAGCTGCTCACAACGGTCGAGAGGGCTGAAACTAGTTTTTTCTCTTGTTCTTTCATACGAGTGTTTTTGAATAGTGGTTTTACACTCGGGTACTTTTCAAACAGCTCTTTATAGAATAACTTAGCCATCTGATTAGCATTAGGGGCTAATTTCTCAAAGCTAGTTTCAATTAATGAAATATTCAGTTCCATCTGATCATCAGGGTTTTTCATTGGTGAATTCATATTATCACCACCCAGTTTGACGTTATTATTGAGGCTGTTTTTATGGGCATATTACAATCTCCTTGGCTAATCTAGCCGTACCATGCCATGTCTGAAAGTATCTGTTCTAGTATGTGACCATTTTCTGAATTTGATCGCGTCTCTGTATTACTTAGCTTTTGTCTTCCCTGATAATTCCCTATTTCATAAGCACTCTTTCTGTTCTTCTGATGTGTGTTAATGATTCTTATGTCGTTCTTTTTTTTCATAAAAAATTCCTGATTTTAAACGACTTACTGGAGAAGTGATTCCGCACTATCCATCACACCACTGTTCAATAATTTATCAATTTCTAGCACAATGACCATTTTATCTTCAACTGTTGCAAGGCCTTTCACATAGTCGATACTGATAGTCCCGAAATCTGGTGGTGGCTTCATTTCTTCTGCAGCGACGTTATAGACATCTGATACTGCGTCAACCACAATGCCCATTGTTCTTTTTACATTTTCATTATTAACCTTTAGCACAATTACAACTGTGGTTGCGCCGTATGGAATTTCATCAAGTGAAAATCGATGCCTCAAATCTATGATTGGCACAATCGTGCCACGAAGGTTAATCACACCTTTTATATAGTCGGGGGTATTAGGAATAGGCGTGACGCTATCCCAGCCTTTAATTTCCTGTACGCGTAATATATCAACACCATATTCTTCACCTGCTAGAATAAAGGTGAGGTATTGGTCTGTATCTGTCATCACGTCCACAGATGAATTTGTATCGATTTGTTGTGCTGTACTCATAGTTTTATCTCCTTACGCAACTTCCCTGGCGAGGTTATCGGGTTTGTTGCCTGCTGTTGGTGGGTTTCTTGAAAGATCAATTAATCCATCGACATCCAGAATTAGTGCGACAGTTCCATCACCTAGAATTGTCGCGCCTGAAACACCATCAACACGCTTGTAATTAGTTTCTAAACTCTTAATAACGACTTGCTGCTGACCCAGTAGCTCATCAACAAGTAAACCTGCTTTTTTACCATCACCTTCAACAACAACTAGCAAACCACCTTCCAGGCCCTTTCGCTCAACATCTATACCAAACATGTCGTGCATTCTGACTATCGGAATATAATCCTCACGTACTTTGTAGAGTTCGGTTTGTCCTGCAATATTATTAACGAACTCTTCTTTTATCTGTAGTGATTCGACAATCGAGACAAGGGGGGTGATGTATATCTCATCGCCAACACAAACAAGCTGTCCATCTAGAATTGCCAGTGTTAACGGCAATCGGATAGTAAATGTAGTGCCATTACCTTCTTCAGAGGTAACATCGATACTGCCACCAAGTTCTCGGATGTTTCTTTTAACAACATCCATTCCAACACCTCGTCCAGAGATATCACTAAGCTGTTCTGCTGTTGAGAAACCAGGCTGGAAGATCAGGTCGTATATTTTGTCATCTGAAAGGTGCTCATCACTGGCAATCAGTCCTCTTTCAATTGCTTTTTCTTTTATTCTATCTTTATTGAAACCAGCGCCATCATCCTTAATTTCAATGATGATGTTGCCACCTTTGTGAAAGGCGTTTAGCTCAATAGTGCCTGATTCAGGCTTGTTTGCAGCCAGACGCTCTTCTGGCATTTCGATGCCATGATCAATTGAATTTCTAACCAGATGAACCAGGGGGTCTCCAATCTTCTCCATTACCGTTTTGTCTAATTCTGTCTGTTCACCAGTGGTTTTTAGTTCTATCTTTTTATCTAATTTTTGGCAAAGATCATGTACCATTCTAGGAAAGCGATTAAATGCAAAGCTTATTGGCAGCATGCGAATGCGCATGACACTTTCCTGAAGTTCTCTTGTGTTTCTTTCTAGTAGTGTGAGCCCGTCACGCAGTTTTTCCATTCTACTGTTATCAAAATCGTCAAAGTCGCAGTCAAGCTGGCCAATCATCGATTGCGTGATGACTAACTCGCCAACCATATTAATAAGAGCATCTACTTTATCGATGCTGACTCGTATTGATGCGCTATCTGTGCTTGCTGAGGTTTTTGCACCTGTAGCTGGTTTTGCGTTAACTGGTTTTGTTGGTGTGGAAGAGGCTGCTTCACCTTCGGCTATACTCGCAGTAATATTTTCTTTGGCTGAATCTTCTGTTGCTTCACCTTTTATTTCACTAATAACGAAGTCACACTCATCTTCTACCCATTCAAATATTTCTTTTACTTTTTCAATCTCAACGTTGGATTTGAGTGTCAGCTCCCACGATAAGTATGATTCTTCTGGATCAAGGTCATCGAGCACGGGTAATTGAGAAATATCAACGACAACTGATAGTTCACCCAGCTCTCCCAGCTCTCTAAACATTCTAACGGGGTCGTTACCTGTTCTAAGCATGTCATGATGGGGTTTGAATTTTATCATCCAGCCTTCATGTGATGCAGAGGATTCTGAGCTGGGTGTTGCAGGCTCTTGATGCGTTGATTCAGACGTGGAACCATTCGTGCCTGACGCTAAAATCGCCTCTAGTTCGCCTTTAAGTACAGCTGCTCGTTCGGTATCGATTGGTGTTTTATCTCTTGACGCTGCCAGCATTTCACGCAAACAGTCAACAGACTGAAGCAGGGCGTCGACAGATGTTTGTGTCACATCGCGGCTACCGTCTCGCATTTCATCAAGCAGGGTTTCCATTCCGTGGGTAAATTCTGCAACTTCGGTAAAGCCAAAGGTGGCACTGCCACCTTTAATTGAGTGAGCTGCTCGGAAGATTGAATTCACGGTGTCGTTATCAGCTGCACCTGTATCAAGGTTCAGTAGGCCAGACTCCATAATGTCGAGCCCTTCAAAGCTCTCTTCAAAAAAAGTCTCGTGAAACTGCGTAATGTCGATTGCCATTTCAGATCACCCTAGTACTTTATTGATGGTTGCTAATAACTGATCTGGATCGAATGGCTTAACAATCCATCCTGTTGCCCCCGCATCTTTTCCTTCCTGCTTTTTATGAGGAGCAGATTCAGTTGTCAGCATAAGTATAGGGGTAAATTTGTAATCGGGGAGGCCTCTTAACTCTCTAATTAAAGCAATACCATCCATGTTTGGCATATTGACGTCGGTTATAACCAGGCTCACTTTATTGGCTTTGGCTGCTTTCAGGCCATCCACGCCATCCACTGCCTCTACGACATCATGCCCTGCATTCTTTAGTGCAAAAGAGACCATTTGACGCATTGATGCCGAATCGTCCACTGCTAGAATACTTGCCATAATTTAATCTCCTTCACGCATTTTGATACTTACAAATATGATTGCTATTGGGCTAGCTAGCGACTGGCATCCCTAAGTGTTCACTTAGCCCAAGCTGTTCTATTGATTTTGCGAATATGTCGGACGGGCTTGTCCATTCACATTTTATGTTCTTTGATTTTGTATCCTGATAAAAAGCACACAGCATTTGTGCACCAGCAGTATCAATGCGCTCAATATTTGAAATGTTAATCGTGATGTTGCCTCCGGAACTAAGAGAGGTAGTGAGTTTCTGCTTAATTTCGTTGACCATCGAAATGTCCAGCAGATCACCGCAATCGATCGTGTTATCGCTCTGCGTAGGCTTTCTTTTTTTACTATTTTTTGCCATTTATTTTTCTTCCCTGAGGTGCCTGATTGAAGAATCACTTGTTGGTCTAATCCAAATATCGTCAGTGGAATCTAAAACTTTAACGAATGTCAATCCCTCGAAATTAGTGGTCTATAACTACAATAAGATGTAGTTCTGACTAATGCTTTTCGACTGCAATATGTTTATCTTTAACGTTTATTCCTGGATGATTTGAACTGAGGTGTTAAACTTATTCGATAGCGTTTCTTACTTTTAATCGGTCATGTGGCATAAGAAATTTTGTGACCTGGCGATGTACTGTTTGAGGTGAATCTTCAAAGCGGATGCTGATTCTGGATATGGCCTGCTTCATGCTTCACTGTATGACGAAATATTGAATCCACAGGTGATACTATCATTATAAAAAATCGAGAATAGGTGACACAGGTTCTACATGGCACTTATGATACATTTTTTGCCCAACATTCATCTGTCTACCACGATTATTAATTTTAAAGTGCCGGTCTCTATGTATAGTTGAATTCAGTTTTACTTTTAGTGTTCTACTAGAACAGGATGAGTTTTAGGCTTTTGCTATGGTTCGGGCCTCGTTCTGGCTAACTGTTTTACCTGAGCTGCCATATTGCAACTCCGTTGTTGGTGGTTTTCCGTGGAGAATAGCGACGGCCTGTTCTACGAAGTTTTTTGTTGAATGAATAATGATGCCATTGAGCTGGTTTTGTTGCTGGCAATCAAGCGCGAGTGTCTGTAATTGCTGCCATAACGAGTGTAGCGGTTCCGCAGAGAGGTCAGGGTCTGTCCTTGAGATCTGCATCATTCTATTTTGAGTTAACTTTTCTAAGAGATTGAGTTGCCGTTCTTTTTGGACAGCAAGGGCCGCGATTTCGGCGGCTGTTGTGTGTGGTTTATTGAGCGCTTCATATTCTTCTTTTAGTAATGAAAGAAGTGAACGAGCGGCATTCAGCTCGTCGATTATCAGTTTTTTTTTAGGTGATTCGCTATTGTTCATCGGACTGTCGCCTTATCTTAATGTTTAACTAAAGCTGTGTTTCGAAACGCAATATATTGTTTGCCAGCTTGTCTGTATCAATTTCAAACTCATCATTTTCAAGGCGATATTGAATGGCTTCAACTCGGGCCGTGTTTACAACAGGTATATCTGCTATCTCATTTGCGATTGCCTGTAGTTGCGTGGCTGTTTCTGTGAATGTCACAGTATCGGTATAGGCGGCTTTTTCGGTTTCATCGCCTGCACGGCCTGTCTGGTGATTACTGCTTTGCGCACGTCCTGCGGCAGAGCCTTCCTGAGTGCCGCTGTTAGTGGTCGTGGTTGAACCGCTGCGCTGAGCGCTTGACAGATTAATGATTTCAATTGGCATAACTTAAACCTCATGTGACTAATATCGGCCTGCGTTGGACATGCATGATAATGCGTCCTGGCAGCTCGATCTAACTTTATAATCGGACTCCAACAACGCCTTCCGACAGTACTTTTCCTTCAATAACGCGTTTTGAGCTGAGATTTCG
>Ga0316207_10003232_pt1 | contig 15424 bp, 11 predicted proteins | sample 6weekpyrite_MG_FD_204943 | JGI IMG/M metagenome (GOLD analysis project Ga0316207, IMG submission 204943) | Microbial mat bacterial communities from mineral coupon in-situ incubated in ocean water Damariscotta River, Maine, United States -... | ecosystem: Environmental > Aquatic > Marine >... | reverse complement strand
CATTCAAATAAATTCACATGGCGCAGAAATGCAGTCATTTTTTGATATTAATAACAACCTTGAATGCCTATGGCAAGCAGATTCTAATTATTGGGGGAGGCACGCGCCGATTTTGTTTCCAATTGTCGGGCGGTTGGCAAATGACACGCTTAAGCATCAAAATCAATGCTACCCAATGACACAACATGGATTCGCTCGTGATTCCGAATTTAAAATATTAAATCAAACAAATTTATCTGTTGAACTATCTTTAAACAGTAATGAAAATACTTTGAATCAATATCCATTTAACTTCGAATTGATTGTAAGTTATCAGTTAGATTCATATCGACTAATGACGACTTATACTATTCGAAATCCTGATAATTGCGTATTACCTGCCTCCATCGGCGCACACCCTGCCTTTAATTGGCCACTACTACCCAATGTTAGCAAAGCAGATTATCGCATCTACTTTGAGCACCTTGAAAATGCAAAAATCCGGCGTTTAGAAAATGGGTTAATATTAGACGAAAAAATTAAAAATCCTATAGAAAAAAACCAATTGAACTTAACTGATACAATATTTAAACATGATGCTTTGATATTTGATGAACTAAAAAGCCATAAAATTACCTATTCGGCAGGTACTAAACCAACACTAACGCTTCAGTTTAAAGATTTTCCTCATCTGGGGATATGGACAAAACCCGGTGCACCATTCATTTGTCTTGAACCATGGCAAGGACATTCCAGCCCGATAGATTTTAATGGAGAATTCTTGGAAAAACCGGGTATTTTATTAATACCGGCGCAATCTGAAGTGCAGAAAAGTTTCGAAATAATTCTGAATTAATAACGTTATTCGTCTTCGGTACGCTGCCGAAGCTGCTCACGTTGTTTATCAAAAATATAACGGGTAAGATTCTTTTTATCTAACTCTTTTAAATAGGGCAATTCTAATCCAATATTATAGCCATCGCTATCCTCATCTTTTATACAACGAACAACTTTACCATAAGTTTCCATGCCCAAGCGATAACCTACGATTGCTAGCTTACAATAAAGAATATCACCTTCAGCGAAACAATTACGACTGTAAAATCCCAATCCCCCTTCAGAAATATCGAGAGTTTCGGTAACCTCAAATACGCCTTGATCTGCATCCATTCTAAATTTTTCAAAACTCAACATAGATGCAAGCATATCAACTTTTTTGTTTAATAAATCGAGATATTGTGAAACAGCTGGAGAATCCTGGCGAATATTGATAAGTAAAGGTGTGAGTTGCCTAGAAATTTGATCTAATTGATAAGTCAGATCAATATCATCTGTACGTATATTGCCTTCATCAGATAAAAATTGACGCAGCTCTTCTTCATCTGCTGAATGATATTCAATGAGCACATTATTGGGTAATCGAAAATATGTACGGCGCTCACTTTCTGGTAAATTGTCTGACTTTTTGGTCATATCCGAGCCTTAAAATAAGAATACAACAAATTTTCTGTACTTTTATCAAGCAACTTAAATGCCCGACTTAGGTTTAATTCAGCAAAGGGCGATTTATGAATGTAACTAATTGTTATTTATGAGTTATTTAACATAAGCTCAGAATCAAATTAGAAATTACCTAGTCTCAATTTAATCATCCTCTTCAGTTTTTACCTCTATCTCAGTCGCTACCCAAACATCATTAACAATAATTCCTTGAATATCAACTAATTTACCAACGATCGAAGGTTCGATAGATTCTCCTATATTAGAAACATCTATGGTTCGGTTTAAGATTTCAATTGTGTTCGCTTCTGAATTATAAGCGCTGACAATATTTTTTATTTCCCATTCGCTATCCTGGTCATCATCATTAGAATTTTCATCATCCGATCCTGAATCATCATCCGACCCCGAATCATCATCTTCATCAACGTCATCTAATTCAAGTTTTGTAGCAACCAAAGTATTTGTTTCAGCATCTAGAAAATAACTAACTTCTACACTATCACCTAAACTAAGGTCAGAAAAATTAAAGAAATGTCGTGCATTATCTTCTATCCCATCACGCTCATCTTTCACAGTTGTTGAGTTTGTAATAAATATTTCATCGCCAAAAACAGTAATTGTTTTTGTTTCTGTATTGATTGCAGTAATCAACCCTTCAATTTTGGTTTTATTATCTGACTTTATTTTTATTTCATTAGCGACGATTTGATTAGCCGTATTTACCACACCTTCCACTTTTACTTTTTTTCCGACAATAATACCATTGACATCGTTTATTTCAGTATCAAAATCGTAAACGACAACTTGGCCATTGAGTGAAAATTGTGTGTTACTTTCTACAGTAGTTATAATGCCTTCCAACTCAACTTCCTTATCTTCACTTAATTCCTGCGTTGCTTTATATTGTTCTTTAAGCTCGACTTCTGATGCAATTAATTGACTATTCGCATCAAGGTCACTAATACTTTTAACTTCAACAAAATCACCATTTTGTAAATTTTCGCCATTAAAATCTTTCATTATGTCAGCGCTATACACAATCGTCATGCTACCAATTTCGAATGTAGAAGCAGCAACATTTGAGACAAGCCCCTCCAGCTCAATTTCATCATCTATAGAGCGTACCTGTTGTTTTACTTCAATTCGAGTTGCGTAAATCACTCCATCACCTGAGGTATGACCACTCACCTCAACAATATTATCTACTTCAATTTGTTCTGTCGTTTGAATTTCAGGAATTGCACTTTCAAAAACTGTATCAAAGCTATCAACAATAACAGTTTGGCCTAATATGATTAATTCATTGTTGGTTGCAATATTGTTGGCTAAAACCATGCCTTCAACATTATCATCAAAATTGATACTTAACGCATTTCCTGTGGTACCGTCTGCATTTACAGCACCAGATAATGTTACTACCATGCCCACTTTTAAATCATTTTCTGTTGAAGTTGTATCATCAACTGTAATCATGCTGTTATCTGTTTCAAACTCAATGCCATTAACAAATACACTGCCAAAACCTGTAATCACACCAACCGTAACAGTAGGCTGTGCTCCAGTCCCTGTTTCACCACCACCAGCCGAGCAACCAGCCAACACAATAATCATGCTTGCTAATATGCAATGAAGTCCTTGTTTATTCATCGCCCTGCTCCTTTATTTCGTTATTTTCAAAATAATACACACCTACACCGATCGCTTTTCTACCACTACCTTTAACTTTTGGATTGGCATCTCTATCATGTTCAGCCATAGCTATATCTATTTTTTCCAATAATTGCTGCGAGTTTTCAGCAATTAACTTTTGTAGCTCTTCGATGGCTTCAGAGGGTAGATTGTCATAGTAAACTTTTCGCTGAAAATATTTGCTTTTATTTTCTTCGTAAATATTTCGATCCATCGTATTCAATAACGCAGCGACATCAGTACCTAAGTATTGAATTTTTTCATTAATACCAGTTTTAGGAATGTAAGCACGCGATACTAAGTGAATCATTTCTTTATCATCAATTTCGACAACACCAACTCTTTCAAGTTCGTCTAGAATTGCTCGGGGAGGCACGTCACCACTAAATTCTTTCACCAAAGCAGTAAAACAATAATCACCTTTATCAAAACTCAATATTTTGCTACCACCCTTACGATTTTGATAATCTTCGTCATGCACCCAACCATAAACCACGCGGGCAGCTCGGTTGTATTTTTCAGTCAAATGTGAATCACTTGACTCTTCAATTTCTTGTAAACGCTTTACTTCTTTTCTAGAGAGGCCCGTAATAGTCGAAATCCGCGAATTGCTTTGTTTACGGCCTTCAACTTTAAAGTCGTTTGTAGCAACTTCAACATAAGCTTGTCTCGCCATTTCCGAAAAAGCACCAAATGGAATGTTATTACGTAGCAAAATGCGTATTAATGGTTTTAATACACGTAATATAGCTTTTTGTAATAATTTTTCCTGGCTCATAATTCCTTACTCTAAAGTTATTACATGGGTGACAGAGAGGGAGGCCACCCATGTAATTACCTTTACTACTATTTAAACACGTTTATTTCAAGTTTCTAAGATTGATGCTCAGAATCATCATCGTCTTCATCTTCTCCATCGTCATCTTCAGAATCATCATCTTCTTCTGATTGATCATCGTCGTCTGAATCATCTTCATCAGCATCTTTTCCACCAACATAATACGCATCTTCTTCTTTGGCTTCCGCTTCTAAGGCAGTAAATACACCATTTTCAAATGTACCCTCTAACTCTACTTTATCACCAACAGCTAGCGTTATATCATTTAACCCTGATAAATCAACTTTAATGCCTGCAATATAGTAATCTGAGGTTCCAACTGCAAGATCGAGCTTACCTTCTAATTTACCTTCTTTGTCAACGTCCTCAGTCTTACGTACCATTTTAGTCGCAGTAAGACCGCCATCACTATTAAGATAAGCTTTAACTTTTATCCAATCACCTACTACTAAGTCATCTACACCAAACTTATATTTAATATTTTCGCTGTCAGTACCAAGATCATCTTCATCTCGATCATCCTTGACTAGAGTAGAATTGCTAAGTGTAATCCCTACACCAAAAACAGTCACTGTATTTGAAACCACATCGGTTGCACTAATGCGTCCTGCTAACTTAAGGTCACCTGATGGCTTAAAAATCACTTTTTCTGCTACTAAATTACCATCAGCATCCACATCGCCTTTTACCTTAATCTTCATTCCCACTGTCGCGATAATTGCTGTACCATGCACGTATTTTGTGGTAGCGGATAATAAAACAGCATGTCCGTTGACTTCAATTTCAGCATCACTAATAAGACGAGTTATCACGCCTTCCAATTCTACTTCATCGTCGTCATCATCATGATCTAAAGATTTTTTACCACCGTCTTCTAATTCTATTTTGCTGGCAAGCAACACACCATTCGCATCAAGTACTTCTTCACTCTTAACTTCAACAAATAGATCATCGGCAATCAAAAAATCATCTTCTAATTCAGCCGTACTGTAATCCACTGTAATGGAACCCAGCGTAAATGTTTGTTCTAATTCATCCAACGAAGAAATGGTACCTTTTACCTCCATATCTTCGCCTTCTTCCTTAACGGCTGATTTAACTTCTACGCGTGTCGCCCAAACACTACCGTCACCTGAAGAATGACCACTTACTTCAATGATGTTGCCTGCGATAACATCTGAAAGCATGGTAATTGTTGCATCTTTGCTTTCAAAAACGGTATCTTCATCAATATGTACAGTAACGCCCATAATATTTAGCGTTCCTGTACCATCTGTTGCGATATCTGTACTAATGACAACACCTTCTACATCATCATCAAATTCTATGGAAAGTGCATTACCAGTTCCATCGCCATTTGTAGAACCGTCTAAAGAAACCACCATACCCAATTTTAATAATTCTTCGCCACCTTCCACGCCATCAACCACAAACATGGCATCGTCCGTTTCATATTCAACGCCATTAATAAAGACGCTACCAAAGCCAGTGATTACGCCCGATGTACTTTTTGTTATCGGAGTTGTTGTTTGCTTATCATCGTTGCAGGCAGATAACCCTAATACGCTTGCGACGGCTAATGCTAATGCTGTTTTTTTAATAGACTGTTTCATATTGATTCTCCAGTAACTTAATAGACCGAAATATTGGGATCTAATTCCCAACGCTATAATTAGGATAATATTCCCAATTTGTTCATTTGCAAACCTTATTTGTACAAATCTGAGAACTCGGTCATGGTTTTTGTTAAAAACCCCATATTTCATCTTTTAGAACTAAATATAGGCATTATTAGGGACTTATATCGTCACCTCAGTGAAGGTTTAATGCTAACTGACTATATTTGGTATTTATTTCCCAAATACATTTAAGTCAATTTGTAACTTCATTTAATGTCAGTATATACCAAAAAGCAGAAATATTGGGAAATTTTTCCCAATCTAACATTACAATTTGTTAATGTTTAAAATAAATTAGAATATTAGCTAAGAAAACCAGAATTGTTAATTTGATGATAATTGGGCATCAGACTGTTGACGTTTTTCCCCAATTCTTAACAAGCTCGGCAATAAAATCAGAGTAAACAAAGTACTTACTAACATTCCGCCAACAATCACCACCGCCAGTCCTGCGTATAATTCAGCACCAGCCGCAATTTTCATGAAATCGGGTAAAAGTTGAAACAAACTGGACTCCTGAATTGAAGGGTAGTTATTCTTTGCACTAATCAGAACCAAAGGCAACATGCCAAAAATACTGGTGAGTGTACTCATTAAAATGGGACGTAAACGTAATCTCACGGCCTGCTCTACCGCATCGGTTCGGCTAAATCCTTCTCTTTCAGCAGTACGCGTTTGGTGAACCAGTAAAATGGCATTATTGACCACAAGACCAAGTAAGATAATAAATCCAATCATGGTTAATAAATCCATTGATAAATTCATCCAGTACAATGCCATGACCCCACCAACAGTCGCTAATGGAATGGTAAAAATGACGAGAAAACTATCCAGAAATGAACGAAACAAAGCAGCCATAATTAAAAATAAAATGACGATGGCTAACACAAAGCTTCCTGTCATACTTTCTTGGGCAAGCACTAATTTTTCAGCGGTCCCGGAATATTTAATGTCACCGTCTTCAGGTAGTAACGCGATCATTTTTGGCGCCACCTTTTGTTGAATAATTTCTAAAGCCTCTTGCAATGACATATTTTCAGGTGGTGTAACTTGCAACGTTACTGTACGCCTGCGGTCTACACGACGCATTTTTTCCGGCCCAGCTGTTCGTTGCAAATCAATTAATTCATCCAATGGCATAACACCCGCATTGGGTGTGGATACAGGTACTGATACTAAATCTTCCGGTGAGTACCATTGTTGTGCACGCAAAGTAACATCCAGTCTTTGATCGCCATCAAAATAATCGCCAATATACAAACCACTACCCATTGCTCGTACAATATCGGAAATGGTTCCTCTGTCCCACCCCGCTTCTGCAATCCGTCGCTCATCGGGAACCAAACGTAATTCAGGGTCTGCCAGACTTAATCCAGGTAAGGGACGAACACGCGCTCCCTTTATCTCTTGACGAATCGCACCAAAACCCACTTGTGCAGCTTGCATTAATGCATCTAAATTACGTCCTTGCACATCAACGTCAATGGTATTTCCGCCACCAAAACGACCAAATAATGAAGTTCGTTTGGCAAAAGCAATAGTGTCAGGAAATCCACCTATAACTCGGTTAACTAATGGTACAAGTTTATCAGTTTGCGAAGGATCAACTGCCCGCACTCCCATGAACGCACCACTACCAAACACAACAAAGAAATAATTTAATACTTGTGGTTGCTTATCTCCATCAATATACGGCTGCATTCTTTCTGCAATAACTTCACCCATTTCTTTTTCCATCGTATCAATATTGATACCTGGCGGGGGTAATATAAAAGCAAAGACTAAATTTCGATTTCCTGTGGGTAAATAATCTTTTTGCGGTGCAAAGGTATAAATCAGTGAAGCGGAACTGCTAAGCAATGCAATAATCCAGATATATCGTTTTAATGGTGTACTTGTCAGTCCCATTATGACGCGAGTTATACGTTCCCACCATTTAGTATGGGGGTCCTCAAGGGCTTTACCGGCTAACCATTTTTTTGCCAAAGTAGGTAAAACCGTGACTGCAGTAATAAGAGAGAAAATGATAGCGACAGCAATGGTTAATGCCAAATCCGCGAACAATTGCCCCGCTTCATCCTTTAAAAATACGATGGGTAAGAAAATGGCCACCGTCGTTATGGTCGAAGCGAACAAAGCGCCCCAAACTTGAGTGGTACCGGCTAGTGCAGCAACTGATGGTTTTTCACCTTTTTCTCGCAAGCGCGAAATATTTTCCAGCACAACAATAGCAGCATCCAATACCATCCCTACCGCAAAAGCCAAACCTGCTAAGGAAATAACATTTAAAGTGCGACCAAATGCATCCAATAATATGAAGGTAGTGATAACGGATACCGGTATCGCTAAAGCAACCATTAATGTTGCACGGAATCGTCGCAAGAACCACCATAAAATACCAACCGCCAACATAATCCCAATAGCGAGATTACTCAATACAAGCTCAATAGAACGGTCGATATAAATCGTTTCATCATAAACCTGTTCAATCGTTAAACCTGCACGTTTTAAGGGGCCATCTCGTAACTCAGTAACGGCCTCACGTAAACCTTGCATAACCTCGAGCACATTAACACCGCTTTCTCGGTGAGCATTAACCGCCATCGCTCGCCCACCATTTTGAATAACAAAACTGTTACGATCGACTAACCTAGCTTCAACTTTTGCGACATCACCCAATAAAATCGGCCGGCCATCTCGCCACTCCAATACCATGCTTTCCAATTTTTCGAGATCATATTTTCCAGCATAACGTAGAGAATAACGACGTTTACCCACATCAAAGGTACCTGCAGAAGTATCTTTATTGCCTTGCGCTAACGCAGCCACTCTGGGTAATTGGATACCTAAACTAGCCGCTTTATATGGATCAAAAGTAATTCGAATTTCTGTTTCGCGCCCGCCACGGACTTCAGAACGCGCAACACCACGTACACGCTCGTAACGTGTTTGCACAACGTCCTCAATAAAATTTTGATAGCTTGCAATATCACGCGTATTTCCCTCTGCGGGTTTAATGATAAACCACGCAATAGCACGGGAATCTCCGCCAACGCTACTAATAACAGGTTCGTCAGCGTCTTCAGGATAAAAAGGTACGCGATTTAAACGATTAAGCACTTCTAGCAAAGCACGCTGCATATCCATACCCACAACAAAGGTAATCGTTACTTTGCCTTGTCCACGATTCGCCTCTGCGGTGATTTCGGTCATACCCGGCAATCCGCGAAATACTTTTTCTTGAGGCTCAATAATTTCTGATTCAACTTCACCAGGCGCGGCAGAACGCCAGTTAGTTGATATGGTGATTTCCGGCTTTTCCACTTCAGGTGTTAATTGAACAGGCAGTCGGTCTAAACTTAAAAATCCAAAAATTAACGCCAATATCACTGCGACCAATACAGCAATAGGATTGGAGATTGCTGGTTTTGTAATATTCACGAAGTTTTGCCTGGAATAATCTTAACAGCTTGTCCCGGTCTCAGGCGTTCACCTCCGCGAATGACAATCTGATCGCCAACTGTGATATTACCTTCGACACCAATTAAATCGCCACTTGATATGTTTGTGGTAATACTTATTTTCTCTGCCTTATTCTCACTGGATACTCTATAAATTGAACTACCATTACGTCGTAATACAAGCGCATCTCGAGGAACAGCTAATACTTTCCTTGCTTGACCTATTGGCACTTCAACCTTAACCGCTTGTCCAGCCAACCAGTCTTGCTTAGGCATATCGATTTTTATATCAAAAAGATGCGACTGGGCATCTCCAATGCGCACAATTGCCCTAACTGAACCGACTATTTTTTTGTCTTTGCGATATATATTAAGCTTGTCACCGTTTTTGATATAGTTAACAGATTTGTCACTAACTCGAGTATCAATTTCAAGACTATCTGGATTGGAGATCATTACCACAGTATCACCACCACTAATCCACTCACCTTCTCGTTTAATTCGCTCAACAACAATTCCATTAAAGGGCGCATAAACTTTATATCGACGCAAAGTTTCATCATCGAGTTTGATCTTTGCTTTTGCGACAACCACTTCACTTCTTGCTACATCGCGGTCAAGCAACATCTTATCGAGTGTATTTTTTGAAGAAAAATCACCTTTGATTAACGCTTCCAGACGTAGGACTTCTTTCTCTAGATAATCCAATCGTACTAATTCACGCTTTAAGGTTGCTTTGTTTTCTGCAGCTTTGAGTTTATAAAGCGTATCATCAAGTCGAGCAACGACTTCTCCTTTTTTTAACTTTGTACCTACATCTGCAACCCATATGAGTCGTCCTTCTACTTCAGCCGGTAATTCTGACTGTTGACGACTTAGTACCGTACCTGGCACTTGAATTGTCGGCGCAAGAAACTGTTCCGCAGCCTGACTCACTACCACCGGTGATGCTCGACCACCAAATCCTTTCTTTTTTTCCGCAGAAAATATTGGCAAAGACCATATGAATGTTGTGAGACTTAATAAAACCAAGAAAACCAGTTTTTTCTTCACATGTAGAGGTTGAGGATTAACATAGGTAAAAAACATTTATATTATTGTCCTTAGTGACGCTTTATAAGCTAATTCAGTTAAATATTCATTCAACAAAATATCAGATGTAAGTGTATGACATTAAAAATGCAATAATATTACCCGAAAACCTTAAAGAATGAGTAATTTAGTAAATATATTTGAACAGTTATGTTATTTGGTTGCCTAACTGAACATAAAATAGACTTAAAGAGAACTATGGCATCGGAATCACAAAAAATTGGTAAATGGATGATATGGTTGAGTTGGTTAATTGTGCTTGGCTTTCTCAGCGTATTTTTTAACAATCAACTGGAAAAGCGACAAAACCCTAATCAACAGATCAATAGCATGGTTAGTTCGCAAGGAATGACAGAAATTGTTTTAAAACGTAATCCTGCAGGGCATTATGTTGCCAGTGGTTTTATCAATAACAAACCCGTGATATTCCTATTAGATACTGGCGCTTCTGACGTGTCAGTTCCAGCTAAAGTCGCAAATCGTATAGGCCTCAAAAAAGGACAACCCCTAGTTTATCAAACAGCGAACGGTAGTACCCGTGGTTATTTAACCCAACTAGATTCAATATCACTTGGCGAGATAGAGTTAAACAATATCCGAGGTGGCATTAATCCTTCAATGCAAGGAGAATACATTCTGTTAGGCATGACATTTCTTAAACATCTAGAATTTACCCAACGTGGCAATGAATTAACTATTAGGCAATATCCCAATGACCACTAAAAACCATCGTTGGCTTCCACATGTTTCGGTGGCAGCAATAATTGAAAAAGATCAAAAATTCTTGCTTGTTGAAGAACGTAAAGAAGGCAAACTACTATTAAATCAACCTGCGGGACATTGGGAAAACAACGAAACATTAGTAGAAGCCGTGATCAGAGAAACCCTGGAAGAAACTGCCTGGCACTTTCGACCAACTTATCTAGTGGGAATTTATCAATGGCAACACCCCAAAGATAATGAACTTACCTATTTGCGTTTTGCATTTGCAGGAGAATTGTTGTCGAAGGATCAAACACGTCGCTTAGACGAGGGAATTGAAAATACTGTCTGGTACGATAAAAAAGAAATTCTCGACTCAGCAGACCGACACAGAAGTCCCCAGTTGGTTAAATGCATTGAAGATTACATTGAGGGCAAACAGTATCCTCTCGAGTGTATTAACTTAGTTCCTTAAACAAACAAAGCCCGGTAATAACCGGGCTTTGTTTGGTAATATTTAAATAACAACTAAGATTTTTCAGCTAAAAATAAATGACCGCCAATCTTACGAGTAACTTCTTTAGAACGCGCCCAATAAGGATCAGCCAAATCAGGTGCATAGTAATGTAAAGCACCTTGCGTTAAATCTAATGCGCCATTACTAGCCACATGGTAATCGGTATATTTATGATAAATGAAATTTGCGATTTGTTTTGCTAACAACCATGCCTTCTTATCTGTAGGTCGATCACTCTTACCATCATGCGTCCAACTAAATTGACGCTTCTGCCATACTACTCGGCAGACAGAATTTGGGAATCGACGAGATTCAACACGATTCATTGTCACCATTGCAACAGCTAGCTGTCCCACTGGTAATTCACCGCGTGCTTCAAAATAGACATTTTGAGCTAGACAATGCAATTCTTTCTTCTGCGCTTTAGACATAGGCTCTCCGGCCCATGTGTTAAATGCAAATAGCATTAATGTAGTTAAAATGAATAGTCTCATAGTAAACCTCTGTACAATATTTACTCAAATATTAGCAGACTACGTGCCAATTTGTTATTTTGTTTATTATCAACTACTTAGGCTTAAACCTAGCTTAACGCTAAGGAAAGTGTTAAAAAACACGACAGCAGGAAGAAAACAATCGAATAAAACCAGTTGGATAACTAAAGTATTTCACCCATGATTGCGTGTATTTTCCATAAGTTGTTGTTTTATTGTAATCAAACCAGATATTGACATCAATTCTTATTATTATCTTGTGATTTTAAAACACTTTTTCCTGCTAAACTAGGTCTAAATTCAGTGTATTTTGCCATGAGAAAACACATTATTTGTAAATTTACCCGACACTAATTCTTTTTAATCAATAAGCTACTTAATCTAGTTAAAGTATTTTCATATGATTGAACTAAATTATATTCTTATCATTGTTCTATGGAGCCTCTATTTTCTACTCCATAGCTTGCTAGCGAGCTTTCGCGCTAAAAAAGCCTTTGAGCATGCCTTGCCGTCAGTGGCAAGTAGTTACCGCCTCATTTATAACATTTTAGCCGTCGTATTATTAATTCCCCAATTACATTTAATCTATTCAGTACCATCTATCAACATTTGGCAATGGTCGGGAGAACTTAAAATTGTGGCAAATTTATTGGCCTTTGTTGCTCTAGTGGGTTTTATATGGTCTTTAAAGTATTACAACAATATGGATTTTTTGGGTCTAAGCCAATTAAATCAAAGTGGCCCAATAAGCACTTCACAATTTACGCTCTCCCCTTTTCATCAACTCGTTAGGCACCCATGGTATTTATTCGCGTTGGTATTAATTTGGACCAGAGATATGAATGCCCACTTCTTCATATCAGCCTGTTGCATGACTGTGTATTTTATTGTTGGATCAATATATGAAGAACGCAAATTAGTGGTCGAATTCGGTCAAGTTTATCGAGACTATCAACAGGCCGTTCCAAGGTTGCTACCCAGTTTTCGACGTTTTCTTAGCCGAAAACAAGTAAATGAATTATTGAGCAATAAAGAGGATTAACAGGCCGAGTTATATCTATTAACCATCCAAAACTTCCCAGCGCTCATAACATTTATCCAATTCTGCTTGAGTTTTGGACAACGCAGCATTAATCTTTTTTTGCTCACCAGCAGGTTTTTGGTAAAAATCAGGGGCCATCATTTGGTTTTGAAAATCTTCAATCTCTTGCTCTAGCAATTCAATCTTTGCAGGCAATTTTTTTAACTCTTGCTGCTCATTGAACGAGAGTTTATTTTTCTCTTTCTGTGAACCTTCCTTTTTTTGGCTAGTTTTTATTTGAGGTTTTGTTTTCTCAACAGATTTCTTCTGATTAGCTTGACGTAAATAATCCTGATACCCACCGACATATTCATCAATCTGACCATTCCCCTCAAATACCCAAGTACTAGTGACCACATTATCCAGGAAAGTCCTGTCATGACTGACAATCAATATAGTACCTTCAAATTCAACCAACAAACTTTCCAACAATTCCAAGGTTTCCATATCTAAATCATTGGTAGGCTCGTCAAGAATCAACACATTGGCAGGTTTTGTAAAAAGCTTTGCTAGCAATAATCGATTGGTTTCACCACCAGATAAGGTTTTAGCTGGAGAACGTAAGCGCTCTGGATCAAATAAAAAGTCTTTGAGATAACTTATGACATGACGAGATTTACCTTGAACGGTCACCATGTCGCTGCCATCGACCACATTATCGATTACTGTTTTTTCAAGGTCCAACTGTGCACGCTGTTGGTCAAAATAGGCAACTTCTAATTTTGTTCCTTGTTTCACCGTGCCTTCATGGGCTTGAATCACCCCTTGTAATAGCTGCAATAAGGTGCTTTTACCAATGCCATTTGGCCCAATCAAACCGATACGATCACCGCGAATGACACGAGTTGAGAAGTTATTTACCAAGGGTTTATTTTCATAAGCAAAGGAGATATTTTCAGCTTCAAAAACCAACTTACCTGATTTTTCATTGGCCCCAATACCCATGGACACTTTACCTACTACATTTCGTCGATCTGAACGCTCCTTTCGCAAGGCTTCTAATCGACGAACGCGACCCTCATTCCGGGTACGTCGGGCTTTAATACCTTGACGAATCCAGACTTCCTCTTCCGCTAGTCGCTTATCAAACAATGCATTTTGTTCGGCTTCAATTCTTAAGAATTCTTCTTTTTTGACCACATAGTTTTCAAAGTCTCCGGGCCAGGAAGTAATTTTCCCTCGATCCAACTCGATAATTCGAGTCGCCAAACGCTGTAAAAACGTTCTGTCATGGGTAATGAATAACAAGCTTACACTTTGAGTCAGTAAAAAGTTCTCAAGCCAAGTGATCGCTTCCACGTCTAAATGATTCGTTGGCTCATCGAGCAATAATAAATCCGGTTCACTCACCAAAGCTTTAGCCAGCAATACACGCCGACGCCAACCACCAGAAAGTTCTGAGACTTTTTTATCCGCCGGCAATTCAAGCTGTGTAATCATGGCGTCTACCTTTTGCTGTAAACCCCAACCATCTTTTGCGTCCAACTCATGTTGTAGTTTGAACATTTTATCCATTAGCGTTGGCGATGTATCATGTTCGGATTGAACAATTACGGAATGGTAATCTGCTATCAATTGAGCGAGATTCCCCAAACCATCAACAACAACATCGTAAACAGTTCGGCTTATATCAATCGGCACATCTTGATCTAACTTCGCTATCTTCAATTGATCTTGAGTAATAACCCGACCATCATCTGGTTTGATTTCGCCATTAATTACCTTTAGTAAACTTGATTTACCCGTACCATTACGCCCAACCAAACATAACCGTTCTTTCGGTTCAATACTGACTTCAACTTGATCCATTAACTTGTGGTGACCAAAGGCCAAGGAGACTTTTTCTAGTTTGAGCAGCGACACAGCGAAATATCCAACGTATTAGGAAAAAGAGGGGGATTTTAGCGTATTAGCAGATTTATAGCGAGTTTATAGGGTAGTAATAGAGGAAACCGCAGTACCTAAAACATTACGTCCCATAATATCCAGGTAATCGATAGATGTGTTACTGATGCCACTCGCTGGCATGGAAAACATAATGTCATATCGTTCACCAGGCCCAACCGTCATCTCAGTGAACAAATTAATAAAATATTTTTTTACCGGTCGCCCATCAGATGCCAGTATATCAAATGGGATGCCACCAAGGTTAACAACTGCAGGTTGATATCCCAGATTTACCAAGCGAATAACTATCTGTTGACCCGCATAGGCTTCTATTGCCGCTGTAGGGTCCGATAAAATATCAGGACCATCTCGCCCATTTAGCATAAAATAATCAGGATTGTATCGACTAGAATTAGACCCACTGACAGCTGACCCTGTATGCCAAACACTATCAAATGTATGTAACTGCCAAATGTATTCTCGGTCGAAAATAGGACCATTT
>Ga0316207_10003231_pt1 | contig 15440 bp, 12 predicted proteins | sample 6weekpyrite_MG_FD_204943 | JGI IMG/M metagenome (GOLD analysis project Ga0316207, IMG submission 204943) | Microbial mat bacterial communities from mineral coupon in-situ incubated in ocean water Damariscotta River, Maine, United States -... | ecosystem: Environmental > Aquatic > Marine >... | reverse complement strand
CACTAAACTGTGGGTCGCCCATTTTAACTGATAAGATAAAGTTCACTTTATCCCAGACATCATCCGGGCTCAGTTTTAATCCACGCGGTAATAAGTTACGTAATTCACAAAATTCACGTACTGCATCACTTAACCCGGTGCGTAAACCATTAACATGTGTTCCGCCCTGTGCTGTCGGAACCAAATTCACATAACTTTCATTTACAATGACTGCAGACTCCGGCAACCAGACAACTGCCCAGTCAACGGCCTCATCATTGCCTTCCATACTGCCCATGAATGGTTCATCTGGTATTGTGGCAGCACCATCAATCTCATCAATTAAATAATCTCTTAAACCATCTTCGTAATACCATGTTTCTTCTTCGTTAGTTTTTTCTTCGTAGAAAGTAACGGTTAGCCCGGGACAAAGAACAGCTTTGGCACGCAATACATGTCTTAAACGCGGGATAGAAAAATTAATTGAATCAAAGAACTGGCTATCTGGCCAGAAACGGATTGTTGTTCCAACTTCTTTTTTTGCAACCTTACCAGTAACTTTTAAATTTGTTTTCTTTTCACCATTGGCGAAAGTCATTTTATGTTCTTTACCATCACGTCGAATGAATACTTCCAGTTTTTTAGACAAAGCATTCACAACGGATACACCTACACCATGTAAACCACCGGAGAATTGATAATTATCATTTGAAAACTTACCACCGGAATGCAACCTGGTTAAAATAACTTCGACTCCCGGTACTTTTTCTTCCGGATGTTTATCAACCGGCATACCTCGGCCATCATCAATAACTTCAAGTGATCCATCTTTATAAAGAGTGACGTAAATGGAACTTGCATGACCAGCCATTGCTTCATCGACACTATTATCAATGACTTCTTGCGCTAAATGATTAGGACGTTCAGTTTGTGTATACATACCAGGGCGCTTACGCACTGGCTCTAAACCGGTTAAAACTTCGATATCACCGGCATTGTATGATTTTGGTGCCATATATTAATTATTCTTTAAAGTTAAGGTTGAACAAATATTATTATACTTTACGCGGAGTCTACAAGCATAAAGATCTAAAATACAAATATAATTATCTAAATTTATGACTTATGTGCAAAATAAAAGGCCGGTATTGAACCGGCCTTTTAACTAAGTAATAAAAATTATGTTTAAACTTTAAACTTACCAATAATATTTTGAAGTTGATAAGCCAGACTGGATAATTCTTCACTTGCCGAAGAAATTTGCTGAGAGCCAGACTCTGTTTCTTCAGCTACTGATGATAGTGTCACAATATTGCTGTTCACCTCTTCAGTTACAGCTCCTTGCTGGCGAACAGCTTCTGCTATTTGCATATTCATCGAAGAAACTTCTGTAATCGATTCAGAAATTTGGTTCAGAGAAACGTCAGCCTCAGCAGCCTTTTCTACTGTTGTTGAAGCCTGCTTACGACTGTTATCCATCACAGACACGGCATTTTGTGCACCTGACTGTAAACGTTCAATCATATCCTGAATTTCCTGAGTTGACTGTTGTGTACGTGTTGCCAGGCTACGAACTTCATCTGCTACTACAGCAAAACCACGGCCTTGCTCACCAGCACGCGCCGCTTCAATAGCGGCGTTCAATGCTAATAAATTTGTTTGTTCAGCAATACCCTGTATCACTTCTACGACTGTACCAATTTGCTCAGTATCAGCTTCGAGTTGTTTAATTGTTTTCGAAGCACTTTCAACTTCTGAAGCCAGACTGTTAATTGCTGTCATAGTTTGGGAAACAATTGTACGCCCTTCTGATGCCTGTTGATCAGCTTGCTGTGTGCCTGTTGATGCTGAATCTGCATTATGAGCAACTTCCTGTGCTGTGCTGGCCATTTCTGTCATCGCGGTAGCAACCTGATCCAGTTGATGTTTTTCCTGAACAACATTTTCATTAGCTGAATGTGAAGTAGCCGATAATTCTTCTGCCGCTGCCGCTAACTGTGCAGCCGCATCGGTAATATTACGAATAGTATTATGAACACGTTCTATAATGGCGTTAAACCCTTTAGATAAATCTGCAATTTCATCTTTACCTTTAACATCTAAGCGTTTGGTTAAATCACCTTTACCCGCAGCAATTTCATGCATGGCTTCCACGGTTTCACTAATAGGGTTCGCAATCATTGCGCTAACAAACCAGGCGCCGACAACACCCATAATAATACCAACTACCAACAACGCCAGCACCACACTGTTAGCAGCAACAACATTGTCTAAAATTCCCTGACTGCCTGTTTCTACCGTTTTACGCTGTTGGTCTACTAAAATTTTTATATCTTTCTTAATAGTGGCAACTAATGGACTAATTTCTGTACGCATTAAATAAGAATCAGTTCGCCATTTATCACTGCTATGCACCTTAATTAATTCTTTTAAACCCGCCATATAAGGTGCTAAAACAGCTTGAATTTCTTCCATCGCTGTTTCTTGTTCAAAATTTAATTGTGAACCGAAATTACTCATAAACTTATTTACTTCATCCTGAAAACCCTGAGCAAATAACTCCAAATTTGAAATTTCTGAACTTGTACGCATTGCCATAAAACCACGATTGGCTATAAGCAAATTCATCCAGGTCTGACGTAAGTTTGCAACAGCTAATAACACCTGACCACGTTCAGCTGATTCACCAGGATCTTCTGAGCCTATCATCTGAGTTAAGCTGCCTAAAATGGTTGTTGCCTCTGCCCCCATTTTGTCCCGGGCGACAATAAATCCAGGCTGATTTAAGTTAAAGTCTTTGGCCAGATCAGCCATCTTATCCCGGTAAGATGCAAACTTTTGAACCCGTAAGCTAATGCGTGAAACAGACTTCTTAACCTCATCATTAGAGGTAACCTGAGGCATGGTTTTTATTTCAGCTAATATTTTATTCATTTGTTTTAGAGCAGAGTCATACGTTTTTAGCTCCGTATCATTCGAACTCAGTAAATAAAAACCTAACGCTACACTTGCAGAATCTATGGCTGTTTCCAGCTCCATCATTTTTAACATCATCGGCTGGCTGTCTCCCACCATGTGAGATACCTGACCTTTAATATTAGAAAAGTTAATCACCGCAGTACCGGATACTACAGCCAGGATTACAAGCATAAATGCCGTGGCGGCCCATAATTTGGTACGAATGCGAAAATTTGCAAGTAAGGAAGAGACTAAATTTGAAAGAGAATTGACCATATTGCTACCATCATAAGTAAATCTGACGCTACCCAACCGGTAGCCATACTTACGATAACGGCAAAAATTAGCAAAACTTTAGCCCAAAGCCCCTTCAAACAGAGGGTTTTGGGCTAAAAATACTATAAAATCAGTAGTTTCGCACTATATTGGAAGGTTAATTAGCCAATTTTACGCCTAAACGATGTGCGACTTCTTCGTAGGCTTCGACAACACCACCCAGTCCCTGGCGGAAGCGATCTTTATCGAGTTTTTCACGAGTTTCTGCATCCCATAAACGGCAGCCATCCGGACTGAATTCATCACCTAAAATAAGCTTGCTCTTATAGCGGCCGTATTCCAGTTTATAGTCAACCAGTAACATACCAGCATCAGCAAAAAGTTTTTTCAGTACATCATTAACTTTATAAGTCAGTACTTTCATTTGTTCAATTTCTTCCTGAGTTGCCCAGTTAAAAGCGATAATATAAGAATCATTGATCATTGGATCATGCAGTTCATCATTTTTAAGGAAAAACTCAAACGTTGGAGGAACAAGATCAATGCCATCTTCCACACCCAAACGCTTTACCAAGCTGCCTGTTGCAATATTACGCACGACACATTCAATCGGTAACATTTCAAGATTTTTAACAACCGATTCTTCATCTGAAATAAGTTCTTCAAAATGCGTAGCAATCCCGGCAGCTTCCAGTTTTTGCATAATAAAAGCATTAAAATAATTATTGACCATGCCTTTACGATCGAGCTGCTCAATTTTTTCACCATCGAAAGCAGAGGTATCGTTACGAAAATGTAATATTAATTTATCTGCATCATTGGTGCTGTATACAGTTTTAGCTTTGCCCGTAAAAAGTTGTTCTTGTTTCGTTATTGATGTCATAGTTTTAATTACACAATATTAATTAAATTATATCTTTTGCCATTCAAGACCATCTTGTTGATCTGCAATGTTAATCCAGTCGTTATCACAACCTAATACTGAACTTAAAGCCTGTTGTGCAAGCTCAGCACGATTATTTTTATCACTTAAGTGCATTGCCGCAATATATTTTAAATTACCCGTATCCAGCTGAGCCAGAATATCAGCCGCCTGTTGGTTACTTAAATGCCCCAGGTCACCCGATACTCTTTGTTTTAATGATGGTGGATAATCACCATTAAACAACATTTCGCTATCATGATTACATTCAAGCAATAAGGCATCACAACTTGATAATTGCTCAACAATATGAGGTGTCCCTTTCCCAACATCAGTGAGCAAACCTAATTTGTGTTTACCATTACTAAAAATATACTGGCATGGCTCCCTTGCGTCATGTGGCACCGGATAAGCCTGAACAGTGATGTTACCAATACTAAATTTTTCTTCAGCATTAATAAAGTACTGCCGGCTTACATCACCCAGAATATCAACCTGGGCCGTACCTCTCGTTGACCATACCGGTATTCCATATTTACGTGATAAAGCACCCGCCCCACGTATATGGTCACCATGTTCATGTGTTAACAGAATCGCAGCTAACTGCTCAGGCTGCTTACCGCTTCGCTCCAGTCGGTTAACAGTTTCTCGCATTGAAAAACCACAGTCGACTAATATACAGGTGTCCCCAACCGCAATCAGTGTTGCATTCCCTTTGCTTCCACTTCCTAATGAAGCAAATTTCAGAGCAGACGATAGCTTAACCATAAATACCGAAGTCTAAAATCTAAAAATTAGCGCATATAGACGTTTAATTTTTCAAGAATAAACTGACTTGTTTTACTTTTATCTTGCTCACCATTTTCATTCAAGATAGAAATAATAGTTTTGTCTTCAACGTCATCTACACTCAGCTGATATTTAGCAACTTTTAACTGCTCCTCTTTTGAAGCAAACCAGCTCTGGTCATCGTTATGTGCTTTTACAAAGTTTTCTGTGGTTTTAATAAAGTAAATACCTTTACTTCTATTTCGATCTTCAATAACTATCCCCATGCGATCAAGCGCAATGCTAATACGACGCCATGTTCGTGGGAAGATCTCAGCCACCTCTAGTTTATTCGAACCATCATTACCTTTAATTAAGCGGGTTCTATCTCTGCCTTTTGCTTTCGATACTATATTTTTGGCCTGAGATTTTGTAACTCCTCTAAACACAAGAAAACGCTGTAGCATCTCAGCTTCTAACTCGGGGTCTGGTTCCCGTGCTTGCCATTTAATACTGTAATCTGTTTCAGCCCAGCTACCATAGGATTGTTCTTTTAACCCCTGATGTGTAATAAATAACAGACTAACGTTTTCTTTCTCAGATCTTTCCAGTCGGATTCGGTATTTATCCATTAAACCTGTTGAAGAAAGCTTACCAAAGATTGATGAAAACCAGCCTGTTGGGACATCAAAACGATTCTCTAACCAGTTAGTTTCCAGTAAACCATTAACCGGACTTTCACTTACAAAACTAAAACCCAGATCCATAAAAAAGCCACGAACTTGCGGCCAGATTTCTTCGGCTTTGGCATCTATCTCTAACCAGAACAAGCTACCATCACGGACAAAACGCACACCAGCTGAAGATTTTGGTAAGACATTACTGTTAGAACCTGAACTTGCACTAGTGTAATCAGAATAACTGGTACCAGTATTTGAAAGACTCGGAATGACAAAGGCATCTGTTGAATCAGGGGATGAAAGATCTGGCGGAACTTCAAGTGATTGCTCTGCAGAAGATTTTGACTCATACACGCCTTTATAATTTTCATCTTGTGACGGCGTAGAAGAACAACCGGATATGATTAATAAAGAATACCCCAAAAAGCCAAATACAAAACCTTTAGCACTAACCGTTTTTAACAACATTTTTAACCTACAATTTATTTAAATGACACCAGCAGAATGCATTGCTTTACGCACAGCATCGTGATGTTCTTCTGACAACACAGTCATGGGTAATCTCTGCCCTGTTTTAATAAGTCCCATTTCAGCTAATGCCCATTTTACAGGGATAGGATTGGCCTCCAGGAACAAAGTTTCATGCAATCCCATTAATTTCTGATTAATTTGTGAAGCTGTTGCTTCATCTCTCGCCAGCGCTGCAGCACACATCGCGTGCATATCAGCAGGTGCAACATTGGCTGTTACCGAAATATCGCCTTTTACACCTTTGAGGATAGCATTCATCGCCGTGGCATCGTCACCGCTGTAAACAGCAAAATCACCATAAACAGAAGTAGCTGAACAACGCTCGATGATATCGACCGCACGGGCAACATCACCGGTTGCTTCTTTAATACCAACAATATTTTTAATTTGCGCAAGCCTTTGAACGGTTTCAGGTAACATATCAACCGCCGTTCTACCCGGAACATTGTATAAAATTTGCGGAATATCTACTGCATCTGCTATTTCTTTAAAATGTAGATACAATCCTTCCTGAGTTGGCTTGTTATAATAAGGTGTCACTAACAAACATGCATCAGCACCTGCTTCTGCAGCACAACGTGTCAGATGAATCGCCTCAGTTGTGGAATTAGAACCTGTACCGGCTATAACCGGGATACGCCCATTCGCATAATCAACAACCTGTTTCACAACCTGACAGTGTTCTTTCTCATCAAGTGTGGCTGATTCCCCTGTCGTTCCCATTGCTACAATGGCATCTGTGCCATTTTCAACATGGAAATTAACCAGTTTTTCCAGACAGCCATCATCAACACGACCATCCTCAAACATGGGTGTAACCAAGGCAACAATACTCCCTTGAATTACATTAGAAGACATAATTTACTCCATTCTCAGCCAAAAAATTCAATCGCACATAGTACTTGTGAGCGACCATAAACTCAAGCAAAACGACATATTCAAGCAACACAGTAAATAGCCATTATCACTGCAACATACTGTAAATTAAGGATATTTACTTGATAAGATACTAATAGACAGATTTAAAATGAATCGAGTTTTAGTAAACATTTTTAAAGTGTGTAAATAAAGCCCTAACCAATTTTAAGAATGAGTAAACTAGCGGACAAATGAAATAACCATGCAAACAACTCCGGTTTTTAAAATAAAGACAAATTGTTGACAAAGACAGGCAAAACCCTTCAAATTAGATTATGAGTTCAAAATCAAGTCACACCGACACATCAAATAATAATTTTCTTGTCATTACAGCTTTAGGGGAAGATCGACCTGGTCTGGTCGCTGAATTAACCGAAGCAATTACCCAACAACAGTGCAGTATTTGCGAATCTAGAATGAGCTTACTCGGCGGAGAATTTGCCGTTATTATGCTTGTTGAAGGTCAGTGGAATAATATCGCCAAGCTCGAGCAAACTTTACCAACATTACAGGAGAGCCTGAAGTTAATACTGCAAACAAAACATACTGAGCAGCGTTTAAACAAAGCTACAGCCATTCCTTACAGCGTTGAAGTACTGGCTCTTGATAACCCGGGTATTGTTCATAAAGTGACAGACTTTTTTTACAACCGGAAAATCAATATTCACGATTTACAAACTGACAGTTTTAATGCTGCACATACTGGTACAAAAATGTTTGCATTAACCATGACAATCGAAATCCCAACGTCAATGCATATACCTGGACTACGTGAAGACTTTCTCGAGTTCAGTGATGAACTCAACCTCGATTCAATCATTGAGCCTTTAAAATTACATTAACAATTAGTTATGCCAAAAGTAGAATTAAATAAAACTGTTCCCAAATTTACCTTGCCCGCCACGGGTGATCAGGAAATATCCCTTTCGTCTTTAAAAGGAAGTAATGTCGTTATTTATTTTTATCCTAAAGACAGTACACCGGGTTGTACTCGGGAAGGAAATGACTTTCAAACAAACCTGTTAAAGTTTAAACGTCAAAAGACTGTTATTCTGGGCGTATCTCGCGATAGTATAAAAGCACATGAAAATTTTAAAGCCAAGCAAGGTTTCAAATTTGATTTATTATCAGACAGTGACGAAACTCTTTGCAAACTGTTTGATGTTATAAAAATGAAAAATATGTATGGTAAAAAGGTACGTGGTATCGAGCGCAGTACTTTTTTAATCGATACAAAAGGTAAGCTTCGTCAGGAGTGGCGCAAAGTAAAAGTAGATGGGCATGCAGAAGAAGTTCTTGATGCTGTTAAAGCCTTAAATAAAAAATAATACTACCCCGTTTTTATAGTTCAAATATATTATTTTATCCGCAGCAAATAATAAGGAACAAAGTGAAACCAACAAAACGACTTTTTGCTCTCGATTCAAATGTGCTAATGCACGACCCAACCGCCCTCTTCCGCTTTCAGGAGCACGACCTTTTTATACCAATGATGGTTCTTGAAGAACTTGATGCAAATAAAAAAGGAAATTCTGAGGTTGCTCGCAATGCGCGACAGGCCAGCCGCTTTCTTGATGATCTAATATCAAAACATGGGCCTGAAAACATTGAAAAAGGCTTACCGCTAGATTTAACCCCCTCAGCTGATAGTGATATTGTACATGGAAATTTGTTTATTCAAACGCAGGCCTTTGAATCAGGACTGCCTGATTATTTACCCAGTAACTTACCAGACAATACAATATTAAATACCGTTGTTGCTCTATCTAAAAAAGTCACTGACAAACAAATAACGTTAGTTTCTAAAGATATCAACATGCGTATCAAAGCGTCGGTGCTCGGTATTCACTCAGAAGAATATTATAACGACAAAGTTTTAGAAGATGTTGACCTCCTATACTCTGGCTTACATCAGCTGGATGATTCTTTCTGGGAAAAACATTCTAACGAAATGGATTCATGGTCTGAAGATGGACACACATTTTACAAAATAACCGGACCGGATGTTAAAGGCTGGACCCCAAATAGTTTTATTTATAATGAAGAACATAATAAAAATGGCAATTACCGAGTACAGTCTATCGAAGAAGACAATGCCATCATTGAAACAACCCAGGACTATACAAAAGCAAATAATGCCGTTTGGGGGATTAAAGCAAGAAATCAGGAGCAGAATTTTGCCTTAAACTTATTAATGAACCCGGAAATAGACTTTGTATCTTTAATGGGGATTGCCGGTACTGGTAAAACATTACTCACCCTTGCTGCAGGTTTGCAACAAACTGTAGAGAATGAGCTTTATTCTGAAATAATTATGACCCGAGTCACTGTTCCTGTTGCAGAAGATATCGGTTTCTTGCCTGGTACAGAAGAAGAAAAAATGACTCCCTGGATGGGCGCTCTAATGGATAACCTTGAAGTACTCACTCAAACTGACAGTGAAGGAGGGAGCTGGGCTCGCGCAGCAACCAACGATGTGCTCAGTAAGCATATAAAAATTCGTTCCGTTAACTTTATGCGCGGGAGAACATTTTTAAACCGCTATATCATTATTGATGAAGCTCAAAACCTGACACCCAAACAGTTAAAAACATTAATCACACGTGCAGGCCCAAATACAAAAGTAGTTTGCCTGGGTAACATCTCACAAATTGATACCCCTTATTTAACTGAAACAACCTCAGGTTTAACTTATGTGGTAGACAGATTTAAGAACTGGGAACACAGTGGGCACATTACCTTAATGCGAGGGGAACGTTCGCGTTTGGCGGATTACTCTTCAGAGGTTTTGTAAAGCAATACAGTTAAAGAAGAAATAAAATCAGGTAGCCTGTGTTTCATCACGGCCTATTCTAGGCCACGCAATCAATAACGCATTAACCAATGTCCCTAACGGAATAGCAAAGAACACACCCCAGAAACCCCAAAGGCCACCAAATACCAGGATACTTAAAATAATAGCTACAGGATGCAGGTTAACGACTTCTGAAAATAATAATGGCACCAACACATTACCATCAAGTGCCTGAACAATAAAATATGCAATGATAAGGTACCAGAAATCATTAGTAACTCCCCACTGGAAATAAGCAATCAATGCCACAGGAATTGATACAACCGTTGCACCAACATAAGGTATTAATACCGACAAACCAACTAAAGCTGCCAGTAATAAGGAATACTTTAAATCAAAGAAGATAAAAACAATATAAGTTACAAAACCAACTATCAAAATTTCCCAGGCTTTACCACGAATATAATTACCAATCTGTTGATCAACCTCGCCCCATACACCCGACATTAAATCACGTTGCTTTGGTAGAAATGAAGAACACCAGTTTAGTAACAAGTCTTTATCTTTTAAGAAAAAGAAAACTAATAACGGTACTAAAATCGCATAAACCATAAGCGTTAAAATGCCAGGGATGGATTCAAGCGTGCCCGCTATTACGTGTTGTCCAAATGCTGCTACTTCCTTATTCACAGCATCAAGGATTTCTTTAATTTGCGAGTCCGTTATATAGGGTACGTGTTGAGGTAATTGCAATAATGCCTGTTGCGCTACACCAATATAGGTTGGTACTTCTTTGAAGAATTCTGTTAACTGATTTGATACTAATGGAACGATGCCACCAAAGAAGAAGAACAGGAATGCAATAAAAGCACTAAACACCAGTAGTACGGCACGTATTCTTTTTGCATTATGAGCCTGCATATAACGGACAACACCTTCAAGCAAATAAGCAATCACCAATGCTGCCAGTGCCGGCATCAACATATCACCCATAAAGATGATAATCGCAAAACCAATAATAAGTAGAAAGGCAAGAACAACAGCTTGCGGATCAGATAAATAACGGTGATACCATTCTTCAAGGGTTTTTATCATTGACTAATCCTTATCTAACAATTCTTTATTATTTGATGCCATATCTTCATAAAATTTCTTAAATAACTCTTCAAGCTCATCAATTACTTCTTCAGCTTCTCGTCCTTGTAAAATATGTTGGGACATTAACGATGACGCTTCGTGTAATATATTATCCTTGTTTATCATGAAGTATGTTTCAGATAAACGTCGCATCGCTAAAACAACGGACTCATTATCTGGCCGGGGAATATCTTTTGGAATAGCAATTTCAGTATCCGAGGATGAATGCTGTTCACTTAGAAAGGCACAAAAATCTAACAGACTCTTCTGAGCCTCGTCAGGCAATGCCTTGAATTGTTCGAGTAATTTTTTCTCACTCTTGGTCAAGAGTGCTTCCTTATATTACTGATGGTTATTACAATAGTTCCGCGCAAAATTGAGAAGCTCATCCATTGCACGCACTCTGAATTTTTGTTTTTGGTGTACAAATGAAAATGGGCGAGTTAGAGGTGGATCTAACTTCAACGCAACTAATGAACCAAGCTTAAGTTCTTTTTCGATTGTCGCACTGGACAAGACTGAAACACCCATTCCCGCTTCAACCGCACCCTTGATCGCCTCAAGACTACCTAACTCCATAGAAACACTTAAATCGGCGTTATTAATACCCGCTGCGTGCATGCTTTCAATCATGACTTCTCGAGTACCCGAGCCTTCTTCACGACAGATAAACGGAAACTTTGTTATCTCGGCAAGTGAAACAACTTCCTGTTTAGCCAATGCATGGTTCGGAGGCACTATAAGCACCAGTTCATCCATACGGCACTTTTCTACAACCAGATTTTTATTGCTTACAGGCGCTTCGACAACACCCAAATCAATCATGTTATTTTCAACCTGGGAAACGATACCATCGGTGTTCGCTACTTTTAATCGAATGGCAACATCCGGGAATTTCTCTTTAAAGTCACCCAGTAATACTGGCAACATATATTCTGCAATGGTTGTACTTGCACCTAAAATTAGCACACCACTAATATCACCGGTTAATTCACGTACCGAATTATCCATTTCGGCATAAAGCTGAAAAATCTGGCCAGCACTTTCAAAAACACGATGCCCAGCTTCGGTTAAACTTATTCGGTTATGCGTACGGTCGAAAAGACGTGTATTAAACTGCTCTTCAAGCTGCCTGACCTGAAAAGTGACCGCTGGTTGAGTCATGTGTAGCTCATCCGCTGCCTTGGTAAAACTTAGTAGGCGTGCCACTGTGTGAAAGACCTGAAGACGTCGATCAGCCATGATATTGGGTTCCCGTATTATTGATTGTATCTATAACGATATTGAGAAAACTTAATCGCGTATATTAGCAAGGATTAACACAAACAGGAAGTACCGCAGCGGTATAACCTCTAAACGAAGTTTCCACCCAAAATAGGCAGGCACTTATCTTGTTGATTTTATAATGTTATTTATTGCTTACGACTTCTTCAAACTGGCAAATCATATTATGGATATCAGAAGAAAGCCCCGCTAAATGCTGAGATGTAGCAAACATTTCGGTCGCCGACGTGTCGGTTGACTGTGACACCATATTAATATTTTCTATATTCTCTGCAATCGTACCACTAACAACACTTTGCTCTTCGGCTGCACTGGCAATTTGTGTATTTAAATCATTCATCATTTTAACGGCTTCCTGCATTTTTTGTATAGCATCAGACGAAGTGACAACGTTTTCTAAACCATCATTTGACCGCTCTCGCACATCTGCCATTTTAGCTACTGCACTCTGGGTACCTTGCTGAATCTTCTCAATCATTGCCTGAATTTCTTCAGTGGACTCCTGGGTACGGCTAGCTAAACTTCGTACTTCATCCGCGACAACTGCAAAACCACGCCCCTGCTCACCAGCACGTGCCGCTTCAATGGCTGCATTTAAAGCCAGTAAGTTTGTTTGCTCGGCCACACCTTTAATGACATCCAGAACAGAGCCAATTTGAACACTATTGTTAGCCAATTCCTGGATGGATTCTTCCGTGTCTTTAATATCAACTGACAAGGATTCAATTACCTGTACCGCCACAGACACTTTTGAAGCGCCAATATCTGCTTGCTCGCTTGCATTATTAGCAACTTCTGACGCACTCTGGGTATTACGTGCCACTTCCTGTACTGTTGAAGTCATTTCATTCATGGCAGTTGCAACTTGCTCAATTTCACTCTGCTGTCGCTGTACTCCCATTCGAGTATCCCCAACCAGATCAGCAGAATCAGTCGCATGGTTTGTTAACTCACCACTCACCTGATCCAGCCGCTTTAAAATTGTTCGGTTCATAGCATTTAACATTTTTAAAGACAGTTCAATTTGGCCTACCTCATCGTGCCGGCCAGTATATACATACTGTGTTATTGGGTTATGAATAAATTTTCGAGCTGTTTGAGTAAGATCACTAATCGGTTTTAACACTCTTTTGGCAATCAAAAAACTCAATACGGTAGTGATAAGCCAAACCGCAATAGCTGCTGGTATAGATAATTGATTGATCGCAAACAACCCTGTTACAGCAATAAACTGCAGTCCACTAAAAATAGCCGTTACTTTCGTAGCAAAGTCTGGAATGATTTTAGGCATTTTAAACTTCTTGGCCCAGATTGCCTGATACAGCTTTTCAGCCCGGCTTATGATCGTACTATCAGCCTTAACTCGGGTCGATTCATACCCCGCAGTCTTTCCATTTTCCAGTAAAGGGGTAACAAAGGCATCCACCCAGTAATAATCACCATTTTTACAACGGTTTTTAACAATCCCCATCCATGGCTTGTTATCTTTCAGATCTGTCCATAAATCTGCAAAAGCAGCTGGTGGCATATCCGGATGACGAACAACATTGTGATTTTTTCCAAACAGCTCTTCATCGTTAAAGCCACTAATACACTTAAAAGTTTCGTTTACGCTGGTAATCGCACCTTTTAAATCTGTCGCCGAAATAATGACATCATTCTCTGATAATTCATGCTCTTTTTCTGTTACTGGTAAATTCTTTTTCACTACAACTAAACTCCAAACAATGTTTATCGTTTAGCGGCCATTTATACCTATACTAAAGCTTCAAAAAGAACATTTTTCGCAACAATTGACCCAAATCAATAAGAGTGGGAATATGTTCTGCGCATAAACTTAATGTTAATATCTAGGCATAAAAAAATTAGATAAGGACACGGAATAATGGCGCAATACATTTACACAATGAATCAGGTTGGCAAAATAGTACCGCCAAAACGAAAAATTCTTGAAGATATTTCCTTATCCTTTTTCCCCGGCGCAAAAATTGGTGTGCTTGGTCTGAACGGTTCGGGTAAGTCGTCCCTTTTACGAATCATGGCCGGCATCGACAAAGAATATGAAGGAGAGGCTCGTCCTCAAGCCGGCATTAATGTCGGCTATTTGCCTCAGGAACCTGAACTCGATCCTACTAAAGATGTGCGAGGCAATGTTGAAGAGGGAGTGAAAGACATCATCGAAAAGCTTAATGCCTTTAATGACATCAGCATGAAATTTGGCGAACCAATGTCAGATGACGAAATGAACGATTTACTCGCCGAACAAGCCAAATTACAGGATGCCATAGATGCAGCCGGTGCCTGGGAAATTGATCGAAAACTCGACATCGCAGCAGATGCACTTAGACTACCGCCCTGGGATGCCGATGTCAGCACGCTGTCAGGCGGTGAACGTCGCCGGGTCGCTTTATGCCGGCTATTGTTATCCAACCCAGATATGTTACTACTGGATGAACCCACTAACCACCTGGATGCCGAATCTGTTGCCTGGCTGGAACGTTTTTTACATGACTATCCCGGTACCGTTGTCGCGGTAACCCACGACCGTTATTTCCTCGATAATGTTGCTGGCTGGATTTTAGAACTCGATCGTGGCCACGGTATTCCTTGGGAAGGTAATTATTCATCATGGCTTGAACAAAAAGAAAAACGTCTGGAGATAGAAAAGAAACAGGAGTCTGCTCGCTTAAAGGCAATGAAAGCTGAACTGGAATGGGTGAAAACTGCGCCAAAGGGGCGACATGCTAAAAGTAAATCGCGACTTGCCCGTTTCGAAGAACTGTCATCAAAAGAATTTCAACAACGCAGTGAAACAAATGACTTATATATTCCACCGGGCCCACGCCTGGGCGATTTGGTTGTAGAAGCCAATTCCATTTCTAAAGCCTTTGGCGACAAACTGTTGTTTGAAAACTTAAGCTTTAACCTACCTAAAGGTGGCATTGTAGGTATTATCGGTCCTAACGGTGCAGGTAAGACAACCCTGTTTAGAATGTTTGCTCATGAAGAGAAACCGGATAGTGGCGAATTGCGAATTGGGGATACCGTCCAGGTTGCTTATGTCGATCAATCCCGTGATTCTCTTGCTGATGATAAAACTGTATGGGAAGAAATATCAGATGGCCAGGATAATATTACGATTGGTAACTATACCGTACCATCACGTACCTATGTCGGCCGATTTAACTTTAAA
>Ga0316207_10003230_pt1 | contig 15441 bp, 13 predicted proteins | sample 6weekpyrite_MG_FD_204943 | JGI IMG/M metagenome (GOLD analysis project Ga0316207, IMG submission 204943) | Microbial mat bacterial communities from mineral coupon in-situ incubated in ocean water Damariscotta River, Maine, United States -... | ecosystem: Environmental > Aquatic > Marine >... | reverse complement strand
AGAACAATCCCGCCGACGACACCTTCTAAGGTCTTATTGGGACTTGTCTCACAAAATTTTGTCTTACCGATGCTTTTACCCACAAAATACGCACCGATATCAGCTCCCGCAACAACAACCAACAGCCAAGCGAGAGAGACAATGCCGTACTCGCTGTACATCGTCAATAAAAATAAAAAACCTGCTGTCGGATAAATAAAGGGATAAAAGTATTTGAACTTCAACTCTTGGGTATAGGCCAAGACCGAAGCAAAGATAACGGCTGCAATAAAAAACAGATCATCCGGGTATGGGTAAAAACCGGCAACAAGCCACAATATTGCAGCATAAGCATACAGCGTATTGTTCTCAATGCCAAAGAGTTTGTTTGCCTCATAAAAGGCAACCAAATAAAGCGCGCCAAAAACCAACCACATCAGAAAAAAGTTGTCAATAATACCGATAACAATGATTCCTGCTAATAGCGCTAAACCTGTTGTGATACGCTGTGGGTCAATCCCTTTTTTCTCTAGCCAATCCATTTAAGTCCTTCTAGCTAATAATAGGCGCATTATATCGCATTTAACTAAAGGGGATTCTTGCTTAAAAATAATTTTTGAATCATGCTTTCATGACAACCCTAAGATTTAAACAATATGATATCCCTATGTACTCTGATTTAAATGGAAAAGACCTGTTTCAGCTATTAACATCACATCCATGGGATAATGGGTCAGGTAGAAAGATGCTTTGATGATGAGCATCAACTTATAGACGAAGATGAAGAGTTCATGGGAAAACTTATTAGCATAAAGGTGTTAGAATATGTATATGATAAATTATTCCTTCCCTCTTTACCGACCTCCAGCAGAAGCAAACAATATTATCATCCAAGCGACTCTTGGATGTTCTTACAATAACTGCAGCTTTTGCTCTATGTATAAAAGTAAAGCGTATAAGGTCAGAGACCTCGAAGAGCTCTTCAAGGAGATCGACACACTTTCCTCATCTTATCCTGATGCGAACAGAGTCTTCTTGGCAGACGGAGACGCCCTATCTCTTGAAACCTCCCACCTGGTAAAAATATTAAAACATCTCAAAAAAGCCTTTGTAAGACTTGGCCGTGTTTCGCTTTATGCAACAGCACAAAACCTGCTGGAAAAATCAAAAGAAGACCTCGGCCTTTTACGGAGCCATAACCTCAGTCTAATCTACTTTGGCATTGAGACAGGACATGACCCTCTTTTAAAAAAGATCAATAAGGGTGTCACCTCTACGCAAATGGTCACTGCACTAAACAAGGCCTTCAACGCGGGTATTAAGACCTCGGCCACTGTTATCTTAGGAGTTGGAGGAGAACAGTATACGCAAGCACACATCAAAGATACAGCGATGCTTATCAATAATACCCGTGTCACTTACTTGTCAACCCTACAGTTGGGACTGGATGAAGATGTAAAAGAGCGGTTTCTAAATCACTTTGATAATTTCAAGATGCTTTCGGACAGCGATGTCCTGCAAGAACAGAAACAGTTTTTAGCGTTATTAAACCCCTCCAACAAAGTCATCTTCAGATCAAACCATGCTTCCAATGCCCTGCATCTGGCTGGCACCTTACCAAAAGACAAGGCCAGGCTTATAGAAGAAGTTCAAAAGGCCTTGGAGCTTGGAGAAAGTGCTTTCGTTCCCAATATGTTTAGAGGTTTTTAGATTTTAAAAAATTAATGTGGAATAAAAAGAGAGTGGAGCGGGTGAAGGGACTCGAACCCTCGACCCTCAGCTTGGAAGGCTGACGCTCTAGCCAACTGAGCTACGCCCGCATCAAAAGTATTGTACCCGCTATAAGATAAATGTTTTCTAAATTGGCAGTTTATCAAGATATAAACAGATGAAAAAACAATAGTGTTATGAAAGTTTGTTAGAAATGTTTTAATGCGTGGTTACTGAAAAAAAGAGAAGGGTGGATGACCTTCTCTTTATTAGGGGAGAACAGAATTACGACTTGCTCTTAGTAAATCTCAGCCGGCAGACTTTGCGTCAAGTGACCTGAGTTAGATGACATATTACCACCTGCATTTGGTGATGGAGATGGATGGTGGGCAAATGCCATACTTGATAATGCTGCAACAGCTACAATTGATAAAATTAAATTCTTCATAAATGATTCCTTTTAAATTGATTTCGAAGAGTAGTTTGACACAGGTGTGTTAGCTGAGTATTAGCTCTTATTTAATGTCTTGCTATATTTCCCCAAGTCAAGCTCCACCATCTTGGCAACTTCACCGGGACGATACTCTTCAAAGCGTTCCGTTTGAAAGGTATAAGGGAGAGAGCCAACTTCTTCCCAAATCATCTTTTCCAGTTCTTCAACTTTGCGCTTTAACTTTTTATGCTCTACTGACTCCTTAAGACGTCTATGGTATTGCACCGTACGCTTACGCTTCAAGGCCAGACTCTTAAATATCTCTAATGGAAGTAATGCTTCCAAGCCAAACTTAATCGATTCAATCCTATCTTTCTTTGGAATCGTATCAAGCTCGACACCTTCTGATCCATGCGTCCACTTTGACTGTTGCTCCATTGCCAAGGTATACGTTTCATACCGATTGAGAGGGTCCCTAAAAACTACGCGAGCATAATGAAGCTGTGTCCCATTGGCAAAAGCGTTAAGCGCTTGCTGAAGTTTTGAAGCCAACTGGTCTTGAATATCAAATCCTGCCGGATCAAAATCTCCCATACTCAGAAGATAGACATCCTTTTCATGCTGAAGAAGCCGGGCCAGTTCTGCAATCTCAAAGTTTGGAGTCTGTCCGCTGCTAAGATAAACACTGCCTTCGATCTCGCTGTTGATAAAGTGAAAGTCGCTTAATTGCTTTTCACAAAACAAAATGATCGGCAACTCTCTCTTTTCAAGCACCTTGGATACGATGCCGAGTCTTTCATAGATACCAACGTCTCCATCAAGAAACTTATGCCAAAGATGCGTACCGATTAGAACACAAATATAATCGCTAAACTCTTTCTCGGTTCTACTGCCTTGAAAAGGCTGCATCTTGTGCTTGATCTGATACCAGATTGTACGAATTGTGTCAGCTTTCTCGCCGATAGCTAAAAACTCATCCACATATAAACGGGTGGCAGCTGTCATAGGCATGTTCCATCTCCTTGTGAGGGTAAGAACTAATCTTTGTCATAACTTTATTTCAGATATAAAATCAGCTCGATGATTAATCTCACCTATACGCTCCTGTTCTGTTTAAAAGAATTTTTCCATTGATGTACGTGAAAACTTCTTCACTAACATCGCAGCGGTTGCCCCTCTTAGGTTCGAAATGCTTGTGTCTGCACCTTTTTCTATTAAGTATCCACACAGGTCTGTCATATCATCCATAACGGCTTCCATCAGAGGTGTCCACCCAACGCCGTCAACACGGTTTATATCAGCGCCCTTTTCAAGTAGAAGTTCAACCATCTGTTTTCTATCTCTACGAATAGATATATGAAGAAGCGTCCACCCATATTTGTTTTGAAGGTTCACGTCAGTGTTTTCAAGTTCCTTCTTAAAGCCCTCAAAGTCATTCTTATATACAAGTATTTCAAATTTATCGAAAAGTTCATCAACCATATCAATCTCCTTATTTTTTACATTATAACAAAGCATCTATTTAATTATCTAATGAAGGGTCAAACCTCTATTTATAATTTAACACCGAACTTTCCAAGAAGAAAGAGGACACTGTAATAAGCGAAAATCGTCATTATTACAGAGACAAACATACTAGGATAAAAGCCAAGACCTTTCCTGATCAAAAGAGGAAAGGCTATAAACAGGGTCATGGACGGCGCGATCAACCAAACAATCCGTTTTGAAAACTCTACCGCATCGCGGCTATCGCTTGTATCTACATACATCCATGTCATAGCCAATATCGAAACTAAGGGGATGGCCGCCAACATGGCCCCCATCAAACTGCTTCTTTTCGCTATTTCAGATATTAACACAATCAAAAGTGAAGTGATGATCAGTTTTGTTATATAGTAAGCCAACTATTGTTCCTTTATATGAACCAGAGATCCGGTTTTAAACACTACTTTTTCTTTTCTTGCCAATCTAAAACTGCGATGAGAGACCGTTTTTCCCATTTTTAGTGCTTTTAAAGAGAAAATATTATCATTTTTCATCTAATTTTCACTTAGATGTCTCTGATTTGGCAAAGATAGTTTATAATGCTTAACTTATAAAATAAAGGAATTTTCTATGCAAATAAATTACGGCCCTTACACTATTAAAACGCATGAGTTAGATCAAAAGCTATCTGTTCAAGTCACTTCAGACCTGGGTGAAGTACATATGGAGGTAGATAACAATCGGCCTCACGATTTTCCAAATGCGATCTGTTTTAGTATCAATGATATTTCCAAAAAACCTGAGGCCAAAGGCTTGAAAAAATACTCGTTTGGAGACTATAGCTTTGTGCTGGGTATCAATAATACTGGTGAACTTTGCCTATTTCACAGTGTAAGGCTGAATATAGGAAAAAAACTAATCGATGGAAAAGACACCCTGACTCTAGCATTTTTGAAAGACCCTAAGGCCTAGCTCTTTCTCTTCAGCCAATACAGTTTGCCTATTGGCTCTTGCCTAAGGTCTTTTAATTGAAGATTGTGTGCCTGACTCTAACGTATAATTTAGAGTATTGTCTATATGAAATCTTTCACCTTTGCAGCACGGTTTATAGGTTACGCTTTTAAGCACTATGGGAGTAGGACTTATCTTTATTATGATGAAGTTGATAGCGTTATCTGACAAGTTTAAACATTATACAAACCTAGTCGCCAAAACTTTTGTCATGTTTTATATAATACTTGTTGAGTATTATATGTTTATAATGCATGTCATTTCCCAAAGAGAAGTCAATTACCGTAAATTTGTGTCACCTGCGTCTTCAACTTTAAAATAAAAAAATCAGAAGGAATATGACATATTATGTCATCCAAAAGTCTTATACTCTTTTTCTAAAATAAAGATATATAATACACCTGAAATATTTGAGATGTTTTTTAAATGGGAGAATAATGATGAGAATGATTTTTTTATTGCTGCTGGGACTGTTCTTGTTAACGGGTTGTTCTCACAAAGTGAAGGTAAATGCTTTGCAACCGGCGAAGATTGACCGGGTCTCAAGGACAAAAATTATTTCGGTATATGATTTTGGCAATGACAGTGTTGGGCTTTCTTCAAAGATAGAAGCTGCTTTAGCGTCTAAACGCATTGAAGGTAAAAACTACTTTACTCTGATAAGCCCCCGTGACCTTGAGCGTATCTTTAGTGAGCAGCGTTTGCAGGATTCGGGCTTATTGGACGAGTCTAGTTCTGTTGAACTGGGAAATATTTTAGGAGCACAAGCTCTTATCAGTGGCATAGTCAGTAATGCACACTCCATAGATGACCATTACAGAGAGAAACGTCGTAAGTGTGTGGACAAAGCATGTAAAGAACTTTATGAGTATCTGGTGTCTTGTACCAGACGGGCAATGAATGTCTCGGCGCAGATAAAGATGGTTGATATAGAAAAGGGCGATATCATCTACAGCGAGATGTTTAGGGAAACACATTATTGGCGAACGTGCAGTGACAAATCCTATGCATTGCCAACTCCGGAGCAAGGGCTTGGGATGCTCTCATCAAACTTGGCCCATAAGTTTGCAAGCCAGCTCACGCCTTCGTATAAAACTTTCTACGTTACTTTGCTTGATGAGCTGGATATTGATTACAGTGATGAAGAGGAGAAAATGTTGGAAAATGCATTGACGTATATCGATCATAAGCGTTATGCAAAAGCGGAAGAACTCTTAAGCCGTTTGCTTGATAGGACACAAGAGCACAGCTTCGTAGCTGCTTATAATCTTGGTGTTTTAAAAGAGATACAAGGTGAGCTTCAAGATGCGAAACAACTTTACAGCTTGGCCGATGAATTGACGATTGAGCCAATCGAAGAGATTGACTTGGCAATGAACCGTATCGATCGTTCTATACGCAACAGAGAAGTTGTTAGAAAACAGATGAACCGATGAAAACTATTGAGCAGTGATGATAAAGCGGCGTTGCCACCGCAGCCGCAGTGGGATAGAAAGGATAAATTATAAAGATTGAAGTTGACAATATAGAGAATATATACGTTGTCGGCGATGTACACGGGTGTTATTACACCCTAAGAAAGTTGCTGGCCAAACTTCCCGACAATGCAGAGATCGTTTTTGTAGGTGATCTTTGCGACAGAGGTCTGCATACAAAAGAAGTCATAGACCTGGTGATAAAAAACAAGCATTACTGCATCATAGGAAATCATGATGACTATATGATCACACATGCCCAAGAGTGTATGGACAATAAAGATTTGTGTGTTAGATGGAATGTTGAAGACTACATGGGCGGAGAACAGACGCTAAAGAGCTATGAGAATGACTATGAGACGATGTTACAGCATGTTAAGTGGCTGGAGTCTTTACCCAGGTACATCGAGATAGAGAGGTACTTTATCACACATGGTTTTTGTCTGCCTTACTATGAGAGGAGAGACAGCAGCAGTTCACACACCGGTCTTTTAAAAAACAGAATCTCGGATGAAGAAGAGTGGGGACATGAGTGGGAAAAGGAGTGGCGGGAATATGATGTAGTCAATGTCTTCGGCCACACAGACTATAAAGAAGTTGAAATAGGCGAGAACTATTATGGCATCGACACAGGTTGTGTGTATGGTGGAAAGCTTACGGCTATACAGCTTGATAGTATGAAGATATTTGAGGAGAGTTTAGATAGTAGAGATATGGCAAAAAATTTATGAGCTGAACTAAACATCCCCACTTTTAAATATAAAGTCAGCTATTTTGCAAGTAATATCCTACACCCCTGTCTGAGACAATTTTAATATCGATGAGCTTGTCATTTGTTCTGCTGATCAGTTTTCTAAACGCAGATAAAGATGTTGACTTGTCTTCCCAAATGTAAGAGATAAATTCATCACTGGCGACGGTGCTACCAATACTTTTAAAGAGTAAAGAGATCAACCTAGTTTCATTTGGGCTCAAGTCTACAATTACATCCTTGAACTTTAGCGTGCTATAGTCAAAATTAAAAGTGTACGCCCCTAAAATTGCTACAGAGGCGTTATGCTGAATTGGCTTATCTTTTTTCAGTGCGACACTTGCTAAGGCTAGGGCAGCTTCTATGTTTTTATCGGTAAAGGGTTTAGGTAAAAAATTTAATGGACCTAGATTTGTTGCTTCTTCAATGATTTGCGCTTCATCATGTGATGTGACAAAAAGTGAAGGGATGTCATAATTACTTTTTAAAACACTTGCGCACTGTATTCCGTCCATGGGGCCTTCAAGCTCAATATCCATAAATACAAAGTCAGGTTTATCGGATGAAATACACTCCAATGCAGATACTGCCGCATCAAAAGAACCCAAAACTTCATGTCCAAGTTTTTCTACGCAAGCTTTAATTTGATATGCTATCAACGCATCATCTTCTATAATTATAATTTTCATGTCAAATTGTACTTAAATTAATTTAAGTGTTACATTTTTTGTCACATAAAATATATACAATGCACGAATAAATAAGTGTTGAATGGTATTCAATGCTTTACAAAGGATCTATCATGTTGAAAATATCATTAAGTCTACTGCTCGCATTTGTGCATCTTCATGCGGGTGGTTTTGAATCAACTCCTCAAACCAATCTACTTTTTTTTGGGGCTTTCGCAATGATATTAGTATACAATCTCGGATATTATATTATGACAAAGAGTGCCACTTACGGTACTTACCTGCTCTTTCACATAACTCTGTTTATCATCATGCTCTTTTATACGGGTGCCATTGAGCAACCCTGGTTTGATGTGAACGTGTATGATGTACCCGTTGGCATGTTTTTTCTCTGCGTGGCTATGCTTCTTGTCTTTACCAGGGACTACCTCGAGTTAAAAACTTTTTATCCTAAGGCAGAAAACTATGTGAATAAGATCGTGATATTAAACCTTGGGCTTCTTGTTTTAACGGCCTTTACCATTGCAATGGACTTTATAGAGATCTTTACAATTTCTTTAGTCCTATTGGAAGCCACAGGTCTACTTATATTTTCGGGCTTTTTAACCTTTAAAAAGAAAAACATCTATGCGCGTTTTTATTTTTTCAGTTTTGCCATTTTATTTGTAACATTAATCTTTATATCTTTAGCTTATTTTCACATTATTGAGATCGGTCAAAATGCGGTGTATTGGTTTGAACTGGCCATCTTGTTTGAAGCCGGTGGTTTTTCCTTGGCCATTGCCTATAAACATCAAGAGACCGTTGTTAACTTACGTCAAAACGAGATGCTGTTTAAAGAACTATCACACAGAGTGCAAAACAACTTACAGCAGGTTATCAGTATTTTATCCCTTCAGATGAACAACAGTGAAAATATCGAGGTCAGTAAACATCTAGAAGATGCGATTAGTCGTATTAGCAGTATCTCTTTAATCCATAAAACGCTTCAAAACGCTTCAAATCCGGGAAAAATAAATATGCATACGTACCTTACATCTCTTATAAAAGGCTATCAAAGGCTAAACCCAAATATAGCATTTAGCATTGAATGTGCAGACAATATAGAGCTAACAATCAAGAAGCTAACGCATTTAGCACTCATTTTAAATGAGCTGATCACGAATTCCGTCAAACATGCATTTGAAGGCATAGACAGTCCACAGATTAATATCAAGCTTGAAGAAGACGCGTTGATAAGATTTACCTATAAAGATAATGGTGTCGGCTTTACAGAAGGTACAATCACAGACTCTTTAGGAACCAAGTTAATCGATGTCTTGTCCAATGCTAAACTTAAGGCGAAACCACATGTTGATTCAAAAGAGCATTACTCTTTCTCTTTAGAGTTTGCTAGATAACTAGGGAATAGTTGTCGTCGATTTGATATGCCATTGCTACTTGATAAAACAGACAACGTTCACAAACTACGTGAACGAGAAATAATATATATAAAAACTCTTAGAATGAGATTCAATACATAATCACAAGGTTGGCAAATAAAACACCACTGACATACAACCCTGTTGTAATTGTTGAGAGTATGTAGATGGCAACACGGATATCACCCTTGACATATTCACGAGAGTTTTTATAGCCACTATAGGCAAGGTTACAGATCATATACAAAAACCACAAGACGGCTGCAACATAAATGAAAAAGACCAATAGGTGCAACAGAAAGTTGAATACAAAAGATACTAGCCATACTATGAGCATAATTCCTAAAAAGGCCAGCGTGACCGGCCAAAAAACTAGTGCAAGAATGATGGTAATCAATGCTACTATAAGCGAAACACTTTCAAAATAACCGCTTATAAACTCCATCATAGAGAATGACGGTATTCCGTCGAGGAATGCTTTGGCAATACTCAGGAGACTGTTGGCATGGATCAGCTGAGTAAAGAGCAATATACTCCCGACAATAAGGATAAACACACTTACCCTGATCAGGTACTCATGTTGTTTGCCATTATAGTCATGCTCAGCGAACTGGTCCAACTGATCCGGACGGGAAAAAAGTCCCACCAGCGGAGTGTACAATATATAGGTGTAAATCGCATACAGTAAGAGTTCGTTTAGTGATGCGTCAGATAGAAACAGCCAAAATGTAAGTGCAAGGTAGATAGAAGATAGCATATACAAAAGCCCTTTTATAGTCATATTTTGATTCCCGCCATAGACTACCCAGTGCCAAAAACCTTTGTTATTCATCGTATCACTGTGTTTAAGCATGTCCCCATACTCGTATCTATCATACTTGTTACTCATCGCATTTCTCCATTCATGAATGTCTGTATAATTGTTTGCATCATAGTGGTGATGTTCATAACTTCGTTGTAGTGGGTCTGAACATACATTCCCACAAGCAGTACGAAGACTACAATCGCTCCGATTGATGCCAGACGATATGGAATTTTAAGCAGGTTAAGCATTAGAAAACGGGTAATGTGGATGATCTTAGTCGAAAACAGGACAAGAGTCATTAACTTGAAAAGAACCAGTAGGGTAGCTTGCGTAACCTGGTTAACGTTCAATGCAAATTTGTGTACGAACCAGCTTCTAACATCGGACATCAAATAGCTTGAGTCGAGTATGAGTTCTGTTTTTGGCTCGTTTACGGTAAATACAAGATAGATAAAGTATAAAGGCGAAATTATCAGATAGAGTACTCCTTGAATCAGACCAAGGAGTGCATTTCCAAACTGTGTAAAGTAGTCCAGTCGAACAAAAGCATAATAAAGGTAGCCCATCAATAGCGAGATTGTCACACCTATCATAATCCAGTGGGCCAAAGAAACAGCTCGCTTCTCACCTGTTCTGATTGTTTCGAGGGTCAATTGGCGATTAACTCCCAGCATATAGGTCAAAAGTATCATGGCCCCCGCTACGGCAGGAACCGCCATAATGATAATAAAACTGCTAAAACTGTCAATCATGCTTATAACTTTTGGATAATGGTACATTTTTTTCCTCTTTTATTACTCATATCTTGTAAAACGCATTCACGTTTTCTTCTTTTTAAACTCTTTAATAGATTTCTATCTCTACATCATTTACACCATCCCATTTTAAAAAATATTGGCGAGCTTTTATTTGAATGCTGTCTAAGTCATCTGCATACAGGTCTCTGTTGCCAAGGCCTGTGTCTATAAAGTACTTTCCATCTTTTTTTCTTATTAGTCGATTTCTATGTGTTAAGTTGGACAAGTCATTTATGCTTAACCTCAGCTCTCCCACTTTTTGCTCACTGTCATCATCAGGATCTTTTTCAGGGGCATCTTGTTCAGTTGCTTTCGCACGATTCGCTCTTGATTTTAGCTCTTGTTCTTCTCTTCTTTGTTTGTCTGCTTCACTCTCGCGGAAAGCACCACCTATCTGAGAAAAAGCACTGGTTACGCCCTGTCCGGCGGAAGAGTTGTTCATCCTGTAAATGGCATAAAATATTCCTGTCCATATAATACCTCCAAGAACAAGTGCAAAAAAGTTTCCAATATCTTTGGCAACTTGTGAAGTCAGCATAGAGACAAGAACCATTAATAGCAGAAAACCCAATAGGCCAAAGCCTAGTAAAGCAAACACTTTAGTAGAGATTGTTTGATTTTGTTCTTGAATATACTCTTCATAATTCTCTATTTTGACCGTATAGGTTTTTGCCAGCACATCATGAAGAGCCTGCTTCTTCTTCGTAAAGGGGATCATGAAAAAGCCTACTCCTAGTAAGATAAATGAAAGATATTTTCCAAGATATCTTCCCAAAGCATTTAAAAAACTCAACTTCTCTGTCTTGCTGTTAACAACCTTTATTCTCATCTTGGCTTTGCCAAGTGTCGCCTGCCTTGACGAACTTTCCATAAGGGTAAAATACAGTAGCGAAACAACTTGCATAACAGGCCATAACATGCTGTCATCTTCAAAGGAAAGAAAGTATGCCAGTACACCAAATAAAATACCACCAAGTACAAACACTATTGAGGCATCCATTAAAAAGGCTAAAAATCTTTTAAATAGCCCTATATAGCTAACTTCTATCTGATCATTTGTTGAAGGACTTTCGTACTGAGACATTCGAGGAGATGTATTGGGCATATTAATGCCATATGTTTGATCAGGGTTTTGAGTCTCATCCATGGGAGGGGTGAGGGACTTTACTTCAGGAAAATCGTCCAAACCTAGTGTGAAGTCCTGAGTATCTGACTCTTTCAACTTTTCGATAGCTTTTATCACCAGGCTTTCATCTGAAATACCTCGATTTGACAAAGGAGCAACAAGTCTCAAGGTTATGCTGTACACACTCAAGATATGAAGGATCGTTTCGGCTGCTTCTTTTTCGATAGCAGTAAAGTCAAGCGTCCCGATCTTTTCCTTTTCTTCATTAAACACATCGGTTCCCATCAGCTTGACTTTTCCATATGAGTAGATCTCCAAGGGGTTGATACCACCTTTTGCAATATCATTTGAGTACAGAGCCTTAGATGTAAGGACAAAACCGTCTTTGGCATTTCCAAAAACAGTGTTGTCACATAAAATATAGACCTCTTCATCATCAGAAAAGTTTGCATAACTTTTTTTCGCATTAGCAAGCTTCTTTGCCACTTTTTTATCTGACATCTTCGGAAAAAAATAAACATTCTCATCTTCACAGGGAAAGTCGACTAGTAGTTGTTTTAGAATTTCTTGCACGGTGGCTCCTTAAAATTTATTAACCCATAGTTAATCTGCTTCTTCTTATAATATTAGACTGTCCTGATTTAAATCATACCCTCATCAATATAGATCATATCTAGAACAAGTGACAGAAAGCGTCACAAGTCTCTAGTTGTAGTATAAAGGCCTATCTTTACTAGTATTCCATTGTTAAGCCTCTGTTTACAGATGCCTCTTGTAATTGGTATAGTTTCTTCTTTAAAAGAGAATTTGGATTAAATTCACAATACTTTTCATAAATCTTTATATATGATTCTAATTGATACTGATCTTTATTCTGTATATATTTTTTCATCTCTATCTCATTTGTCAAAGTCATAGCTTTTTCTATAGCCTGTTTCGCCTCTGATGGCATATTTATTTCTCTGTAAAAATCTGATAAGACAATGAGGATTTTTCTAAATCCAAATGACTGATTACTTTTTGAAAAATATTTTTCTTTAAGGCGCTCTGCCTCTCTAAAATTCACTAAGGCCTTGTCATATTCATTTAAGGATCTATATGTCTGACCTATTCTTTCATATACAACTGCTGACTTCGTAAGAAAAGTTAAGTTTTCTGGAAAGCTTAAAATCAAATGATTGATAATATCAAGACTATTTTTGTGATAACTTAATGCTTTTGTAAGTCTTGTTCCTTTTTTTAAACCTATTAAGTTTTCCGCATCACGTTGTAAAAGTTCGCCTATTCGACCATAAGCGTAGGAGAGGGTAGCCTGTGCGTCTGAGTTGTTTGCTATATATTTTAAGTATCTAACAGATAAAAGTAATTCCTGAAGACCCTCCTTAAAGTTTACATGTAGGTATTTGTAACCACCTGTTTTATAGTAAAACTCTCCCTTGAGTTTATTTCCTTCATCTGTATTTGGAATAATATTAATTATTGGATACATCTTATTTATATAAGTTATAGCATTTTTGTTAAATAGTCTATCACTTAGACTAACGGCTTTCCATAAAATATCAAAATATTTTTCTCTCCATTCCTTGGATAGTTTATCATGGTATTCATTTTCCACATGCTCCACTATAATTGGTAAGTTATGCTCGAGACTTTTAAGTTTTTTACTGTCGTATAGAACTGAATAAGTCTTTATATACCAGCCGTATATCTCTTCCATATTGTCAAATTTACGATTGTTTTTTAAAGCCTTATAAGCAATATTATAAACAAAATTAATTGCATGTTCTATATTAAGACTTTCTTCATCATAAGAAATTATCTTATCCATTACAAATGAATAAGTCCTGTTAATTGAAGGTGAATTATTCATAAAAAGTGTTTTTACTAAATATTCTAGTTGATTGTCTAAAAATATACTTAATAAAGAATGCCTATGTGAATAAGAATTTCTTATGTCTAAATAACGACTTAATATTTCATAAACTTCTTCTATTATTTCATAATGATATATACTAAGAGTTATGCATTCTTTGCCCTTATTTATATAATTTTTCAATGAAGTAAGTAATCTATCATCAGTTTCAGCTAATGCTTCTAATATATCCTTGACAACTGTTGAATTAAAAAGTGTTCCTAGCCATGAAGAAAAAAGAAGTGTGTTTACTGCTGCATTTCCATGGTCTCTAAAGTAGATTTCTAGTATGTTTAATCTCTCCTCTAAAACAGCATAAGCCATTAGGTTAAACTTTCTGCTTTCGTCTGTAGTATCATGATAGTGACTTAGTGACTTTTCATACTTCTTGTTTAATACCTTAAATGTGTTTTCTAGTGAATCATGAAAGTTATTTAGCTCTGTGTTGAACCTTATTGGTATATCTGTAAGTATGAGTTGGTCTATTGTGTTATCTTCTTCTTGAGAACTATATAGTTTTTTATCACAAAGCATATTTATAGTCTCTACGGCAAATAATGTGTTTACTTCATCTTTTGTTTTATCGTTGTTTAACTCTTTGATGATTGCACTGGCTAGTATCTCTTGATATTGTTCATCACCTTGTATTACTTGTGAAATTAGTGATTTTAAAGTTATGAAGTCTAGTCCCAAAAGATGAGTGACATTAAATTCCAGTGTAGTTGTATTTATGTCAGATACTATCTCTTCTTCCAGTTTAATACCTGCCTTTTTAAGTAGTGCTACTTTGTAAGGGTTGTGAATATGGTTTTCATAGGCTTTTTTTAGCACTGTTGTTGCATCACTCGGTCTTATTGTTGCGACTATATGCACATTGAACTGTCTTATAAAGTGTTTCAATAGGTATTCTGCTGAATCTTCATCTATCCACTGTAAATCATCTATAAAGAGTACTATAGGTGAACTCTCATTTGAAAGTTCTCTAAGTTTTTTTATTGCTATAGTTAGGTTTTTAAACTGTATCTGTTTTTTGTCTTGAGGTTTATTGTCTAAATCTCCAACTGTGTTTAGTTTAGTCTTATCAATTTGCCCATCTAAAAAAACTTTATCACTAACAGCAGAGGCTATATTTATTACAGCATCAACGCCGAGAGTATTTTTTATGATGTTAGTAACACTGTTATAAATATAGTCTGTTGTATTGTCTAGTACTTTTTCTCTAAAGGTTTTAAGAGTTTCTAACCTACCAGATTCTTTTATTATGGAGTCTGTTAGAGAACTTAAACCTGTATTTGTTGAAGTGTGGCCAACTTGGTTTAATAGAGTTAGTTGCACCTGCTTTGAACCATTGGGCTCAATTTTTTTTATCTGTTCTAGGTGCTCTTTTACTAGTTTGGTTTTACCAATCCCTGGTTCTCCTGAAATAGTCTCTAGGGTAGCTGTGTTTTGATGCCCTTTAGAGTAGTTATATCTAGATCTTAGGTTCGTTAGCTCATCTGTTCGTCCAACAAACATTGAGGTTTTTACGGCAATATTCGGTATGTCACTTGTTGGCCTCTCAAGCATTGCATATCTTTGCATATAGAGTCTCTGCTCATCTAGTAACCTTTTACTCACTTGATACATCTGATCCACTTGTTTGTATGGTTGAAATGCTTCATCTTCATAAGCATATACTACAGATAGCCCTGTATGCTTATTTTTATCTTTAATATCTCTAGAATAAGAAAACAGCAGGGAGAGAATTGCTAATGAGTCACGATCCAATTTGTGAGGGTCTTTTATAAAAAGCATTGTTGGCATATCTATAGCTACACTTAGCATGAGTTGTAGCACAAGCCTAAAAG
>Ga0316207_10003229_pt1 | contig 15444 bp, 12 predicted proteins | sample 6weekpyrite_MG_FD_204943 | JGI IMG/M metagenome (GOLD analysis project Ga0316207, IMG submission 204943) | Microbial mat bacterial communities from mineral coupon in-situ incubated in ocean water Damariscotta River, Maine, United States -... | ecosystem: Environmental > Aquatic > Marine >... | reverse complement strand
CTTCTTAACTACTTTCCTCTTAGGCGCTGCTTTCTTAACTACTTTCTTCTTAGGGGTTACTTTTTTAACTGCCTTTTTCTTAGGCGCTACCTTCTTAACCACTTTCTTCTTAACCGCAGCCGTCTTCTTAGAAGTTGCCTTCTTAGTGGCTACCTTCTTCTTAGGTGTAGATTTCTTAACTTCAGTTTTCTTTGCAACTTTTTTCTTAGGTGCAGCCTTTTTAGCAGCTACTTTCTTTTTCTTAACCTTCTTCTCTGGCTCGTCTTTCTTAGTTGTTTTCTTTTTAGACACAGGCTTTTTAGTAACTGTTTTCTTCTTAGCTGCTAATTTTTTCTTATCTTTACCCTGTTTATCTTTTGACTTCTTAACCGGTTTTTTCTTGTCTTTCTTTTTAGCAGAATCAATAGACACAACATTTGAAGGTTTCTTCTGCTCTTCGTGACTCAGCAGTTCAAAATCGATTTTTCTTTCATCCATATTGACGCCGGCTACATTAATGGTAACACCGTCACCTAGCTGGAAGATTTCACCTGCACGCTCACCAATTAACCGGTGCGTAACTGGCTCATACTGGTAATAGTCTTTAGGCAAATTAGTTATATGTACCAGGCCTTCTACGTATATATCATTTAATTCAATGAAAATACCAAAAGAAGTAACCGAAGTAATTGTGCCTTTAAAAGTTTCACCGATACGAGACTGCATAAACTCACATTTCAATGAAGAAACCGCATCACGTGTAGCCTCATCAGCACGTCGCTCATTAGCAGAACAATGCTCACCCAGATGCACCATATCGCTTTCACGATAAAAGTACTCACTAACTTTATTCTTTTGAATAACATGACGAATAGCACGGTGCACCAATAAATCAGGGTATCGACGTATTGGAGAAGTGAAATGAGCATAGTTTTCTAATGACAAACCAAAATGGCCATCATTTTCAGGCGAGTAAACAGCCTGTTGCATAGAACGTAACAGGACAGTTTGTATTAGATGGAAATCATCACGCTCTTTTGCTTGCCTGATAATACTTGCGTAATCCAGTGCATTTAAGTCACCTTTACGTTTAATCTTTAAACCAATACCTGAGATAAAGTCTTTTACATCATCTATCTTATCTGTTTTTGGACCTTTATGAGATCGGAATAAACCTGGAATTTCATGCTTTTCTATAAACTTGGCTGCTGCAATATTTGCAGAAATCATGCACTCTTCAATGATTTTATGCGCTTCATTTCTAGATGTTGGAATGATTTTTTCAATACGTTGATTATCATCAAAAACAATTCTCGTTTCAGTTGTTTCAAAATCAATTGAACCACGTTTCTTACGTTGTTTAATTAATTCTTTGTACAATGAATACAAGGTTTCAATATGAGGTAGTACATCTTTATACTCTTCACGTAGAGCCTGATCATTATCCTCTAACATCGCAGAAACTTTTGTATAAGTCAGTCTTGCATGTGAATACATAACGGCTTCAGCAAAATCACTACTGATCATCTTGCCCGCTTTATTAAAGTGCATTTCACACACCATACATAAACGGTCAACTTTTGGATTTAATGAACACAAGCCGTTTGATAGAACCTCTGGAAGCATCGGAATAACACGTTCAGGGAAATATACCGATGTTGCACGGTTATAGGCTTCTTCGTCTAATGGTGTTGTTCTTTTCACATAATGAGATACATCAGCAATAGCAACCAGTAACTTCCAGCCTTTTGACGTTTTTTCACAATACACTGCATCATCAAAATCACGGGCATCTTCACCATCAATCGTCACTAATGGTAATCCGGTTATATCTAAGCGACCCTGTTTATCTTTCTCAGTTACAGTTTCATTTATACCCTTAATTTGCTCTTTAACTTCATCAGGCCATAAGAAAGGAATACTGTGAGCATGAATGGCGATATCAATTTCCATACCCGGTGCCATATGATCACCGATGATATCTGTGATTTTACCCAGTGCTTTATGCCTGAACGTTGGCTGTTGAGTAATTTCAACAATAACAATCTGCCCATGAGTCGCTTCATTAAGCTGATCCTGGGGAACCATAATGTCCTGAGTAATACGCTTGTTATCAGCGACAACAAAGCAAACCCCTGACTCTATGAATAAACGACCAACAATTCGATCATTAGCACGTTCGATTACGTTAATGACGGCGCCTTCACGACGGCCTCGACGGTCAATACCTGAAACCTGTACAACACAGCGATCGCCGTGTAATAAAGTGCGCATCTGACGACCATGTAAGAACAGATCATCACCGCCCTCATCGGGTACCAGGAACCCAAACCCATCGGGATGCGCGATCACTCGACCACTAATTAAGTCTTCTTCATTTACCGGAACATATGAATCACGACGATTCTTAATTAACTGGCCATCACGTAACATAGCGTTTAAACGACGGCGTAATGCTTCTTTTTGCTCAGGGCTACGCATCTCCAGGCGGTCTAGAAGGTGATCATGTGACATAGCCCCTTCTTCTTCTACAACCTGTAAAATCAGTTCTCGACTAGCTATGGGGTTTTCATAATTACTGGCCTCGCGATCACTTTGCGGATCAACCAGTGGTTTATCATTCTGATTCTTTGAAGGCTTCTTATGCCTGGATTTTGAATGTGATTTTTTGTGGCGCTTTTTATTTTTCTTATTGTCACGCTGATTATCGTTTTTGTTTTCGCTTTTACTGAATTTTGCCATTTGTACGGGTATCTAATTTTCAAAACCCAATTGTACACTAAAGCAGCACAGGAATACCTAATAGATACAGTCTTAATGCTTTTGATTGACAAAAAAAGACCTAAAAGGTAAAGTTCGCGCCGTCTCGGATCATTCGATCCAACGTACCTACATGCCGAGGTGGCGGAATTGGTAGACGCGCTAGCTTCAGGTGCTAGTGAGCTTTGGCTCGTGGAGGTTCAAGTCCTCTTCTCGGCACCATATTTTTCCATCCCTTTCCAGATCAAGCTTCCAGAGCCGCATAACATTTGATACTGAGATGATGTATACGTAAATACAACTTATTAACTCCATGACTATTTTCCTTCATACAAACCAACCATACATACTCGATACTAGAGAGTAAAAAAGAAAGATTACACAACTAAAGAGGGCTTTTGTCACTTTGGCAGAGTTCAAAAGCTCATCAAAATATGATCTAAAAGTAGATTTAAAACAACAATATGCGCGCTTTTAAGTCAGATTAATGTGAATTAGCTATAATTTAAGTGATAAGTACTTATTAGATATATTATGCTTTTTTAAGGGGTATATTTTGACTAGTAACATCTCTAATAAAGTTGAATCTACACACTGGAAACCTCAGGAAAAATCTGTATTCAGGTTTTTTCTGATTTACTTCATGCCATTATTCATTATTCTTCTCTTTATTTTAATAGGGCTTATCGTTGGTGATTTTCTGCGCACATCAAAACTTATCAATGCAAATGAAAAACTACAAATTAATATTATTAAAAAAACCTTAACTCAAGATTTAGCTGAAATAGGCCCTGATTTAAGAATTTTAATGCAGAGTGAAAACTTTCAGGACTATCTAGCACAACCAGGACCAAAAACAAAAAAAGATCTGGAAAAGACATTTAGTCTGTTTGCCAATTACAGGCGTGTATATAGCCAGATTCGTTTTATCGATATCAATGGAGCTGAAAAAGCACGCGTTGATTTTTCTAATGCGAGATTAATCCATGTACCTGAGTCTCAACTACAGAATAAATCCGCTCGTTATTACTTTAAAGAATCCATTATGCTCGAACGAGGAGATATTTTTGTTTCGCCTCTTGACCTTAACGTTGAGCATGGGCAAGTTGAAAAACCTTTTAAACCAGTAATTCGTTTCGCCACCCCTGTTTATGATTCTAATAACAATAAACGCGGCATTATTATTCTTAACTATCTGGCTCAACGCATGTTAGGGCATTTTGATGAAATGCTTGATGGCACATGGGGGCATATAGACCTTTTAAATCAGGATGGTTACTGGATTCGCTCTCACATCAAAGAGAGAAACTGGGGGTTTATGCTGCAAAAGGAAGAGCGATTTCAGGATATTCATGGAGAAGCCTGGTTAACCATTCGCGCCAAAGAAAAAGGTTATATAAATGGAAAAAAAGGACTATATAACTTTGTCACAATTAACCCTTTGGCAACAATGCGTGAATCAATACGTTTTATTCCTGAATTTGGAAAAATCATACATCAATCAGATGATAGAGTATGGAAAATAGTATCAGATGTCTCACGGCAAGTTATTACAAATAGAGTCATTGATAATCTAGTCAATATAAGCGGCCCAGTACTGGCTTTGTTATTGGTGTTACTAGTATTTGGAAGCTGGCGTTTTGCTATTTATCAGGTTAAACATCAACAATTACAACTTGAGTCCGAATTACATGCAAGAGTATTTTCATGGACAACTGAAGGTGTCATTATTACGGATAGTACGGGAAAAATTCTTGATGTGAACAATGGCTTTTCCCGTATCACGGGATTTAACCGTGAAGAAGTTCTTGGAAATAACCCTAATATGCTGTCCTCTGGAAAACATAATAAAAACTTTTATAAAGCCATGTGGACAAACATTAAATCAAATGGATTTTGGGAAGGTGAAATTTTCAATCAACATAAGGATGGAAGTATTTATTGCGAATGGCTGCGTATAGCATCGGTCTTTGATCGTAATAAACGAGTATTAAATTACGTGGCTATATTTTCTGATATTACTAAAAAGAAAGCCACTGAAGAAATTCTTACACGACAAGCTTATGAAGACCCCTTAACCGGGCTTGGCAACCGCTTGGCGCTAGACGATTTTCTCGACCAGGAAATTGCGAGATCACAAAGATATTCTACCAAACTGGCATTTATTTATTTAGATCTAAATGAATTCAAACCTATTAATGACTTTTATGGTCACGCGGTTGGTGACCTCGTACTACGTGAAATGAGCAATAGATTACAGGCACAGGCTCGTGAAACGGATAAAGTTATTCGTTTAGGCGGAGATGAGTTTGGTTTTGTGATAACTGACATTACAGATATTGAACAAGTTAATGAAGTCACAAAAAGACTCTTAAAATCTCTGACGCAAGAAATTAAAACTGTATGGGGTAACTTTGTTATTGGTGCAAGTATGGGTATCGCTATTTTTCCTGATAATGCAGATAGTAAAGATAAGTTGATACAATACGCAGATGAAGGTATGTATAAAAATAAACGTAATCAGAAAGACAAAGCATAAGTAAGGTTTAATATCTTCAGTAGATACTATCAACGCTAGAACAGTAACCTTTTCTCACCGCCTTTTAGTCACCCACATTTACATTCTGATATAGACGCTTAAAATTGTATTCTACTTCTAAAACATAGGGCTCTACTTTATGTATTTGTAACAGCTTTTTAACAATGACTGTCATTATTATTCTATAAAGTGGGAGGGATGAGGGGCTTTACTTGATTAAGCATACCTTGTTGTAACTATATTAAGTCAGACCTGACCCCACTTAATCTACTTAATCTACTTAATCTACTTAATCCAGAATTATTATTGATTTCATTAGCTATACTCATGTCAGTTGTCAAAGAACAGGGTAGTTCAATTGCACGCAGTTTTAATAAATGGATTATTCTGCCTTAAACGCTAACAGAGGTACCATTCGTGACTAAAGAAAATAAATCAAAACCAAAAAGTCTGGTTAAGCGCTTTAATACAGTGCTGCTGGTTATTTATATTATCAGTATACTGATCACGGCCCCTGCTATGTACTATTACACCGAAGATCAGGTAGTTAGCCGGGCACAAGAAGAGCTGGTGCTGCTAGTTGACGTAGTGAAGTCAGTCCAGAAATATGTGGCTACTGACTTACGTCCTCACTTTAGCAAACAGAACATTTATTACTCGCCAGCTATTTCCGGTATTGTTGCAAGTGCCAGGGTCTCCAAGTACCTGAAGAAGGAGCAACCCAAATACATTATTCGTAATGTATCTGATAACCCGCTAAATTTAAAAAATATGGCAACAGGTCTCGAACTCGATTTGTTAAAAGAGTTTCGACAGAGCCGCATGACCGATGAGATTAGCCGTGTGGGTAGTATCAATGGCAAGGAGTACATCATCAATGCAGCACCTAAGGTGACATACTCGAAAGGCTGTATGCGTTGTCATGGTGACCCCTCAAAAGCACCTGCTGATGTAGTGAATGTTTATGGCACGGAGTCTGGTTTTGGCTGGAAACTGAACAAGGTAGTAGGTGTAAGCATTGTCGGGGTACCACTGGATGATATCCAGAAACTGACTTTTGAGCGCAGTGCATACATGATAGGTGCACTAACCGTGTTATTTACCCTATTATTCATGATTATTAATAGCCTGGTACGTCGTTTAATTCTGACACCAATTGTTGAAATTACCGATGTTGCTAAAGCGGTTAGTGGCGGTGACCTGTATCGCGAAGTAGAAGAAACTAGTCGAAATGACGAAATTGGTGAACTGAGTAAAGCATTCGAACTGATGCGACGAAGTCTGGTCACGGCGATGAAACGTTTAAAGAAATGATGCTGAGCGTATTTATAAGCATACATAATGCAATAAAAATATAGGGCTATGTTTTTATTGCATTTTTTTAATAGTGCTTATATTACAGGTCGTTGAAATTATATCTACTTACCGGTTCTATGACTTTAATAACTCATTCACCAACTGACAAAACTTTATGGACTATACTTTAATTGTTTACACGACATAATTGTAATTTTAACTGATTGATAGATATATTTAGAACTAATATGGCAGAAACATTAACACTTACTCAGCTCATTGACGTGATTTCTCAACACGTCACCGGCAAGAACACAGGCACACTTCATATCAGCACTGAAAGTAAGCGCGCTGTGACTATCGCCTTAGAAAAGGGTCGCATCGTTGCTATTTATTTTGGTGCTCTACGTGGCCAAAAAGCACTCGACTCAATGACCAAGATCCTTAGTGGCAGTTATCGTTTTGAAGCCACATCGGTTGATGATATATCTCCCCATGAGTTACCCTCGTCCACTGATATTCTTAATCATTTAAGAATGCCACCTACTAGTACATCCACGGAAACGAGAGTCTCGGATACCAACGATAATATTAACGCAACCCAGAAGGCGGAACTATCTACCCAGTTAAAAGCCCTGTTAAGCAAATACCTTGGCCCAATTGCCGAGATGGTTTTTAGTGACTATTTTATTGCTGACTCTATTCGTGACCATGATTCAGTAAAAGCTATGGTGGTAAAAATGGCAACTGAAATTGATAATAGTGATGAAACACATCACTTCATAGCCGATGCCGAGAAAATCATTAGCTCTGTAATTAATTAGTTTTTTATGACTACTTAATAAGGGTTCTGGTCTTACCCCATTATTAAGTAGGTTGTGTGAAGCAAACAAACCATCTTTACTTATCTCTAAACTATGTTTAACTACACTCCGCTTTTAATTACAGCCAACTTCAGACAATTAGTTTTCTTATCATTACTACCAAAGCTTATAATTAGCAGATCAATCAAAAGAGCAAAATAAGCATCATGTACTTGAGATATCTCTATCTCGTCTCATGCCTTATCCTGAACTGGCTTACTCACTAAATAGAGCCAGACAAAACCAGCAATACCTGATAAAAGAGACGCCCCAAGAATTCCCGTCTTGGCCATCAACAGATTTTCAGCCTGGCCTACAAACCCCAGCTCCGCTACAAAAATGGACATGGTGAAACCAATTCCAGCGAGTAGTGACACACCGGCGATTTGAGTAAAACGAGTATCTTTTGGTAATACGGCTAAATTCATTTTCAATAACAACCAGCTAACCCCAGCAATACCAATAAACTTACCCAGTATCAAACCCAACGATACTCCCAGCAAAACAGGGTGCGACAAAGTCTCACCTAATGAATCCAGTGTGATTGGGATGCCCGCATTAGCAAGGGCAAAAATTGGAATCACTAAAAATGCCACTGGCATGTGCCATGCGTGCTCTAACCTTTGTAGTGGCGCCTCAACACTATGTACGCCATTTTCCAGCGTTTGCACCACGGCACGTAATTTATCATTAGTCATAATGTTTTTACCTGGCTGGTGACTGGCATCAAACCTTTGCATCAGCTCTTTTACATGCTCGCTAAAAAGCTCGGGTTTGTATTTTGGAATAGCGGGTACTGATAAAGCTCCGAGAATTCCAGCCAAAGTTGCGTGCACCCCCGATAACAACAAGGCATACCACAATAAACCAGCGACAATTACATATGGTGTAGTTTTACGGATACCGCTCATGTTGAACATCATCAACACACCAAAAAGCCCAATAGCTACCGCCAATGGAACTAATGCAATAGTGTCAGTGTAAAACACTGCAATCACCAGTACCGCCCCCAGATCATCGACAATTGCCAACGCTACCAAAAAGGTAATCAAAGCCTTCGGCACTCTACTAGCCAGTAATGCCAGTGCACCAATGGCAAAGGCAATATCGGTAGCCATGGGTATACCCCAGCCACGCGAAGCATCCCCATCGGGGTTAATGGCAAGATATATTAACGCTGGTACCAGCATGCCGCCGATAGCTGCACCAATTGGCAGCACTGCATTACGCAGATCAGCTAGCTCACCCACCAATATCTCTCGTTTAAGCTCCAGACCCACAATGAAAAAAAACAGAGCCATCAAACCGTCATTAATGAAGTGATGCAGGCTCATTTCCAGTGACCAGCTACCCGCATTAATACCAACAGGAGTATGCATAAAATGCGCATAACTAGAAGCAAGTGGACCATTAGCCAGTATCAAGGCAAGTACAGCCATCGCCATTAACAACAAACCACTGGTGGTTTGCTGATGGATAAACTCCTCAAAGGGTGTGAGTATTTTGTCGAATGACTTTTCCCAGCGTGCGTGAAACACACCTTTAACTGTAGATTTCAATGATTTTTTATTCTCTTCGTTCATACCTATCTCTATTGTCTTTTTTTTCCGTTATATTGTTAAATATCCTTGAATAACTATTTCCGAGCCGTCTCTGTGAACAAGCCAGGCTATAAATTTTATTCAAATATAATTGAGGGAGACCGCAGGCAATACTATTCGAATTTGCTAATGTATTCATCAACAAATAGCTAATTTGCGAATATCTAACAATTAAGCTACATTCACTCAAACATCTTTGTTTTTTGAGTTTCATTGATATGGCTAATACCAGCTTGCTAAAGTACTCTTAAATCAATGGTGTACAACACCTTAAAGATACTAATTAATAAAAATTTTAGACGTACTTATAATTAAGTACTTATAATTAAAACTAATAATAAAAAGACAAATAATAATAAATGGCCGAAGCGAATACTGATCATTCGTATTTTTCACACAACGTTATCGTGCAGCCCATTTTAAGAAAACATCAAATGGCGGAGTATTGATGCGACATACTATTATGTTATCCCTTTCTTTAGCAGTATTCTGGCTAGCGAATTCAGGACACTATACCGCTCTCATGTTATCACTTGGAGCACTATCTATTGCTGTGATCGTCTACATAGCACACCGTATGGATGTAATCGATCACGAAGCGCAGCCCATACATTTAACACTAAAAATACCAGGTTATTACGCATGGTTAGCAAAAGAAATATTTGTTTCAAACTTAATCGTCGTAAAACATATCTGGCTAGGAAATAAGTCTATATCACCTGGTTTTGCAACAATTACAGCCAGTCAGAAAACTGAAATTGGAAAAGTCATCTACGCAAACTCTATTACCCTTACACCAGGTACGGTTACAGTAAATATTGAAGGTGATAAATTTTTGGTTCACTCATTATTACAAGACTCTATTGAAGATTTAAAATCTGGCGAAATGGATCGCCGAGTCAGCAAACTGGAAGATTGATGTTAATTGCAGCAACCTTAGCCATTCTTGTGGTCATGATCATGGCGACTATTAGAGCCGTCATGGGACCCACCCTCTATGACCGTGTACTAGCTGTTAATATGTTTGGTACTAAAACCGTTCTGCTTATTTCGTTGCTGGGTTTTGTGATGGGGCGACCAGAGTTTCTGGATATTGCTATCGTTTACTCGCTTATAAATTTTATCAGCGTTATTGGCGTGTTGAGATATTCCGGTCATTTCACACTTAAACAAAGTGGGGAACAGAAAAAATAATGGATACTTTGGTAAATATCAGCAGCACAGTACTTTTACTGATTGGCAGTTTTTTATTTCTTTCTGGTGGAATTGGAGTTTTACGCTTTCCTGATTTTTATACTCGTATGCATGCTGTTGGTGTAACCGAGACCTTAGCGACGTCAATGATTTTACTTGGTCTAATCTTGCACAATCCAGATTTTATGGTGGATGTAAAACTGATAATCATTCTTCTAATGACCCTGTTTATTAGCCCTACTGCAAGTCATGCATTAGCCAATGCTGCCATACACAATGATTTATCAAAGCAGAAGGACGATAAACCAGATGATGAGGTGAAGCCATCGAATCCCTGATTGACATCGTCTTACTGGCCTTTCTTGTTGGCGTTGCCTTTGCCATTGTCTGGATGAAAGATTTATTAGCCGTGGTTATGCTATTAGGCATATACAGTCTATTGTCTGCCAGTTTTTTTGTCGCAATGGATGCGGTAGATGTCGCATTTACTGAAGCGGCTGTAGGTGCCGGTATCTCTACACTGTTAATGCTGGTGGCAATTACCATGACGGGACGTAAAGAGCATCACGCGCGCCATAAACCTCTATTAGCTTTAGCAGTTGTGATTGTGACCGGCAGCCTGTTGATCTATGGCACGCTGGATATGCCCTATTTTGGATCAGCTGAAGCGCCCATTCATCAACATGTTGCCCCACGATATATTAATGACTCTATGCAGGAAATTGGTGTACCGAATATTGTAACTTCAGTGCTTGCAAGCTACAGAGCTTTTGACACTTTTGGCGAAGTGGTAGTGATTTTTACAGCAGGTATGGGTGTGCTAGCACTTTTATCAGTAGTTCGACACCCTGAAGATACGGCCAAAATAGACTCAATTAATCACTCAATGCACGAGCAACACTTAATACTGCGTATTGTCTCTAAAATAATGATTCCTTTTATCTTGCTGTTTGCATTTTACGTGCAGTTTCACGGCGACTTCGGGCCCGGTGGTGGTTTTCAGGCAGGGGTTATTTTTGCCTCAGCCATATTACTCTACGCCATGTTGTTCGGCATGAGTACAGCTCGTCGAGTGATTAATCAGTCTCTGATTCAGATTCTCGCTGCAACCGGTGTTTTGCTATACGGCAGTATAGGTATTGTTTCACTGCTAAACGGCAAAGAGTTCTTTGATTACAGTGCTTTATCAGCTGATCCAGTTGCGGGACAGCATTTAGGAATACTTTTGATTGAGCTGGGTGTGGGTATTACGGTTGCATCAGTTATGGTGATAATCTTCTTTAATTTTGCTGATCGAAGAGACTTCTCTCCGAAAAAAGAAAATAAGGATTTGTAATGATTATAGGGCTTTATAATTACTGGGTTGTTGTGGTGTTAATGATGATTGGGTTTTACATTGTTATAGCTCACGGTAATCTCATCAAAAAGATTGTTGGTCTATCTATTTTCCAGACTTCTGTTTTCATTTTTTATATCAGCATGGCTAAAGTAGATGGCGGCACTGCTCCCATTTTAGCGGATGGAATTGAACAATACTCAAATCCCTTACCTCATGTTTTAATTCTTACCGCGATTGTTGTAGGAATAGCCACTACCGCATTAGGGTTGGCTTTAGCCGTGCGCATTAAAGAAGCCTACGGAAGCGTCGAAGAAGAAGATATTCAAAATAAGGATAATCAGGATTGTTAACCCACTTACCTATATTGCAAGTCATCGTGCCGCTTATGGCGGCACCATTATGTTTGCTCCTCACCCGATCCCGCCTGGTATGGCTATTTGCCTTAATAGTCAGCGGCTCAGCTTTTGTAATCAGCAGTCTTTTGCTAGAACAAGTAATGACTTCGGGTACGATTGTTTACGAACTAGGTGGATGGGATGCTCCCTGGGGAATTGAATATCGCATCGATCAACTCAATGCGCTTCTGTTACTGATTATTTCATCTCTGAGTACAATTGTACTATTTGCTGCAGACACCAGTATAAGCAAAGAAATTCCCGCCGATAAACACAGGCTTTTTTACATTTTATACCTGTTATCTCTGGCTGCAATGCTGGGTATTGTGGCAACAGGAGACGCTTTTAATGTGTTCGTATTCCTGGAAATTTCATCCCTGTCAGCTTATGCCTTAATCGCACTGGGTAAAGATAGATGTGCGTTATGGGCCTCTTTTCAATATTTAATTATGGGCACCATTGGTGCCACATTTATTTTGATAGGCATAGGCCTGATGTACCAGATGACAGGTACATTGAATATGGAGGATCTTTCCAAGCGCTTGCCAGAAGTGGAACAAACACGAACAGTGTTTACAGCATTTGCCTTTGTCATTGTAGGCATCTGCCTAAAGTTAGCCATGTTCCCTCTTCATCTATGGCTACCTAATGCTTATGCTTATGCGCCTTCAATAGTAACGGCCTTCTTTGCGGCAACCGCGACTAAAGTTGCTGTTTATTTACTTATTCGCTTTACCTTTTCAGTGTTTGGCCTCTCCTTTTCATTCACCCATTTTCCTTTACAACTACTATTTGTGGTACTTGGGCTGGTGGGTATATTTGTGGCTTCAACAGCAGCCATTTATCAAACTAATGTCAAACATCTATTTGCCTTCTCAAGCATCGCGCAGATTGGCTATATGATAGTAGGCTTCAGTGTGAGTTCAGTTGCCGGGTTAACTGCAACTTTATTACATCTGTTTAATCATGCCTTAATGAAAGGCGCACTTTTTCTGGCATTAGGCGCTGTGATGTATCGTATTGGCAGCACGAAACTAAGTCAGTTTCAGGGCCTCGGCCGACAAATGCCTGTCACTATGGCAGCGATTGTAATCGGTGGTTTAAGTTTAATCGGAGTTCCTCTCACAGTTGGGTTTGTTAGTAAGTGGTATCTGGTACTGGCAGTAATTGATAATGGCTGGTGGCCGGTTGCCGTACTTATTTTATTAGGTTCATTACTGGCCGTTGTTTATGTATGGCGCATTGTCGAAACCGCCTATTTCAAACCAGCCTTAGCTAATACAGAATCAGTAAAAGAAGCACCTCTATCTTTCCTTATTCCCATTTGGACTCTGGTACTAGCCAATATTTATTTCGGCATAGATACACGTCTTAGCGTACAGGTAGCACAGGCCGCTTCGCAGACTTTGTTTGGAGTAAGCCCATGAGTCTGTCTTTAGAAACCATGTTACAACTCAGCATCATTCTGCCCCTGGTAGCAACAATAGGCATTGTGGCAACCGGGCGTAACCCTAATCTGCGCGAAGGTGTCACCATTGGCACATCATTAGTGCTGTTGTACTTTGTAATAAACCTATATCAGGGATTACAGGAAGGCACAAAGGTCAGCGTTCACTGGTGGGAATTATTACCTGGATTAAACATAAGCTTTAGCATCGAACCATTGGGCATGCTGTTCGCTTTAATTGCCAGTTTCCTCTGGATCATCACAACCATCTATGCAATTGGTTACATGCGTAGCCATGAAGAACAGAATCAAACACGGTTTTATACCTGTTTTGCAGTCGCAATTAGCAGTGTAATGGGCATTGCTTTTGCTGATAATCTTTTCACTCTGTTTATTTTTTATGAGGTGCTAACTCTATCGACTTATCCACTAGTGACTCATGCTGGAACAGATGCTGCTAAAAAAGGTGGACGAATTTACCTTGGCATTTTAATCAGCACATCCATTGCCTTTTTCCTTTTAGCTGTTATCAGCACCTGGTTTGTAGCCGGTACACTAGACTTTAAACCTGGCGGAGTTTTTGATTCGAATGTTGATAAAACAGTGGCTGGCGCTATTCTGGCTCTGTTTATTTTTGGTATTGGCAAGGCAGCTATCATGCCGTTTCATCGCTGGTTACCAGCCGCCATGGTCGCACCAACACCCGTAAGCGCCCTGTTACATGCAGTCGCTGTAGTAAAAGCGGGTGTCTTCACAGTATTAAAAGTGTGTGTGTTTATCTTCGGAATTGATTTACTTGCTATATTACCAAGCACACAATTCTTACTCTATCTAGCAGCTGCATCTATAATTCTGGCTTCACTGGTTGCCATGCGTCAGGACAATTTAAAAGCACGACTCGCCTACTCTACCGTCAGCCAGCTTGGTTATATTACGCTTGGCGCACTGCTTGCCAGCCAGTCCGGGGTACTAGGTAGTGCAATGCATATTGCCACCCATGCTTTTGGCAAGATCACCCTGTTTTTCTGTGCCGGTGCCATTCTGGTTGCTGCCCATAAGTCCAATATTAGTGAAATGCGCGGCCTTGGCCGGCAAATGCCGATTACCATGGCGGCATTTTTAATCGCCAGCCTGAGTATTATCGGGGTGCCACCTACAGGCGGCACCTGGAGCAAGTGGTACCTGCTGATGGGCACCATCGAAACTGAACAGCTGATTCTTATGGGTACGCTTATACTTAGTTCACTGCTAAACATTGCTTACCTGTTACCCATACCTTTCCACGCTTTTTTCTCTGGCGATAAAACAGATACTTACAGCGGCGGAATAAAAGAAGCACCGTTACCATCATTAATTGCTATCTGTGTTACCACCGTGGGCTGCCTTATCCTGTTTGTCTATCCGCAACCTTTATATGATCTAGCTAATGCCATACTGGCAAAATAGAGGATGATGGTGGTATGAGCAAAATAACTAGAGCATTCATGTCATGAGTACAACCGAAGAAAAACACTGGCTGGTTCGGCCCAAAACGATACGCGGCCTCTGGTATGGCGGTATCGCAATGTTAGCGATGCTGGTACTGGCAGATTTTTTTATTCACCCCCACCCGTATTTTGGTATTGACGGCAGCTTTGGTTTTTATTCGTGGTACGGCTTGATCACCTGCGTGGCCATGGTCATTTTTGCGAAGGCACTTGGCATCTTTTTGAAGCGCAAGGATAGTTATTATGACAATGAATGATTTCCCTCCAGCTCTGGTCCTGCTGCTTGGCGCCTGCCTCCTGCCGCTGGTAGGAAAAAAACTCCGTCCTGTTTTAATCCTTGGTCTACCTCTGGTAACACTTGGATTGATCTGGAACCTGCCAGATGGCTCCTTCGCTAACCTGTCGATGTTCAACTATCAGCTTAACTTTATACATAGTGACTCGCTAAGCCGGCTCTTTGCCACGGTTTTTGCCATCATGACCTTTGCCGGTGGCCTGTTTGCACTGAAGCAGAAAAGTGTCATGGAACTGGTCGCCGTCTTCG
>Ga0316207_10003228_pt1 | contig 15452 bp, 15 predicted proteins | sample 6weekpyrite_MG_FD_204943 | JGI IMG/M metagenome (GOLD analysis project Ga0316207, IMG submission 204943) | Microbial mat bacterial communities from mineral coupon in-situ incubated in ocean water Damariscotta River, Maine, United States -... | ecosystem: Environmental > Aquatic > Marine >... | reverse complement strand
GTGGTGGGCCCGGAGGGACTCGAACCCCCGACCAGACCGTTATGAGCGGTCGGCTCTAACCAACTGAGCTACAGGCCCTAACCACGAGCGCTTACCTAGCAAAGCTTCCCGCTAAAGAATAGGGAAAAATGCATCTATCGTTACAAAAATATGTAAAGCGCAGAAATGCGCCATTAAAGGGCGTCAATTTCTTCCTTCAGGCGCGCACCTTTGTCGGTGGCGATACGCTCCAGCACCCGAACGCGGTCTTCAAGGTCTTGAATCCGGGTTTTAGCATCCTCGCTTAGCCCTTTACTGAAGGCCTCGGCCTCTTGGGCACGGGTTTTGGTCCATTGTCGGAAAGCTGCGGTGCCCATGACAATCGCCACGATAAACACCACCATTGTATAAACGCCCATTTTTTTTAATCCTCGCTTTTTTTGCTTTTATTGGCCATTTCGTTGATTTGGTCAGTCGTTTGGTTATTGCTGGTTTATAAGGCGTCTATCTCGTCCTTAAGACGCGCCGATTTATCTGTCGCGATGCGTTCCAGCACACGCACACGCTCTTCCAAAGCTGCATATTTATTATCATTTCCATCGTCTGAATTCAGACGTGCGAGCGTAATGCGCTCTTTCGATTTCATGCGTTCAAAAATAATGCCGCTAATAATGCCCGCAAGCGTTACCGCAACAATCATATCAAAAACACCCATGGCCCTCTCCCTTTTTACTAAAGTTCATATGGGCATATTCACCAAAATTTGCAATGCCAGTATATAGCTTCTAGATATGATGCCAATAACTGGGGCCGCACCAAATGCAGGCCCCCAACACACGAAACCCATATTGGGACTAATTGAGGGGAACCACCATGCGCTCAGCATTTTTGCGCACCGCCATACTTGCCGCCGCGCTCACAGCAGCACCTACCGCACTAAACGCAGCACAGGACGGCAAAGCCAAAGACACCGACGCCAGCAAATGTAACCAAGGCAACTGCGTAAATAGCTGGAAAGGCACAGATGCAGCCGCACAAAAAGTAGCGACAGACTTCGGCGAGGCTTATAAAGCCTTCCTGCACGGTGCCCGCACCGAATTGCTGACCGTTACAGCCGCAATTGCTGAAGCTGAAAAAGCAGGCTTTGAAGAATGGACCCCCGGCACCAAAGTTGGCCCCGGTGAGCGCTATTATAAAAACAACCGAGGCCGGGCGCTAACGCTTGTTATTGGCGGCACAGCCCCTGTTGCACAAGGTGTTCGCATTGTTGCCAGCCACATTGATAGCCCCCGCCTGGAGCTTAAAGGCCGCCCCGTTTACGGGAAATCAGGCTTTGCTCTGTTTCAAACCAATTATCACGGCGGCATCAAAACCTACCAATGGACAAACCTGCCATTGGCGATGGTTGGCCGTATTGATAAAAAAGATGGCACTACTGTTAATGTGAATATCGGCCTGAATGACAATGATCCTATTTTCATGATCCCTGATTTAGCCCCGCATGTGGACAGAGCCTTCCGCAACCGCAAACAACGCGATGTGATCGCCCATGAAGAACTAGACCCAATAGTTGCCTCAGGCCCACACGGCCCAAAGGGCGAGCACAGCGCCAGTGATTGGGTGCTGCGTTACCTAAAGGCAAATTACGGTGTTGAAGCGGCTGATTTGGTATCGGCTGAGCTTTCGCTTGTGCCTGCTATGAAACCACGCGACATGGGCTTTGACCGCCGCCTTGTGGCAGCCTACGGCCAAGATGACCGCCTCGCAGCCTTTGGCAGCCTTAAAGCTGCAACTATGCTGGCAACACCACCCCAAACTGCTGTGATCACTTTTGCTGATAATGAAGAAAGCGGCAATGTGAACAACACGGGCGCCTCATCAAGCTACCTTACTGACCTGATCGGTGAGCTATTATTTGCTGAGATGGGTGATAAATACCGCCAGCCACATCTAACACGTGCCCTACGAGCCTCTAAGGCACTGTCGATTGACGTAAACGGCGGCATCAACCCGATGAGCCCCGGTGCATGGGAGACGAGCAACGCCCCTAAAATTGGCCACGGCATTAACATCAAGCTTTATGGCCGCGGCTTTGACGCCAATAGTGAATTCATTGCATGGACACGCGCAGCACTTGATGGTGCAGATGTGCCGTGGCAGACAACTACATACAAAGTTGGCCGTGCAGGCGGCGGCACACTGGGCCGTGAGCTAGCGCGCTATAATATCGATACCATTGATTTCGGTGTGCCTGTGCTTTCTATCCACACACCGTACGCTGTTAGTGACAAGATGGATGTGCTGGCGCTGCGTGACGGCGTGAAAGCCTTTATCGAACACCAATAAAATATTCCAGAGCTTTTAAAGGCCTGCACTCGACCGGGTGCGGGCCTTTTTTTGCTAAAATTTAGCGGGTTCTTTGCCTAAAATTCATTCACAGATTATAATCAACGCAAATCAATAAACACGGCAGCAACAGGACAAATGGCAATGCAGCAGAATAATACGGTGCGACACGCCCTTAAAACCCTTGGGCTTAGCCTATTGGTGTTGTTTGCCTACGGCGGCTCCAGCGCAACCGCACAGCAAGCCGAACCCATTCAGGAACCCATCACCGAGCCTATTCAAGAACCTATTATTCGCCCTAAAGAACGAACATTGCTTAAAAACTTCCACTATCTCAACAATGATAGCGGCGAGATGGTTCAAGCTGACCTAATGCTTATTGAGGATGGAATTATATCCTCGATAAATCAATCAGAAGATAACTGCGCTGATTGTACTGTTATTGAACTTGATGGCGGCTATTTGATCCCCGGCTTGATGGACCTGCACCAGCACCTGAATGCCGGAGGCTTCCTGAAAGAAACAGCCGACCAAAAAATCGCACTGCTTCGTAAAAACCTCTACTGGGGCATTACCACTGTCTATAACCCGAACATTAAGCTGCCTTTACTTCGAGAAGTGAAAAAAGCAATAGGCATGAACCCTGAAAATTACCCTGAGTTTTTTTCTGCTGGCCAGAACATAGGCATAAAAGGCGGCTGGGGTGATCAGTTGGTGACAGATTACCAGAGCTTCAAAATCGCCGCGACACGCCAACTGGAAGCGGGTGCTGATAATATTAAAGTTTCAATGGACGATATGGGCTGGCTATCTGCAACACCAATGGCCCATTTTCCTGAGCCCCTGCTACGGCAAGCTGTAGCCTTGATGCACGTAAACAAACGCAGGTTATTTTTGCATGCATCGCAAGCCAAAGATGTTGAAGTTGCCATAAATGCCGATGTAGATGCCATAATCCACGGCACGGTTGACGCCCCACTAAGCCAACAAACACTGAACAAATTGGCTGGCAAAAACATTGGCTATGTCTCTACCCTTATTCTTTCAGAGACTATCTCTGACGTGCGCAACACCATTAAAGAAGTTCGGAAATTTGATCCCGACCTGATTAATGGTAGCACCTTGTATGAAAATATGGGTTCTGAACTTATGGCAATGAATTGGCTAGATTGGTGGAACCAATCAAACCTTTTGAAGGCCAAGCTCCCCATCTTGCGGGGCAATACTGTTGCCTTGGTAAAAGCAGGCGGGCTTGTTGGCATAGGAACAGACAGTGGCACACCCAGCATTGTCTTTGGTGCCTCCCTGCCCTATGAAATGCACCTTCACGAGCAGATCGGCTTACACCCTTTAACTATCATCAAAATGGCAAGCTACAATAACGCAAAAATTCTGCAAATTGACGACCGCACCGGAAGCATTGAAACTGGAAAAGAAGCAGACCTCGTGTTCATGCGTGATAATCCAACTGGTGGCATCAAGGCGATCAACAGCATGGAATGGGCTATGCAAAATGGTGCGATTACATTCCGTCAGGAAATACTCGGCAAGAAATAATTAAATAACATTTGGCTAAAATTACAGCAAAGACTTCATTTTTAAACTTAAAAGTGGCATAATGAATGTCGGTATTGAGAGATGGCGGAGGGGTCCGCCGGTAAAAATGTTAATGGTGCTGAAAAATGGTTGATTCCGTAAATACTAATGCTGGCAGTTTGCTAGGCGTTAGAAACTTGCAATCTAGCTCGAAATCTCTGGCAAACACACAAAACCAGTTGGCCACAGGCAAGAAAATATCGTCAGCTAAAGATAACGCTGCTGTATTATCGATAACTCAAATACTAAAAAGCGATGTCGCAGGGCTCAACAGTGTTAAAGCCTCGCTCGATAGGGCTATCTCAACAACAGATGTGGCCTTAGCAGCTGGCAATCAAGTGGCAGACCTTTTGGTCCAACTGAAGGAAAAAGCGGTTCAAGCGGCTGACCCAGGCCTTGATAATTCTAGCCGGTTATCTCTCAACGATGAATTTACAGCCCTGCGCGGCCAGATTAACAGCGTAGTTGATAACGCCAGCTTCAATGGCACTAACCCTGTTAAAGCTGCAGGCGATGATATTACCGCATTGGTGGGGCCCGACGGGCAAGATAACATTACCGTCCCTGCACAAGACCTATCGCTTGGCGGCACCAATGTTACTTTAAGTGACACACAAAACATCAGCACAGCATCAGCCGCCTCAACCGCCATAGCCATCATTGAGGATTCAATTAACAATGTATCCAGCGCACTTTCTGAATTAGGCGCTGCCTCACAACAATTGCAGGCGACCAAAGACTTCGCCGAAACATTGCAAGCCAAAACACAAGAAGGCATTGGCAATTTGGTGGATGCTGATATAGCTAAGGCAAATGCTGAGTTCACGGCCAATCAGGTACGCCAAGCGCTTGGCGCACAGTCGCTATCAATCTCAAACCAACAGCCTGCGGCGATATTGTCCTTGTTCCAAAATGGGTAACTAAAAACCACTTAGGCTATTAAGGCTTGGTGCGCAAATAAAGCCGCCAAGCCTTGAAATCTATTGCAAAGTCTTGCTGATCTAGAACATTCATGCCCAGTATGATGGCAGGTACTTTTCTTGCCCCTAAAAGCCTAAAAACAGCAACATCTGCCACATAAATATTTGTGTTTTCAAAACCACGCCCGGCAAGGGAAAAGTTTGGGACAAGAAGCTTTTCTTTGGCGCGGGTTGCCCCACGCGCAACCACAGCAGTAGTTGCCTCGGTCCTGATGCCAGTTGCAGAGCGCAGAAGCGTTTCAGCACCAGCCGTATTGATCACTGTGTCTGATGCCCCTGTATCAACAATAATAGGCACCATTACGCCGCCGATATCTACCTCAAGGGCAAGAGACCCATAAGCAACAGGCCGCCCCTGCACATATCCCCACTCAGCACTATCGAGGCTACTTACATCGTCCACTAAAGCTGCCAGCGAACTTTCAGGCCTCACGACAAGTGTACGCCCAGCCAACAAATCAACCCCGATCAGCCCTTTTGCAACAGAGCCCCTGATATCAGGTAAAGCAACGGTTTCTGATAATTTCAACGTATGCCCCAGCGCAAAAATATCCTTAATTGGGTAAATCAACGCAAGCCGATATCCATTTGCCGTAATGATATTTCGGGATTTATTCGGGACCGCTTTTAAGCTCATCATCGTGGTGAGTGAGCGGTAGATAATGCTGCGGCTAGATCCTGTATCAATAATGAAAGGGAATGGCCCAACGCCGTTTACATGAACGCCAGCCATTAACCGGCCATATCTATCCGTTTCCAGAGGAAACCCTGCCATTTCAGTATATAAAGTGTGAGCGCGGTCTCCGTCATTCACTAGCCCTGCAACAGGCCCGGAACCCTGAAAAAGGCATAGAAAAAGGAGCACCCTAACAAGAGCGCCCCTTTTCTGTATTTTTCTTCTATTCAGTATATGACCCCCACGATCAATACTATGTATCCAAGAAGCTTCTAAGCTGGCGTGACCGGCTTGGGTGTTTCAGCTTCCGAAGCGCTTTTGCCTCAATTTGGCGGATACGCTCCCGTGTTACAGAGAACTGCTGCCCCACTTCCTCAAGTGTGTGATCGGTATTCATACCAATACCGAAACGCATCCGTAGCACACGTTCTTCACGCGGTGTAAGAGAGGCGAGAACGCGGGTTGTCGTTTCACGAAGGTTAGATTGGATTGCTGCATCAACTGGCAAGATAGCATTCTTATCTTCGATGAAATCACCAAGATGACTATCTTCCTCATCACCAATAGGTGTTTCAAGCGAAATAGGCTCTTTGGCAATCTTCATCACCTTTCGAACTTTTTCAAGCGGCATAGAAAGACGCTCAGCCAATTCTTCAGGCGTCGCTTCACGACCAATTTCATGCAGCATCTGTCGGCCAGTACGAACCAACTTATTGATTGTTTCAATCATATGCACAGGGATACGGATTGTGCGCGCCTGATCCGCGATTGAACGCGTAATCGCCTGCCTAATCCACCAAGTGGCATATGTAGAGAATTTATAACCGCGACGATATTCGAACTTATCAACGGCTTTCATCAAGCCAATATTACCTTCCTGAATCAAATCCAGGAACTGTAGGCCACGGTTAGTGTATTTTTTAGCAATAGAGATCACAAGGCGAAGGTTTGCCTCAACCATTTCTTTTTTAGCTATACGCGCCTCTTTTTCACCCTTCTGAACCGTTCGCACAATGGTGCGGAATTCGGCGGCATGTAGGCCTGTACGGTTCATCACTTCAGCAACTTGATCGCGGATATTTTTAACAGCTACGCCGTCAGCCTGAATGAAAGCTGCCCAGCCCTTGGCTTTAAGGGCTCCAACACGCTCTATCCAACCGTTTTCAAGCTCGTTTCCTTGGTATTCATCAAGAAAAGAAAGCCGGCTAACTTTGTGAGATTCTGCCAAACGCAGCATACGGCCAGAAAGGCTCATCAAGCGCTTGTTAAGGCCATATAGCTCATCGACTAGTTCTTCAATGCGCAGGTTGTTAAACTTTACAGAGCGAACCAACTCTTCCAGCTCATCGCCCAGCTTTTTAAACCGACGTTCCTGTGCTGTAGATAACTCATCCCCGGATGTAGCCGCAGCTACACGTGTGTCCTGCAATTTTGCGTATTTTTTATAGGTCGCAGTAATTTTCTGGAATTTCTCAACCGTCTCAGGCGTCAAATGCTCTTCCATAGCAGACAGCGACATAGCCGCTTCTTCTTCTTCCTCTTCCTCACGCCTGCGTGAGGCTGCTTCACCGCCCTCAGTATTTTCGCCTTCGTTGCCTTCAGCACCCTCTACACCTTCAGCGGAAGTCTCAGTCTCAGCAGCTTCGCCTTCTTCATCATCCACAGGTTTGGCCGCACCTTCAGCCAGAACATCACCAGCATTTTCGTCTTCAAGTTCATTTGCTGTTGGCTGTTTGCCGAGCGTCGCCTCAAGGTCAATAATATCCCTTAAGAGCATCTCTTCATTATTCAGGCGCTCAGACCAGGCAGTAATAGCTTTGAAAGTCAGTGGGCTCATACACAAGCCATGGATCATCGTTGCCCGGCCTGCTTCAATTCGCTTAGCGATCGCAATTTCACCTTCGCGGGAAAGCAGCTCAACGGATCCCATTTCACGCAAATACATACGTACAGGATCGTCTGTGCGGTCACTTGCTTCCTTTTTATCGGAAGTCTTGAATTCTTCTTTATCTTTATCCTTGGCTTTGTCTTTGCCTTTTTCTTTTTCATCAGAAGAAGCGGTTTCAGCCTCCTCCGCTTCATCACCGTCAACAACATTGATGCCCATTTCAGACAGCATTGTCATAACATCTTCAATCTTTTCAGAAGACATTTCTTCGGTGGGCAAAGCAGCGTTCAGATCATCGTATGAGATGTATCCGCGCTCTTTGGCCTTTGCGATCATTTTCTTGACGGCGTTTTCAGTGGAATCCAACAGTGGGCTAGCCCCCGACTCTTCGCGGCCTTCCGCTTTGTCCGTTTTCTGATTCGCAGTAGTTGCCATGTAAATTCTCTCCAGATGCGTGCCCTTTTGCATGCGACTCGCACTCTATACCATATTAACTGAAAGAAAACCGTCCTGATTCGAGCCGGTATCCTTCTTTATCCGCTTCTGTTTCTTCAAGTCCACGGAATGCTTGCTGCGCAGCCACAAACCGGGCGTGATTTTCATCTGTCATATCGGCTGCATATTCTCTTTCAGCTTGTTCATATGCAAGCTTAGCTGCCGTAATATGTTGGAATCGCATCACTAAATGTTCGAATCCAGTTAGCGCATCCGATAGTGCCGCCTCCGGCCACGCAAACCAATCATCCTTCAGAGCCGTCTCCTTCAGGAGCTTCTGCATCGCATTTATTTGCCCTGTCGCCTCCAAATGGGAAGCCATAGCTTCACGTTCAAGATGCTCACCAGAAGAAGCTCTCCCTAATAGAGCAGTACGTATGCCGTCAAGCCCTGGAACAGTAAATATCATCTCAGCGATAGTTTCTTCGTGTTTGACCAATATTTCAGGGTGATAAAACAATGTGATAATGATCAGCTTTTCAAGCTTGTCAGTAACTGGCCCAATGCCTTGACTTCGACCAATCTGAGTTTTGGATAATAAGCCTGTAGAAGGTGGCGGACCGCGTCGCCTACTGCCATACCCTGAACCGCCCTGATTGGCGTAATTGCCTCGCCGCGTAGTACCACCCGAACGATTACCGCGAAACAACCGAAACAACCTGTCACGGAATTCACTCTGATACAGTTTTTTGACATTCTCATCGGCAATCTCGGCCAGCTTAGTAAATATTTGCTTTTCAAGACCTGCTCTGCGCTCTGGCGTATCATGGGCAACACCTGAGGTGAGGCTAGACCACAGCATACTAACCAGAGGATCCGCCTTATCTATCAACCCTTCAATAGCACCGGGCCCTTCGCGCTGTACCAATGTGTCTGGATCATCCCCTTCAGGCATCATAATAAAACGTAATGATTTACCGGGTCGCAGCATCGGCAATGCGCGTTCGAGCGCTCGGCTCGCCGCCCGCATGCCAGCGTTATCGCCGTCAAAAGAAAGAACCGGCTCGTCAGCCATTTGCCATAAATGACCAATTTGCTCTTCCGTTAGGGCAGTGCCTAGCGGCGCAACGGCATAATCAATACCAAACTGCGCAAGCGCAATGACATCCATATAGCCTTCCACCACCATAACCTGACCGGCGTCATACGAAGCCGCCCGCGCATTGGCCCAATTATATAGGGTTGCGCCTTTATGGAATAAGGTTGTTTCCGGGCTATTGAGGTATTTAGCCTTGGCATCTTTCGAAAGTGCCCTGCCGCCAAATGCAATCGTACGGCCCTGCCGATCAGTGATCGGAAACATCAGCCGATCCCGAAAGCGGTCGTAACTCGCCCCCCCACTCTCAGGCTTTATCAACATGCCAGTTTCAATAAGCTGGTCTTCATCAATGTCGCGGGCCTGCATCGCATCCTTTAGGGCTGTGCGACTAGACGGTGCATACCCAAGGCCAAACTTTTTAATAGTGGCCGCCGATAAGCCCCTGCCTTTAATATAGTCATGAGCATCTGCCCCAACTTGCCCCATTAGCTGTGCCTGATACCAATGTGAAACAGCTTCCATCACTTCACTAAGGCTGGCGCGAACTTTGTCACGCTCCACTTGTTCGCGTGAGGGCTTAGGCACGTCCATGCCCACCTCACCTGCCAGCACCTCGATGGTTTCAGGGAATGTCATACCCTGCGTATTCATGACAAAATCAATCACGCTGCCATGGGCACCGCAACCAAAGCAGTGATAAAACCCTTTTTGGTCATTCACTGTAAAAGACGGGGACTTTTCGCTGTGGAAGGGGCAAAGGCCGGTACTTTCCCGCCCGCGCCGCACGAGTTTGACGGACCGTCCAATCACATCTGAAAGCGTGAAACGGTGCTTGAGCTCATCCAAAAATTGCGGGCTTAATGCCATAGTGTCCAGCCGGGAATCATTTTATTCGTTATATATATAATGAACACATTATCCATCCAATAAGATAGATACCAAGTTTTACGCATAAAACTTGGCTCAGCAGCATTTTCACTCAATGCAACCAGAAAGCCCTTGTTCCATATGTGTCATTTCACTGCGAATCCAATCCACAAACAGCGACACCTTCCTTGATTGAGTTCTCTTGGCGGTTTCAATATAATAGCTGTATTCTGTTACTAACGGCTTCCCCTTGATACACTTCAAACGCCCCGAGGCGATGGCCTCGGCGGCAATTAACATCGGAGCCAGCGCAACACCCCCGCCTGCGGCAGCGGCCTGCACCAACAGCCCTGAATGACTATAATCAGTACCCACTGGCATATCATCAAGTATGAGGCCATTTTGCGACAACCAATCATGCCACCAGTGCCCGTTTTGATGTTTATGTTTGTGCGACAACAGACGAAACTTACTGATCTCTTTGCCTGAAATCATACCGCCTTCAGCAAGGATCGGCGCATAAACAGGCACAAAGATTTCGTTACTCAACGTAAGTGCGCCGCTCGGCGCAGCCCCCACCCTCACAGCCAGATCATACCCTTCAACGCACAGATCAAGTCGCGCATCATCAGCATTAATGCGCACATCTATCTCAGGGTGCAAAAGACTAAAGCGCGGCAGGCGCGGTATGAGCCAATGAATAGCAAACGATTGATATGTTGTTAGCCTCAAGATGTTTGGATCATCTTTCTGACTCAACTCATTCACTGTTGTTTCTATATCACCGAGAGCCACCTGCACCGACTGCGCCAATGCTTTCCCTGCTGGTGTCAAAACGACTTCCCTTGGCCGTCGCACGAACAGTTCCAACCCAACTTCCTGTTCCAGAGCCTTCACTTGCTGGCTAACGGCAGATTGTGTCCGCCCAAGTTCTTTTGCCGCCAATGTCAAGCTGCCATGCCGTGCCGCGGCATCAAACGCCAAAAGTCCGGATAATGTTCGCAGCTTAAACATATATCTTATTCCTTAATTTATCTAAGCCTTAATCTTAGGATTACGAATTTGTAAAAAACCTAAACCTCCAACATATACAGGGAATAAATAACAACAGGAGGTCACGATGGCTAAGAAAAAATTACTTATAGAGATTAATACAACAAAGCGTTCATTCTGGGCGTTTCTTGCTAATGCGCTCGCACCGCATGATGAAATCATTCGTCGCGAGGCACGCGAAACCTATCCTAAGGATCACTCTGAAAATTTAGGTAATAAAGGCCAACCGCACTTCAACTACACACGGCCTGCACGACACATAGGCAGCATTTAGACAGCCGATCTTATCCAAAGGAGATGGCTCAGCCAGCGATAGCCGCCTCTAGAACACCCACTTCACCAGCCATAATGGCTGCAATGTTTTCAGTGATCCGCTCAATGGGCCAATCCCACCATGCGACGGCCAACAGGCGTTCAATGACTTTTTCATCAAACCGCATACTCACCACCTTGGCAGGGTTACCAGCGACAATTGCATATGGCGGCACATCTTTAGTAACAACGGCTTTGCTGGCAACAATACTGCCATGCCCAATTTTTACACCCGGCATGATGGTTGCCTGATACCCAAACCAAACATCATGCCCAACTGTGGTGTTACCCTTGGAAGGCAAATCAGCGAGCAACCCCATATGCTCAGCCCATGCCCCGCCAAATATAGGGAACGGAAATGTAGAGGGCCCATCTAAACGGTGGTTAGCCCCGTTCATAATGAAGGTAGTGCCCGATGCCAACGCACAGAACTTTCCAACTTCCAAGCGGTCGCCAACAAAATCAAAATGATACAGGACATTTTTTTCCTGAAACTTTTCAGGCGCATCCGGGTCATCATAATAGGTGTAATCACCCACCTCGATATTATTACCAGAAACCACCGCCTTCAAAAACACCACACGGTTAGTAGCCTCAAGCGGAAATTTTTGATCAGGCGACGGCGCTTTATTTTGATCAGACATATCAGCTCCCCCGATACCCCATAAAGTACCCATCACCTATGGTTACACACCTCAGCTCTAAAACCATATCACTTTAAATAACCAAAGAAGGCCCTGAACAGAACTGATTGCTATGCCCAGAAGCAATAGAATAACCAAACTACTAATAAACCAAAAACCAATCCCCGAACGATCGCGAACCTCAGTTGGCAACCGTCGCGCACGGAGCTCTTTCAAAGGCTCTTGGCTCAATCCTAATTTTTCAAGCTCCTCATGCACAACTGCCGGATACGCAGTGAGCGGAGCATACTGTACACTTTTCGGGAAAGTCCAAAATAGCTGTCTGATGTCTTTTTTTGCATAACGTCCAATGAATAACGCAATAGCGTCACTGTACTCGGATTTACGAACTCCTGATAAGAACAAGTATTTTCCAGCATTCATAGTGTCTTGCATTTCCAACAACACAAAACCAAGCAGCTCATATAATTCAGGCTCAAAGCCAGCATTAGCTATTCTACCCTGCAAGACCTCTTTCGCCCTCCAGAACTCACCACCATTAATATAGGACTGAATCCTTTGATCAGTCTCCACTATAACCCCCAGCTTAAAGGTTAGCTAAGCATACCTTTAATAGTAACACTTGCTTTGGCGAAATCCATCTGGCCTGCATACTTGCCCTTCAAGGCCCCCATACAGCGCCCAATATCCTTTAGGCCTTCCGCACCAATCTCAGCAACAATGGCATCACAGGCTGCTTTAATGTCATCCTCTGACATTTGCGCAGGCAGAAACTCTTCAATAATGGAGATTTCGTTTTTTTCCTGCTCAGCTAGTTCACAGCGACCCGCTTCTTCATAAGCCTTAATGCTATCACGGCGTTGTTTCACCATCTTGGTGAGAATTTCAATCACCTTGGCGTCATCGTCGCCGTCTTCAGCGTCAGACCCGCGCGCAGCAATGTCGCTCTCTTTAATCGCAGCCAATATTAAGCGCACAGTTGACAGCGTTTGCTTGTCTTTCGCACGCATTGCATCTTTCATCGACTGAGTGAGATCGTCTCGTAACATGTTTTATAGCCCTGATTGCCTAAACCCAGATCAAGCGAGTCGGAAACGTCCATAGTATATTACCTTGCCCATTGAGGCAATATCGAACACAAACCCTAAGTGCTTGATTTTATTGTATTTTTTAAAATTTTCTTTTGCTTGACCCCAAAGGGTGTTTTGCTTAATGTCCCGTCAATTTGGCCGCAGCCAAGCTCCTGCATGCAGCGCAGGTTTTTAGCGGCTAATCCCTTGATATGCAAGGGACTTGATATGTGACCCACCGGGAATCACGTCAAGTTGAACAGGAAAAGGAAGACGCGCCCATGACCGACTCCGCCCTAATGGCACCACCTGCCAACGATATCACAGCCGCTTTAGTTTTGGCGGACGGCACTGTTTTTTGGGGATACGGATTTGGACGAGAGGGCGACACTGATGGCGAAGTGTGTTTCAACACATCAATCACAGGCTATCAAGAAATCCTGACAGACCCATCTTACGCCGGCCAAATCATCACCTTCACATTCCCGCATATTGGCAATGTGGGTACCAATAAAGAAGACCTTGAAGCAAAATCTTCCGCCGCACGCGGCCTTGTTGTGCGCGAAGATATAACAGACCCTTCAAATTACCGGGCGGAAGGCCACCTTGATGGATGGGCTGCCGCACAAGGCTTGGTGGGTATTTGCGGCGTGGATACAAGGAAGCTCACGCGGTACATCCGCGAAAACGGCGCACCCAACGGGGTAATCGCGCATAATAAAGGCGGAGAGTTTGATATTACCGCCCTTATTAATAAAGCCAAAAGCTGGCCCGGCCTGGAGGGCATGGACCTCGCCAAGGATGTCAGCCGGCGTGAGACCGAAGAATGGACTGGCACACGCTGGACCATCCAAGATGGTTACGGTGATTTGGCAGAACCGAAGGCCCATGTTGTAGCGGTTGATTACGGTGCCAAGGATAATATCCTGCGCTGTCTTGCTGCTACTGGTGCCCGCGTAACCGTGGTGCCTGCAACAGCAAGCTTTGATGATATTCTGGCCTTGAAACCAGATGGAATATTCCTCTCAAATGGCCCCGGCGACCCCGCGGCAACCGGCGAATACGCCCTGCCCGTGATCCACAAGCTTATTGAAACTGGCCTGCCAATTTTTGGCATTTGCCTCGGCCATCAATTACTGGCGCTGGCGTTTGGCGGCAAGACCTACAAAATGCATCAGGGCCACCGCGGTGCGAACCACCCAGTAAAAGACCTACGCACAAACAAGGTTGAAATCACCAGTATGAACCACGGTTTTAGTGTGGACGGTGACAGCCTGCCAGATGATGTGAAAATCAGCCATGTTTCGCTGTTTGATAAAACTGTGTGTGGTATCCAGCATACCACCAAGCCAATTTTCAGCGTGCAGCAGCATCCCGAGGCATCGCCCGGCCCGCAAGACAGTTTCTATCTATTCGAACAATTTATGGATATGATCCTGAAAGCGAAAGCCGCCTGATATGACCAACATTCTTTTCGTCTGTAGCCAAAACAAGCTCCGTAGCCCTACGGCCGAAGCTGTTTTTGCTAATACTGACGGGTGGAATGCCCTCTCCGCTGGCCTCAACAATAATGCCGAGGTGCCCTTGGGGGCAGAAGATATTGTATGGGCTAACTATATTTTCGTGATGGAAACCCGGCAAAAAAAGAAGCTTAGCAGCCAATTCCACAAGGAATTGAAAGATCAAAAACTAATATGCCTCGGCATACCTGATAATTACCAATATATGGACCCGGAACTCGTGCAACTTTTCAAAGAAAAAGTGCCTAAATTCGTATCCTGAATTGCCCAAAAGCCCAAACCACTGACAACATTGATGCTGTACAATTGGAAAAGAACACATGCCTAAAAGAACCGACATTAAGAGTATCCTGATTATCGGCGCTGGCCCTATTGTTATTGGGCAGGCATGCGAATTTGATTATTCTGGCACACAAGCCTGTAAGGCCTTAAAAGAAGAAGGCTACCGCGTTATTCTGGTGAACAGTAACCCCGCCAGTATTATGACTGACCCTGAACTGGCCGATAGCACCTATATTGAGCCCATCACGCCAGCAGTTGTTGAAAAAATTATCCTGAAAGAAAAGCCTGATGCCATCCTGCCAACAATGGGCGGGCAAACAGCGCTAAATACTGCACTATCCCTTGCACAATCAGGTTTTCTTGAAAAGCAAGGTGTTGAGCTGATCGGCGCTGATGCCGACGCAATTGATAAAGCTGAAGATCGCAGCCGCTTTAATGTGGCGATGGAGAAAATCGGGCTGGAGACGTGCCGTGGCCGCACCGCACACTCTGTTGAAGAAGCACTGGCTGTGCTAGATGAAATCACAGGCTTACCCGCGATTATCCGCCCCAGCTTCACGCTTGGAGGCACTGGCGGCGGTGTTGCCTATAATAAAGAAGAATTTGTTGAGATTGTTACTAAAGGCCTTGATGCCTCCCCCACCAACGAGGTGCTGGTGGAAGAGAGTATTTTGGGCTGGAAAGAATATGAGATGGAAGTTGTGC
>Ga0316207_10003226_pt1 | contig 15453 bp, 10 predicted proteins | sample 6weekpyrite_MG_FD_204943 | JGI IMG/M metagenome (GOLD analysis project Ga0316207, IMG submission 204943) | Microbial mat bacterial communities from mineral coupon in-situ incubated in ocean water Damariscotta River, Maine, United States -... | ecosystem: Environmental > Aquatic > Marine >... | reverse complement strand
AAAACCTTCGCCAAACAAGGCGAGAACTATGATATTGAAGGCCTGGCGGCACTGCTAAAACAAATCAAAAGCCGTCTTCCCGATGAAACCGTCGCCACCCTGCTGTTGGAACCCGATGTTGCCTATGATCACTTGGTTCAGGTCATGGATATCACCCGTGTTATCGAAGTAAAAGAGGACAACAAGACCACACAATACGAATTGTTCCCAGACATTGCCTTAGGTGACGCCCCTGCAGAAAAAGGGAAGCGCTGAGCATGAAGATGTCTCGCAGGGCCAAGCGCATGCAGCGCCATCACAAACGAGCAGGCAAAGGGGCAGCCATCAACCTGGTGTCGTTGATGGACATCTTCACAATCCTGGTATTCTTCCTACTGGTGAACTCGTCTGACGTTCAGAACCTGCCCAGCACCAAAGATATCCAACTGCCAAAGTCCAGTGCAGAGCAGATGCCCAAAGAAACCATTTTTATCACTGTCAGTGAAACCAGTCTACTGGTTCAAGGGCGCCCGGTTGCTTCTGTACAAGACATTCTCAGCAGCGATGCGAACATGATAGTAGCGCTGAAAAAAGAACTGGAGTATCAAGCCAGCCGCAGCAAGGTTTCGGCTGAGAAGGAAGCACGTCGCGAGATCACTATCATGGGCGATAAGAGCATTCCTTATCGTTTATTGAAGAAGATCATGATCACCTGCAATAGCGTCAACTACAACAATATTTCATTGGCAGTTTCGAAGAAGGGCGGCCCACAGGGTTAATCAAGTGAAAGCAGCATTGGCACAAAATTTAATCCTGCCTTGGTCAGCATCGCTTGCCGATGAAAAGCGTTTTCGCCGCATCGTTGCCATTTGTGTTGTCCTGGCTTTGGCAATCAGCCTCACCCTGCCATTCATAATGTTGCCTGAACCTGATCGCATGCAAGTGGAAAAAGTTCCACCACGTCTGGCCAAGCTGTTGCTGGAAAAGAAAAAGATTGAACCACCCAAGGTGGTAGCCCCTAAGCCTCCTAAGCCTGAAAAACCCAAGGCCGAAGAAAAGAAACCGGAGCCCAAGCCTAAGCCAAAACCAGAGAAAAAACCTGAGCCCAAGCCGGAACCAAAACCTGAGCCTAAGCCAAAACCAGTACCGCCAAAACGTGACCTCGCTAAGATCCGTGAAAAAGTTTCCAACCTCGGTGTACTAGGTATGAAGGACATGTTTGCCGACCTGCGCGAAAGCCAACCGGTAGAAGCACTCAAAGCAACCAAGCCGTTACAAACTGCAGGCACCACCGAACGAGCTATGGCGCCATCGGTGCTGACAGCTAAAGCCAGCAAGGGCAGTGGCGGCATCAACACATCCAACTTTAGCCGCAGCGCCAGCGACAACGAACTGACTGGCCGCGAGATGACTACCGTCACCAGTGAGATTGAAGAAATAGAGGTTGCCACCGGCCCAGTCAATGACAGCCGTGGCCGTTCGGAGGATGAAATTGCCAGAATCATGCGCGCCAACTACAACGTCATCTATTCTATCTACCAACGTGAACTGCGCAAAAACCCATTACTGCAAGGCAAAGTGGTTTTCAAAATCGTGATTGAACCTGATGGTTCGGTATCTGACTGTCAGGTTATTGATTCTGAACTGGGTAATCCCAAACTGGAACGCAAACTGGCCCTGCGCATCAAACGCATCAACTTTGGCGCCAAGGATGTCGAGACAACAACCATCGATTTCCCTATCGCCTTCCTGCCTGGCTAAGGCACAACAGAGTAATAAAACCTTTAAATGCAAAAAAGCTGGAGGTGTTATACCTCCGGCTTTTTCATTTTATGATGTTACGGTTTGCAACCTACAATAAGACTCGCTCGATACCGCCCTCTTTAGCGCGTTCGACAAAACGTTTCTGCCAGCCATCGCCCAAGACCTTGTTGGCCAACTCAGAAACAATGTAGGTGGTTTCCAGGCCAGTATCTTCACCATAACGCGACAAGCCTTGCACACAGGCGGGACATGAAGTCAGCAATTTCACATTACCATCTTTAGCCATTACCTCACCCGTCATCGCCTCTACACCCTTCTGCAACTCTTCCTGCTTGCGGAAGCGAATCTGGGTCGAGATATCAGGCCGTGATACTGCCAGGGTACCGGCCTCGCCACAGCAACGGTCCGACAGTTTCACCTCCTTACCCATCAGGGTAGATGCAACCTTGATCGGGTTATGGGTCTTCATCGGTGTATGACAAGGGTCGTGATATAGATACTGACTACCTTCAACACCGTCGAGACTAACACCCTGCTCAAGCAGATACTCATGAATATCCAGCAGCCGACAGCCAGGAAATATTTTTTCGAACTGGTACTTCATCAACTGATCCATGCAGGTACCGCATGACACCACGACCGTCTTGATATCAAGATAATTCAGTGTATTGGCGACACGGTGGAATAGCACCCGGTTGTCAGTGGTGATCTTATTACCCTTGGCCTTGTCACCTGCCGATGTCTGCGGATAACCGCAACAGAGATAACCCGGTGGCAAAACAGTCTGTGCGCCTGTCTCGTACAACATCGCCATAGTCGCCAAGCCTACTTCACTGAACAGACGTTCGGAACCACAACCCGGAAAATAAAACACCGCATCACTGTCTTCCGTCACCTTGCTCGGGTCACGCAGGATCGGCACCACCTTTTCATCCTCGACACCGAGCATGGCACGCATGGTCTGCATCGGCAGACCGGCAGGCATGGGCTTTTTGACGAAGTTGACGATCTGCTCTTTCATCTCCATCTTGCCAGTGGTCGCCGCCGGCGGTTTTTTTCCACCCAGCCAATGCATCTGCTTGGCAATCTTGTGGGCAAAACGTTGACCTTTATAGCCCCACTCGATCATACCCTTGCGCATCGCCTTGATAGTGGACGGGTCAGTGACATTCAGGAAGGCCATCGCCGCCTGGGTACCAAGACTGCTGCGGCGCTGATTACGATCTTTCAGAATCGTACGCATGCGAATAGTGACATCGCCAAAGTCGATATTGACCGGGCACGGCGTCAGGCACTTATGACAAACCGTACAGTGGTCGGCAACATCATTCATCTCATCAAAGTGACGAATTGAAATGCCACGACGGGTCTGCTCTTCATACAGGAATGCTTCGATGATCAAACCAGTGGCCAAGATTTTATTGCGCGGCGAATAAAGCAGATTGGCACGCGGGATATGGGTATTACACTCAGGCTTACACTTGCCGCAGCGAAGACAGTTTTTTATATCGTCATTAAGCGCGCCAAGTTCGCTCTCTTCCAGAATCAAGGCCTCTTGCTCAACCAGACGTAACGATGGCGTGTAGGCATTTTCCAGACCCGAGTCGGGCATCAATTTTCCGCGATTAAAATTATCGTTTGGATCGACCTGTTTTTTGTAATCAACAAAACGACCCAGGTCATCTTTGTTGAGATACTGAATCTTGGTCAGACCTATGCCATGCTCACCTGACACTACCCCACCCAGGCCAGTCGCCAAGGCCATTACACGGTCAACAATCTCATCTGCCTGTTGCATCATTAGATAGTCGTTGGAGTTAACCGGAATATTGGTATGTACATTACCGTCACCGGCATGCATGTGGGTGGCAGCAAACAGACGACTGGAGCGAATCTCTTTATGAATTTCATCCAGCCGTGCACGCACGGCATCCAATTCAAGGCCATAAAAAATATCTTTGAGCGGCTTTTCTATTTCAGTTCTATAAGAGATACGCAGATCACGCCGCAACAGCAGATTCAGGACTGTATCGCCAGGCTGCACCAATTCACGCGCTGCTTCATCAAGCAAGTCACTATTATCCAGTGCTGCTGCATCAAGCGAGTCCAGCGCCTTCTGCCAGCGCGACTCAACCTTGTCCAAGTATTCCAGCGCCGCATTGCGCTTGGCAGTAAAAATGTCGTCTGACTCGACACTAGCTTCGTAATCGGCCTGCTGGCAACGTTCAGCCATATCACCATTGAGATACTCTTTCACCGCCGAAATCATGCGCAGTTTATTTTGGGTCGAGTATTCGATGTTGATGCGCTCAATGCCGACGTTATATTCGTTGAGTCGTTCAAGCGGAATCACTACATCTTCATTAATCTTAAAGGCATTAGTATGAGCAGCGATGGCAGCGGTACGACTGCGGTCGGCCCAGAAACGACGCCGTGCCTCAGGGCTGACAGCGACAAAACCTTCAGCACCACGATCATTAGCCATGCGCACCACTGTCGAAGTCGCATCAGCAACGGCATCTTCACCATTGCCAGCAACATCAATCACCAACACCATCTTAGGACGCTCACGACGCGGTGCCTTGGTGCTGTAACTGACGGCACGGACATAACGTTCATCGAGATGCTCCAGCCCAGCCAGCATCACCTCAGAATTGGCATCAAGATAATCTTTGGTCTCGACAATTGCCGGTACTGCACGACTTAAATCAGAACCAAAAAACTCAAGACAAACCGTGCGGGTGACCTTGGGTTCTTTATGCAGAATGAAAACGCCAGAGGTGATCAGACCATCACAACCTTCCTTCTGCACGCCCGGCAGGCCACCGAGGAATTTATCGGTAACGTCCTTACCCAGGCCCTGCTTGCGAAAGGCCGAACCGGGCATAACAATCATCTCCGGCTCCCCCACCACCGTTTCACCATCAGGCAGATAGCGGGTAACACGAAACTGCACCTCATCCTGATCATGGATTTTGCCCAGATTATGATTGATGCGCACCACTTCCAGCCACTGCGCATCTGGCATCACCATCCGCCAAGAGACCAGATTATCGATGGTGGTACCCCACAAAACTGCCTTCTTACCACCGGCATTCATGGCGATGTTGCCGCCGATGGTGCAGGCATCCTGCGAGGTTGGATCAACAGCAAACACATGACCATTGGCCATGGCCAGATCAGAAACGCGCCGCGTCACCACGCCAGCCTCGGCCCTAGCCGTGGCCACAGGCTGATCAACACCTTCGAGCTGGCGCATCTCAACGCCGCTGAGGCCTTCCAATTTTTCGGTATTGATCACCGCAGTCTCGGCATGCAGCGGCACAGCACCACCGGTATAACCGGTACCCCCACCACGAGGAACAATGGTTAATCCAAGCTCAATACAGGCCTTAACAATCGGCGCCACTTCGGCCTCGGTGTCAGGATTGATCACAACCAGCGGATATTCGACACGCCAGTCTGTGGCATCGGTGACATGAGAGACCCGCGCCAGACCGTCAAACAGAATATTGTCCTTGCGAGTAATCTTGCTCAGACGCTTAAACGCCTTAGCCCGCAATTCGCCCTGACGCGGCAACCAGCTCTCAAATTCTGCGACTGCCTGGCGCGCCTTTTCTACCAGGCTCAGCGCCAGCTCGTTGCCATCAGCGCGCAATACAATCTGATCCACCCGGTGATGCAAGGCATGGGTCAGCGACTGCCAGCGCTTGGGGTTTTCGATCAAGTCATCCTGGATATAGGGGTTCCGGGCAATTACCCACATATCGCCCAATACCTCAAACAACATCCGCGCCGAACGGCCGGTACGGCGCGAGTCACGCAGTTGATTCAGCACAGCCCACATCTCTTCGCCAAGATAGCGAATCACAATTTCGCGATCGGAAAATGATGTGTAATTGTAGGGAATTTCGCGCAGTCTGCGACGAGGCTCTAAATTCATGATTAATTTGGCCGATAGCAATAGTGGGTTATTAAAAGCTGGCTAATTTTAGCATGCCTGCCGGCAAGGATTAACGACCAATTGGTAGTGGTATTAGCAATACGGCCGGCGACACTAAGGATGCGGATGAAATGAGCGGTAACAACAACGGAGTTAACCTCATGGTGCTGATGCGCCTGCAACCGATCAATTCTCTGCTTGAAGACCAGATCGTCGAGCTGGCCGCACAAACCCAGGAACAGGCGCTACTGGCAGGCCGAACCCTGTTCAAAGAAGGCGATGCCGACACCAATCTGATCTACCTGATCGAAGGTGAAGTTGAGATCAGCCCCGCCAACGGCGAAGCCTACAGCATAAAAAGCGGCACGCCAGAAAGTCGCCGCCCCCTGACCGAACACACACCACGCCGCAGCACCGCTGTGGCCAAAAGCCCTATTCTCTACATCAGCATCGACAGCGACCTTGTCGACACAATGCTGACCTGGGCCGAAAGTGCCTCATCTGAAAATGAAGAAGTGATCATGAGTGGTAACGACATCATCAGCATCGATACCGGCGGCCTGAAGAACAAGATGCAACACTCAGCCAATTTCCGCAAACTACCCGCGGCCAACATTGATCTGCTGTTGGAGAAGATGGAGCCAATTCGCATGAATGCCGGCGAAGTCATCATTCGCCAAGGCGATGAAGGTGATTATTTTTATGTCATAGAACAAGGCGAAGCGCTGGTAACGCGCATGGTCGATGACGATGAAGACAGCGAAGACTCGGTTGAAATGGCCCATCTTAGCGAGGGCTCGACCTTTGGCGAGGCCGCACTAATTTCGGACAGCCCGCGAAATGCCACCGTCTCGATGCAGACCGACGGCGTACTACTACGCTTGAACAAAGAGAACTTCCTCACGCTGATGCAAGATCCAGTTCAAAACTGGATCAGTTACGATGAGGCAATGGACAACATTAAGGCAGGCGCTGTCTGGATTGATGTCCGCAGCCCCGCTGACTTTAACAAAGGTCATTTGTCCGGCGCCATCAACATTCCCATGAACGAAGCCCATCGTCGTTCACAGGATCTAGATGCCGACACGACTTACATCTGTTATTGCCAAACCGGTCGGCGCAGCTCTGCCGCCGCCTTTATCCTTAGCCAGTACAATCTTGAAGTAAAGGTCTTGAAAGACGGTCTACCCAGTCTCGATGCCGATGTTGCAATGGTTGCTGAAGCCAGCTAAAGCTTTTCAATTCTAGACAAACCAAAGCAGTACTACATAACGCCCGCCCTTGCCCAGGGCGATCAGACACAATGCCCAAACAGGGTTTATCCTTAACCAGCCCGCGGCAACACAAAGTGGATCACCAATCACAGGCAGCCACGACAACAACAACACCGGACTGCCCCAGCGTCTGACCCGTTCTACCCCATGCTCGTATTTGTGACCCGATAAATTTTCCGGCGGATAGCGTCGTGCCAACCACCAACCAATCAACCAGGAAGTCATTCCACCCAGACTGTTGCCCGCCGTTGCTACCAAAAGCAACACCCCATCCGCATAGGTTTCATTCACGGCCAACGTCAATAACAACACCTCAGACCCACCCGGCAACAGGGTCGAAGAGATAAAGGCACTAATAAACAGCCCCCACAAACCCCATTCACTTAAAAACTCATCCATCCGCCCATGCTGCCACAACCACAAAAAGCTGTTAAGTTAAACAAGCAGTTAAGATGAAATCAATTCAGGCCGACAAGTCCATTAAGCACTAATAAAACCAATTGAAATGAGACAACAACGAACCCCCACGGAACGGCGACTACGCTTTCACATGCGCATGGCGATGATGGACAAACTCGGCCATCTCGCAGCCGTCAGCGTGCTGGTGGGGCTGCTCTCAGGCCTGGTAATCATCGCCTTCCGCCTGCTGGTGGAATGGGCCCAACTGGCATTCCTAGACGATCCGGAGAACTATGAAGGTCTAAGCTGGTACTGGCGTCTGTTACTGCCGATTCTGGGCGGGCTGTTGATCGGACTGTTATTTCATTCGGTGGACAAAAAATATCGCGCCGTTGGCGTGGTCCATGCCATGGAACGACTCGCCTATCACCAGGCCAATCTGCCAACAGGCAATGCGGTGATGCAGTTCTTGGGCGCCGCCATCGCCATCATCTTCGGCCACTCGGTCGGCCGCGAAGGCCCGGCCATCCACCTCGGTGCCACCAGCGGCAGCCGCATCGGTCAATGGCTGCACCTGCCCAACAACAGCAACCGCACCCTGGTTGCCTGTGGCGTGGCCGCCGCCATCGCCGCCTCGTTCAACACACCGCTGGCCGGGGTGATCTTCTCCATGGAAGTGGTATTGATGGAATACACCCTGGCCGGTTTTATCCCGGTGATCCTGGCCGCCGTCGCCGCCACCGCCCTGAGTCAGCTGGTATTCGGTGCCGCACCGGCCTTCAACGTCCCGGCATTGCAATTGGGATCGCTGGGCGAGCTTCCCTACGTGCTCGCCACCGGCTTGGTAATCGGCGGCCTGGCGGCACTATTCATCCATTCATTGCAATACTTTTCCCGTCGGGCCACAGATCGGCCATTATGGCAACGCACCACCCTGGGCGGCCTCATCATCGGCCTCTGCGCCATCCTTATCCCAGAGGTGATGAGCCTGGGTTATGACACGGTCAACGGCGCCATGCTGGGCGAAATCGGCTTCTGGCTACTGATTGCCATCGTCGCTTTTAAAATTCTGGCCACCACCGCCGGACTGGGCATGGGCATCCCCGGCGGCCTGATCGGTCCGACCCTGGTCATTGGCGCAACCGCCGGTGCCGCCTTTGGTCTGGTTGCCGCACTGGTCAGCCCCGACTCAGCCTCTAATCCGGCGCTCTATGCCATGATCGGTATGGGGGCCATGATGGGTGCCACTCTGCAGGCACCACTGGCTGCCCTGACCGCCCTGCTGGAACTGACCGCCAACCCCAATATCATTTTGCCCGGCATGCTCGCCATCGTCGCTGCCAACCTGATCAGCAGCCAGCTGTTCGGCAAGGAATCTGTCTTTATAATGTTAATGCGCGCCCGCGGCCTCGATTACAACGAAGACCCGGTGGCCCAGTCGCTGCGCCGGATCAGCATCGCCAAGGCCATGAAGCAGAACATTACTACCTGCCCAGAACAACTCCCTCGCCAACAAGCTGATGATATTCTGCAACAACAGCCACAATGGCTACTGCTGCAACCCGCAGGCAACCCAGCCTATATCCTGCCGGGTGCAGACCTTGCCCGCCACCTGCAAAGCCGTGATTATGAAATGATTGATTTTGAACAACTGCCAGCCAACCGCCGCAACGTGGCCGCCATCGACCTACGCGCCACCCTGCAAGAGGGACTGGAGCAACTACGAATGCAGCGCGCCGATGCCCTGTACGTGGTTGACCAGGATTCAGCCGACGACCAGCAAGCTTTGGGCATAGTCACTCGAGAGGATATCGAAGAGCACTATCATTATCCAGGGCATTCCCCCGCAGACAACAACCCCAGCTGACACTGGCAATTCCAGCCCCGGCTGTGATACAAACATGCCCCACTGATTCAGTTGATAAGGAATTGCCCCATGCTGTGGCTCAAAGCACTTCATCTCATCTTTATGGTTACCTGGTTTGCCGGATTATTTTATCTGCCGCGCCTGTTCGTCTATCACGCCATGAGCGATGACGCCATCAGCAACGACCGCTTCAAAATTATGGAGCGCAAACTGTTCTACGGCATCATGACCCCAGGCGCCGTGCTGACCGTGGTCTTTGGTCTGTGGATGGTATGGGGCTATGGCCTGGGCCTCGACAGCGGTGGCTGGTTCCACGCCAAGATGGCCCTGATCCTGGCCCTGATCGGCTATCACGTCTATTGCGGCAAGCTATTGCTCGACTTCAAACACAACCGTAACAAACGCAGCCATGTCTATTTCCGCTGGTTCAACGAAGCCCCCGTGCTGGGATTGATTGCAATCATCATTTTGGCCGTCATCAGACCATTCTAGGGGTAAAAACCATAATTATAAAAAGCTAAGAAACCATGCTTATGCACAATGTCGGGGCAATAACAAGACTTGACTTTCATTTACATCAAAAAAACATCAACAGCTTACGAAAAACATTAAGTGATTGTTTTTTAATGACTTTAAACATCGGTCATTCTGTCACCAAAATGACAAATCTGTAACAGTAACGGGCAGTTGCGGACACTACTCCAGTTTCGTCCACAAAGTTATCCACAGCTTCTGTGGATAAACTGGCAGCCAAACTAAAAACAACCACTTAGCACTGAAAGCTGGGAATCCTAACCCTACAGTCAACTAAAATCCGTCACCCAGGACAACAAAATAAGGAAGTGCTAGGCTTTGGCCATGCCGAAATCTGAACTCGTTTTACGAGTGGCAATACCCTCGCCGCTCTACAGCAGCTTTGACTACCTGCCGCCGGACAGCTGTGACCCCAGCCAACTAAAAAAGGGGTTGCGCCTGCGTCTGCCATTTGGTCGCAGCCAAACCGTTGGCATCCTGCTTGAGATCAGTGACAAGCCTCAGATCGAACGCCACAAACTCAAGGCGGCCATCGAGGTTTTGGACAATGAACCGCTGCTGCCTAATGAACTGATGTCCTTACTGCAATGGTGCAGCGATTATTACCACCACCCCATCGGCGAAACACTGGCCACCGCTCTGCCGACTGCGCTGCGTCAGGGGGAGGCAGCCATCGCCAAACACCGCTCGCTGTGGAGCATTACCGATGAAGGCCGCGAGATCGACACCGATAAGCTGGCCAAACGCGCCAAGCGCCAAGCCGACTTATTGCTGCGTCTGAGTGCCAGCCAGGCTGGTCTGACTGCTGAACATTTCAAAGAGCTGCCACGCACCTGGATCGACGCCATGGCCGTACTGGTCAAGAATGGCTGGGCCGAGATGGAACAGATCCCGGCGCTGGAATTTGGCAACCCTGAACCGGAAACCGGCCCTGAACTCAATCAAGCACAGGCCGAAGCGGTAGAGCGAATCAATAACTGCCAAAATATATTCAGCGCCTTTCTGCTCGACGGCGTAACAGGCAGCGGCAAGACCGAGATCTATCTGCGTTGCATTGAGGCCGTGTTAAACAAGGACCAACAAGCCCTGGTGCTAGTGCCCGAGATCACCCTGACGCCGCAGCTGGTGGGACGCTTCAAACGCCGTTTCAACGTACCGATGGCGGTGTTGCACTCGGGCCTCAACGACCGTGAACGGCTCAATGCCTGGTTGCTGGCGCGCAACGGTGAGGCTAGCATCATCATCGGCACCCGTTCGGCGGTGTTCACACCGATGAGTACGCCGGGCATCATCATCGTCGACGAGGAACACGACAGCTCGTTCAAACAGCAATCCGGACTGCGCTATTCGGCCCGTGACCTGGCCATCGTCCGCGCCCGCAAGCTCGACATTCCAATTGTGATGGGTTCAGCTACACCGTCGCTGGAAAGCCTGCTTAATGTCGAACAATTGCGCTATCAGCAGCTGTCCCTGCCCAAGCGGGCCGGCAGCGCCAAACCACCCAAGGTGTCTTTGCTCGATGTCCGCAGTCAAAATATGGAGGAGCAGCTCTCAGCACCACTGCTGCAGCTGATGCAACGCCACCTCGACAACAATAACCAGATCTTGCTGTTCCTCAACCGGCGCGGTTTTTCCCCCAGCATCATCTGTCACGAGTGCGGCTGGGTAGGCCACTGCCGTCGTTGCGACACCCACATGACCCTGCATATGCAAAAACGTCATCTGCGCTGTCACCATTGCGGCAGCCAACGGCCGATTCCGCAGCAATGCCCGGACTGTGGCAGCGTCGACCTGCGCCCCCTGGGCAGCGGCACGGAACGAATCGAATCGGTGCTGACCGAGCAGTTTCCAGACATTCCCATCAGCCGCATTGACCGCGACTCGACCCGCAAAAAGGGTAGCCTGGATACCATTCTGAATGACATCAACAGCGGCGAGCGACGCATCCTCATTGGCACCCAGATGCTGGCCAAGGGCCACCATTTTCCTGATGTCACCCTGGTAGGCATCCTCGATGGTGACCAGGGTCTGTTCGGCGTCGACTTCCGTGCCGGCGAACGCATGGCCCAGCTAATCATCCAGGTCACCGGTCGTGCTGGTCGCGGCGACAAACCCGGCCAGGTGGTGATCCAGACTCATCACCCCGACAACCCCATGCTACAACTGCTGTGTCAGCAGGGCTATCACGCCTTCGCCAAGGCGGCACAAAGTGAACGCCAGCTCACCAATTTTCCACCCTACAGCCACATGGCCCTATTGCGGGCCGAGGCCAATCATTCGCTGCCACCGGAAAGGTTTCTCGATCAGGCGCAAGGTCTGGCCGAGCAACTGGGCGCACATGGCGTTGAACTCTACGGCCCGATGCCAGCAGTGATGGAGCGCCGCGCCGGTAAATATCGCTATCAACTTTTGCTGCAAGCACAAAAACGCGCCGACCTGCATCGCCTGCTAGGACCATGGACGGTGCAGCTCAACAAACTGCCCGAGGCACGCAAGGTGCGCTGGTCGCTGGATGTGGATCCGGTGGATTTAATTTAAACGTAGGGTGCGCCGTGCGCACCATAAACATGGCGATGAGTGCGTAACCAGCAAATGGTGCGCACGGCGCACCCTACATCCGAGGTAGGCTGGAGTCCACATCAGAAGCATTTGCATAACCTCCCAAGGAAAAGAGATAATCAGCCCCCAATAAACAACGCCCTGTAGGAACCCCCCTGTGAAACACCAACTCGTGCAACTGGTCAACACCGCCATCCAGCAACTGCAAACCAATGAAACACTGCCCGCAGAGCTGAGTTTCAATCTGCAGATGGAACGCACCAAAGACCGCCAACATGGTGATTTTGCCTGTAACGTAGCGCTAATGCTGGCCAAACCGGCCAGACGCAAACCGCGTGACATCGCCGAGGCGATTGTGGCTGTCATGGGCAGTTCCGAGCAGGTCGCCAAGATCGAGATCGCCGGCCCCGGTTTCATCAACTTCTTCCTCACCCCATCGGCCTATCACGCCGTGGTTGGTGAAGTGCAGAAAAAGGCTGACAACTATGGTCGCAGTGAAGTCGGTGGCAATAAACCGGTACAAGTAGAATTCGTTTCCGCCAACCCGACTGGCCCTCTGCACGTTGGTCACGGTCGCGGCGCGGCCTATGGCGCAACTATCGCCAACCTGCTTGAAGCGATTGGTTACAAGATTCATCGCGAATACTACGTCAATGATGCCGGACGGCAGATGGACATCCTCGCCGCCTCGGTGTGGTTGCGTTACCTGGAAAAGTGCGGCGAAGACCTGAGCTTTCCATCCAATGGTTACAAGGGTGATTACGTGCTCGATATCGCCGCAGAGCTGCACAACACTCATGGTGACAAACTGCAGCATGCCGCCACCACGGTCTTTGATGGCGTTGCTGATGACGAACCTGCAGGTGGCGACAAGGAGCTGCACATCGATGACCTGGTTGCGAAGGCAAAACAGTTGCTAGGCGCAACAGATTATCGCGTCGTCTTCGACCTGGGACTGAACACTGTTTTGGCCGACATCCGCAAAGACCTGGCCGAGTTCAACGTCAACTACGACGAATGGTATTCAGAACGTTCCCTGACAGAAACCGGTGCCGTCGACAAGGCCATCGAACGTCTCAAGGCCAGCAACCATCTCTACGAACAAGAAGGTGCCTGGTGGTTCCGCTCTACCGATTTTGGTGACGACAAAGATCGCGTCGTAGTACGCGACAATGGCCAGACCACCTACTTCGCCTCTGACATCGCCTATCACATGGACAAACTTGAACGCGGCTATGATCGCGTCATCGATGTCTGGGGCGCTGACCATCACGGCTATGTGCCACGTGTCAAAGCGGCACTTGAAGCGCTGGGTGATGACTCAAGCAAACTCGACGTACTGCTGGTGCAATTTGCCATTCTCTATCGCGGCGGTGAGCGAGTACAGATGTCGACCCGCTCTGGTTCATTCGTTACCTTGCGCGAACTACGCGAAGAAGTCGGCAACGATGCGGCGCGGTTCTTTTATGTGATGCGTAAATGCGAACAGCATATGGACTTTGACCTGGATCTAGCCAAGTCACAATCCAGTGACAACCCGGTCTATTACATCCAGTATGCCCACGCCCGTGTCTGCAGTGTATTACGGCAGATGACAGAAAAAGGTTTCAGCCATGACAATGCCAATGGCCTGGCCAATCTGGATCAACTCAGCGAGACACACGAACAAGCGTTGTTGATAAACCTGTCACGTTATCCTGAAGTGTTGGAAGCGGCAGCCTTGAATCATGAGCCACATCAACTGGCCAACTACCTGCGCGACCTGGCCAATGAGTTCCACACCTATTACAACGCTCATCAGTTTCTGGTCGACGATACCAAACTACGTGATGCACGCCTGAGCCTTAACCTGGCAGTGAAACAGGTCATCAAAAATGGTCTTGAGTTGCTAGGCGTTTCTGCGCCGGAGGCCATGTAAAAGGGCCTGTGTGCACGCTTTACAAATTCGCGTTGCTGCCCCCAAAAGGGCTAGACACCAAAAGTAGGCGCCTTGAGGCGAGGAACGAGGAGAGAAGTTTGGTCATTCCAAATAAACGACGAGAAACGCTGCATAGCCCTTTTGGGGGTGCAACCCGGAGGGACGTGGCAATTTTTCTGCAGGCCGGTGTTGCATTTTCGCTTATGTACAATAAGTACACTGCACTCAATGCGCCTAGGCCTGCAGAAAAATTGCAAACGTCGCGATTTTATAAAGCGTGCACACAGGCCCTAGTATGACCAAAGACTACAAGAACGTCCCTCGCAGCAGCGATCAGAAAACAAAAAAACGGATACCTAAAAAAGCCAGCAGCACTAGCACCGCCAAGAAAAAAATCAGCGCAAAGAAACCAACGCCGGGTTGGGTGTGGATGCTTGGCGGACTGGCGATTGGACTGACTGTTGCAGCGATTATTTATTTTTATGATCGTGGCGATGAAACAGTCAAGACAGCAACCAAGGCTGTTAGCGATGCCATCAAGGCTGTGCCCAAACCAACACTGCCTGAAAACATCTCTTCAGAAAAAGATGATGGCCCACGCTTTGATTTTTACACCTTGCTACCCGAGCTTGAAGTGCTAATACCCGAAAGTGAAATCAAAGAAGAACAAGCCCGCATCAAAGAAAAAAACAACATCGCTTACATGATTCAGGTCGGCTCCTTCCGCGCCTATGGTGAAGCCGACAGCCTCAAGGCACAGATGGCCATGCTCGGTATTGAAGCGGATATCGACCCGGTTTCCAGCAAAGGCGAGCAATGGTTACGCGTACGGGTTGGACCATTTACTGACAAGCGTGAACTAAACAAAGTGCGTAATCGTCTGCACAAAAACAACATCAACACTATGCTAGTACAGATCAAAAAATAGCGTCTACTTCGAAAATAAATCAAGACGTTTAAAGAATTCAAACGAAAACTATTTTTCAGGAAATGGCTGACTCCGGACCTTCGAGGATCAAGCCACGAATTGCTGCACCATTGACTTTTCTGACCTTCACAAGGCTTCGAAATTTTTAACCACAAAAATCATTCGCGGTTTCAAGTAATAACTGCAATTTAATTATGCAGCGAGTAAATCCACTCGCTGCCCCATAAATAATTCATTGGGTGATTTTCCACCCCTTGTCGCTCTCGGTCGATTATTGAGGCGGTTCAT
>Ga0316207_10003224_pt1 | contig 15459 bp, 20 predicted proteins | sample 6weekpyrite_MG_FD_204943 | JGI IMG/M metagenome (GOLD analysis project Ga0316207, IMG submission 204943) | Microbial mat bacterial communities from mineral coupon in-situ incubated in ocean water Damariscotta River, Maine, United States -... | ecosystem: Environmental > Aquatic > Marine >... | reverse complement strand
TGGCCTGATCGAAACAGCAAAAGCCAATGGGGTAGAACCCTACGCTTATCTTCGTCATGTTTTTAAAGTGCTTCCCAAGGCTGCGAGCGTTGGCGATGTCGAAGCACTTCTGCCGTGGAATGTGGATGCACAAACGATAACGATTAACTGAGTTCTGCTCAAGATGGGGTTTGTTGAGCGCTTACGAAATAACCATAGCAGCTGGATAGTGAAATGAAGTGGCTAAAAGTCTTATTAAGATTAACCCGCAGTCAATTTAGGACTAAAGATGCTGGCCGAGAACCCGATAAAAGGCATGAGTTGGTCGTTAATAATAAGAAAAAGAAAACCAACTGAAGGTGTTTTGGGGTGAGAAGAAAACAGCGGTTAGGCACCGCTGCTTTGCGGATCAAAAAGTCACTATTAAAGAGCTTCCGTGATGACATTGCCAAAACGATTTTTTGTTGGGTATGAGGTTGTGTATGTTGTCATCGTCCAAGTCACAGAGCATTTTGCCCAGTAGTCGAGTCGGTATGAGCAGAGATCAAAATGCCGAGACTCGTTTGCTGAAACAGCGCCTGACTGATTTTATGGAGGAGGCGCGCAATAATGAACGCAAGCTGCGCCGCTTCCAAGCCCTTGAACTGAAACTGGTAAGCCTGAATTCTATCCTCGAGTTGATTGATGCCTTACTCAACCCCGATCCGTCTGCGGTGAGTTGGGATCAGGTTGGCCTGCTGTTGTTTGATCCTGAATATGAAGTGCAGCGTATGTTTAAGGACGAAGGCATTAAGCTCGAAGAGAAGCCAGCATTAATGTTTGTCTCCAGCATGGAAGAGGTGGAAGAGCTTTATTCGGCCTCACTGTTTCCAAGCTTGGGGGCTTACCGTTCCAGCAAGCATGCCCGCCTGTTTAAACATGGCCGCAAAAAGCCGTCCAGTGTGGTGTTGTTGCCATTGGTGCGTTATGGCCGTTTGATAGGCAGTCTCAATATTGGCAGCTACGATGCTGAAAAGTTTGTGCGCGGTGTTCGTACAGACTTTCTTGAGCATTTTGCCGCAGTTGTCGCTATCTGTATCGAAAATGGCATTAACTTGGAGCGACTCAAGCGTCAGGGTCTGACGGATACACTGACTGCAATTAACAATCGCCGCTTTTTCGATCAGCGTATAACCGAGGAGGTGGAAGCTGCTGGGCGTTCTGGCAAGCCGCTTTCCTGTATGCTGCTGGATGTGGATTTTTTCAAGCGGGTCAATGACACCTACGGTCACCAGGTGGGTGACCTGGTGTTGCGTGAGGTGGCGTCGATTATTCGCACTCAGCTGCGTGGCAGTGATGTGCTGTCCCGTTATGGTGGGGAAGAGTTCAGCGCCTTGCTGGCAAACACCGGAATCGACGAGGCCGAAGAGGTGGCTGAGCGGATTCGTCGGGGTGTCGAAGAGCGTGTTTTTGATTTGCCCGATTTTGAACCTTTCCATATCACCATTTCCATTGGTGTGGCGACATTGAAGGCTGAGGCCAATACCAGTCTGGACAAGAAATCAGCTGATGTGCTGATTGGTCAGGCCGACCGGGTCTTGTACGATGCCAAGGCCAACGGCCGTAATCAGGTCACCTGTGCACCTGAATCTTGCCTGCTGGGGAGCGAACTCAGCCCCGCTTGATCGTAATGTCCAGTGGTAGTCTGCCGACCTCGGCACCCCCTTTTTTGAGCGCGCTGCGTTGCTGCTTGTCTAGCTTGAGCTCACCTAAAACAATATCCGTTGCCTCAACTGCATCAAACTGACAGGACGTGATTTCCGTGTTGCTTAGGTCGGCGCCGTTGAGATTGGCCCCTGTTAGGTTGGCCAGGCGCAGATCTGCCCCTACCAGTTTGCAGTTGCTTAGATTGGCGCCGCGTAGATCCATCTGCACCAGGTTGGCGTTGCTCAAATCCTGGCCGCTTAGGTCAGCCCCTTGCAGGTTGTTGGCATCGACGCGGGCGATGCAGTCGAAGCCCTTGCGGTCAAAAATTTCTATCATTGTTGTGTCTCATTTGGGAGTTCGTTAGCGACTTCAATTAAATTCTGGTCGGGGTCTCTAAAATAGAATGACAAGATTGGACCGTTTGCGCCACTGCGCTCAACCGGCCCGGTAATTATCTCGACGCCTGCTTTTTTAATGTGTGTCATGGCTTGCTCAAGTCCCAAGGGGGTAATAAAACAAAGGTCAGCGCTGCCGGGCATGGCTTGTGGCGCCTTGGGATTAAATTCGTTGCCATGTTCATGGAGGTTAATCTTTTGATCGCCAAACTTTAATGCCACCCGGTTATTGCCGAACAGGATTTTCTCCATGCCAAGAACGGATTGATAAAACGATGCGGATTTATCTATATTTTGAACAGTAAGCACAAGATGATCGAGTTGAGAAATTTGTATGCTCATTCATCACCTTTAAGGGCTAAAAAATCCAAACCCTGGTGGCCGCACTTCTGCCCGGCCAGGCGACAGGCCGATTTCAGTGCCGCATCGAGATCGAGGCCGCGAACCAGTGAATCAATAATGCCGGCGTTAAAGGTGTCGCCGGCACCCAGGGTGTCGACCAGCAGTGGCGGAGGGAAGGCCGGGCTGTGTAGTTCTTGTTTACCATTCAATGCCCAGGCGCCAGCCTCGCCCCAGGCGCAGATTAATTTGGCGCTGCCGCACTGGGCTTGTCGGGCTTTCAATAAAGAGCGTGCATCTGCATGTTCCTGAGCTTGGGCGAAGGCCCTGGAAAACAGCAGCACATCAGCCAGTTCAAATAGCTCTTCGATATCGTCGCGCAGCTTTTCAATTTCGACAGAACGTGGCAGTTCGGGGGCATGTTGTTTTGCCCATGCCAGCATCTGCCGGGTTTCAGCCACATTGCGTCCTTCAAAATGCAGCCAGTCGAACTGGCTAAGGTCTATTTGCTGGAATTGGATGAATGGGTATTCGGGCAGGTCGCGGTGGTGGACGATGGTACGTGAGCCATTGGCCAGGTTGTGAGTGATGTAGGAGGTGGGCACCTTACCCTTGGCCAATCGCAACACGGCAGCGGTGTCGATCTGGTGTTTCTTCAGGTCGGCCTCGATGTGGCGGGCGTCTGGTTCATCGGCTAAGACGCCGGCCCAATGACATTGATGGCCGAGCTGGCTGAGCAGGCTGAGGCTGTTGGTGGCATTGCCGCCGCGGCATAAGCGTTGGCTGATGGCGCGGACTTCATCGTCTTCGTTTGGATAGCCGTCGACGCTATTGATGATGTCCAGGGTGGCGATGCCGACCGCTAAAATGTTGGCCATAGGAACTTAGCCGGGTGATTTTTTCTTTAACCGGCAAAGCGGCATGAAATAGATGTTAAACAGGTCAAGCAGTATCCAGCAGAGCACCAGGTAGCCGAGGTAGTGATAGCTGTGATTGAAATTCATCATGCCTATCCACCACAGCAGATTCCAGACGTAGAGCATGGACATGATCATCAGCACCCAGGGAAAAGCTGCAATCCTGCCACCACACTGCTTGCAATTGAGCGTGGCCCACCAGCCGAGGCGGTATTTGTCTTTTAGTGAAAGGGTTTCTTCACGGCAGTGGGGGCATTTAAATGCGGCCATCTGGGTACAACTCCTCAAAATATCTGGCGAAAATTATACATCATCACCTGCAGCATACGGGTTAGAATAACGCCTTTTCTGAATCAAGCTGAGGAAGGCAATGAGAAGTTGGAACAGAGCTTTGGTCATGACGGCGCTATCGGCGTTGTTGCTGGCCTGTGACAACAACACCCCGTTGATGGAAAAGGTGGTTGAGGAAGATGCCGCTGCGGTGCAGACCATGCTGACTCAGGGCAGTGAGGTGGATGAACGCAACAGCTATGGCTGGACTGCCTTGACCCATGCCGCACGCCAGGGGCATGTGGAGTTGATGCGCTTGTTGATCGACAACGGTGCCGAGATTGATGCCGAGGACGATAGCGGTTGGACGCCGTTGCTGCGGGCAGTGATGAAAGGGCATGATGATGGGGTCAAGCTATTGCTGGAAAAGGGCGCCAATATTAACCATGCCGATAAGTCAGGCTGGACGGCGTTGCACTGGGCGGCTCAGCGTGGCAATGAATCAACCTTGCGTGTTCTTCATGACGCCGGTGCTGACCTGTTGGCTGAAAACGCCGATGGTTGGACTGCACGGATGGTGGCCCAGAAAGAGGGCAATGCCGAGCTGGCCAATCTGATTCATCGCTGGATGCGCAATAGCCAGGGGCTGTAACTGTGAATATATTGAAGTCTATGAAAAGTTTTGTCCTGTTGGCAGCGGTATTGTTGCTGGCGGCATGCAGCAACGAACCTGCGGAACTGACCGCCGCGCCCTTGGGTGAGCGCGCTGCGCTTGAGTCGTTGGCAGCCTCTTACACCACCATTTCAGATGAGCGGCTGTCGGTTAGCCCGATGAGTTTGAATGGTGAAGATCGGAAAAAGTTTGTCACCAAGGTGTTTGCCAGTAGTGGTTACAGCTATACCAAAACCTTGAGACAGCTGGTTGAGACGGGTCTCGATAAATCCAATAAACTGCATGTTGATATGGCTGAGCTGGTCTTGATGCCTCATCGCAACCCGCGTCACCCGGTTGATTTGGATGCAATTTATTCAGCGCAAGAGCTGCAGGATATTGCGGTGATCGAGCGTCAGCTGAAAAGGTAGTTGTCTGCCCTGCATGGAGATTGTTTTACTCAGGCACGGCAAACCGGCCATCGCTGAGGACAGGCGGCTTACATCTTCGCAGTTTGGTACCTGGATCAACGAATACAATCAGGCCGGCATCAGTTTGGCTTTGCCACCAACCAAGCGGGCGCTGGAAACGGCGGCAGGGAGCGATTTCATTGTTTGCAGCCACCTGCCTCGTTCAATTGAATCCGCCCAAGCGCTTGGTGTTGATTGTCTTGATATCAATGATTCCCTGTTCCGGGAATTTGAAATGCCTTATGCCAATTTGATCACACCGAGGTTTTCAGCAGCAACCTGGACTGTGTTTTATCGAGTGCTGTGGCTGGCCGGGTTTTCAGCCAATGCCGAATCATATAAACAGGCAAAACTGCGTGGTCTTAGCTGCGTCGAGCAGTTGCTTGAACACGCAAGCAAGCATCAGCGGGTTTTATTTGTCGGCCACGGCGCCTTGCTTTGGTTTATCTGTAAACAGCTGCTGTCGCGGGGCTGGTCGGGGCCAAAAGGCTCGCCCAGGTCTTACTGGGATCTAAATCGCTACAGTTATTCCGAAATATGAACGGCCAGATTACGCCGTCCACCGTGGTGGCGGTGTTCCCATAAGTAAATCCCTTGCCAAATACCCAGTGCCAGGCGGCCCTGGTCAATGGGGATGCTGAGGCTGGTGGCTGTCAGCACTGATTTGATGTGGGCGGGCATGTCGTCCGGGCCTTCATCGGTGTGGGTGTAGAGGGGGTCGTTTTCCTGCACCAGACGATTGAGCCAGTTTTCCAGATCGCGCCGTGCCGAGGGATCGGCATTTTCCTGAATGATCAGGCTGGCCGAGGTGTGTTGCACAAACAGGGTGCAGAGACCTTCGCGGATTCCGCTCTCAGATACCACTTGGTCGACATCGCTGGTGATCATGAACAGGCCCTGGTGCGGGGCGTTGAATTGCAGTTTTTTGATCATTTCTTATTGCCCTATCAGGCTGTTGATGGCGTCTATGTCTGCGTCAGTGAAGCCATTGTCTGGTTTGCGATCAGCGTTAATATCATTGATCAGCTGGCGGGCCTGTTCGGCTGACAAGGCCTGGATCTGCCTGGATTTAAACAGTGTCTTGATGGCAGTGTTATTGCCCTGGTCGGCGATTTGTTGCATCAGGTGGCTGAAACCGGCCTGTTGCTGCAATTTACTCAGCTCGGTTTGGTAGTACAGCGCCTCATACTTCTTTTCCTCGATGTAGAAAAATAGTGCAGCAAGTCCTATAGTCAGGCTGAGCATGGTGCTGGCGGCCATCATTTTTGTTTTTGGTTTCATCGGCATGTTACTGGCCGGCCCAGTTGTAGCTGCGGACGATGCCACCTTGGTCAAACTGCACTTCCAGGGTCTTCATGCCTGCGTTACCCATATCTCCGAGCTTGCCTTTGCTATAAAAATAGAGCCATCGTTGTAGTTTTTCGCCATCTCGGTCAACCACGACCCCTTGGCTTTGGGGGGAACCCAGCCAGGCCTTTACCTGGGATTGGCTGGTGACACCGTGCTGGATATGGCTGGCGAACTGTTCCAGGTTGAAGTCATTGCCAAGCTGAAAACTGGCGCAACCGCCCAGCAGTGCTAGGCCGCAACAGGCGCTGATGAGTTTTGTTTTGTTCATGGAGTACCTCGGTTGGTAGGTGTTGGGGAAATTCTATACCATGTTCTCTTTTTGGGTGAGGGCAATTGAATGGCTGTATCTGCTAAGCGAGGCAGTTTGGCGCTACTGGCTTTTGTGTTGATGAACTCTGTTGCGGCCGAGCAGTCGCCTCAGAATATGGTGCTTATTCCGGCCGGGTCGTTTCTGATGGGGGCTGAGCCGCGTGATGATGATGGCAAGGCGGTTGAATATGGTTCGATCAAACCCTGGTATGTCGATGAGGCGCCCAAACACTGGCAGATGGTGGATGCCTTCTGGCTGGATAAGTTTGAAGTGACTAACCAGCAATATCGTGGCTTTGTCATTGCCAATAATTACTTTATCCCTAACGGCTGGCAAGAGAATGGCTACTTGTTGTCGCGCGAGGTACTGGCTTATGCCAACCTGGAGCGGTTGCGGGCTCTGGCGATTGACTTGTTCAAGCTGGATATGGATGTCACCAGCATGGAGTACGATGCCTTGCTGGACGCTATAGTGGAACATCTGCAGCAGCTCGATAAGCTGCCGGTGACCGGCGTGACCTGGTTCCACGCGCGTGATTATTGTAAGGCCCAGGGCAAGCGCCTGCCGACTGAGGCAGAGTGGGAAAAGGCCGCCCGCGGCGATGATGGTCGCGAATATCCCTGGGGCAATGACTGGGATGAGTCGCGTCTGAATGTCGGTTCAGGTGATGGCTGGCAGCATGGTGTGGCACCGGTCGGATCGTACCCCAAGGGCGTTTCAGCCTATGGCGTGCATGACATGGCCGGCAATGTCATGGAGTGGACTGCCGACTGGTATCAGGCCTATCCGGAGTCTGAATATCAAAGCGATGATTTCGGCCAGACGATGCGCGTGGTTCGCGGAGGTGGCTGGGGTGGTCTGGGTCATTACGTGATCAGCCATTTTTACCGTACGGCTTATCGCTTTAACCTGCAGCCAACCTATACGTTTGTTGATTTGGGTTTTCGCTGTGCCCAGGATGCGGTGGAATAGCCATGGCAGTCTAAACTTGTCAGAATAACGCGACGATATATTAAAGAATTACCTTAAAGAGGGTGTATTGATGAAAGGAATGGAACGCCGCATGGCCGAGCTCAAGTCGGTCATCCCGGACGTTGAGCCGGATGAGGCCCACAAGCTGATGGCCGAGGGCGCCTTGCTGGTGGATGTGCGCGAGGCCGATGAGATTGCCAATGGTTCGCCTGCTGCGGCCCTGCGGATTGGGCGTGGTTATCTGGAATTGCGGATTGAAGATTCTGTGCCTGATAAGGATAAAGCACTGATCGTGATGTGTGCCGGCGGGGTGCGTTCCCTGTTTGCAGCCGAGGCGCTGCGCCAACTGGGGTATAACAATGTTAGCAACTTGGCCGGCGGTTTTAATAGCTGGAAGAATCAGGGCCTGGATTTCGATATTCCCCGCGGCCTGAGTGCCGATGCCAAAGAACGTTATTCACGTCATCTGCTTTTGCCCGAAGTAGGTGAGGAAGGCCAGTTGAAACTGCTAGATAGTAAGGTGCTGCTGATTGGCGCTGGTGGGCTGGGTTCGCCATGTGCCTTGTATCTCGCCGCTGCTGGCGTGGGTACCCTTGGTTTGGTGGATATGGATGTGGTGGATCGCAGTAACCTGCAGCGCCAGATTATTCACACTGAGGCGCGCGTTGGCACTTCCAAGGTGGCCTCGGCGCGCGAATCTATCGAGCAGCTGAATCCGGATGTGAAGGTGGTGGCTTATGAGACCCGCCTGGATGCCAGTAATGTCGAAGAGATATTCTCTGCCTACGATGTCATCATCGACGGCACCGACAATCTGCCGACCCGTTACCTGGTCAATGATGCCTGTGTGAAAATGGGCAAACCGAATGTTCACGGTGCCGTGTATCGTTTTGAGGGTCAGCTGACGGTGTTCTGGCCGGCCAGCCCGAACAATCCCAGTGGTTGTTATCGCTGTATGTTTCCAAATCCACCTGATGCCAGTGCCGCACCATCTTGTTCCGAGATTGGAGTGTTGGGTATCTTGCCTGGTGTGATGGGCCTGCTGCAGGCCACTGAGGCACTGAAGATTCTGCTCAATATGGGCGAGCCATTGTTGGGCAAGATGCTTTATTACGATGCTCTGCGCAGTAGCTTTAGTGAATTTAAACTGAGAAAGAATCCTGCCTGCCCACATTGCGGTGGCCAGGGTGACTTTCCCGGTTACGAAGAGTATGCCCAGGTCTGTTCAGCGCCTGAAAAATAAACATCATTTAGCGGCCATGGTAATCGCCATGGCCGCTGTTCCAGAAATTTCTTTTTTTTCCCCTCAAGATATCCCCGTTTTGGCCGTAGTTCCTGTTGGCTATTAATTAAAATCAAACACTTTAATGAATAACTTAATCTAAAAGTCATACATTGGGCATCAAGTATTCGGGGCGGATTTGGTAATGGAATACCAGGTTCTATAATAAAAGACAGCGCACAAGCTTACGCTGCTTTCGGGGTGAAAAAAGCGACATGGCAATAGCAAAAACAATTAAGCAGTATCTGGACGGTAAGCATATTGTTTATTCGGTGGTCGAGGTATCTCGTTTCGAGTCACCACTTGAGGCGGCGATCATTGCAAATATTCCGCCGCGATCTCTGTATTACCCGGTGGTGATGCGTGATGCCTTTGGCTTGATGATGGCAGTCATTCCGGCTTCGCATAAACTCGATTTTGATGGCTTGTCTGAACTGCTGCATCGAAAGGTCAGCCCTGCCTACCAGACCCAGTTGTCTTCTGTGTTTGCTGATTGCCAGCCTGGTCATATTCCACCGGTGGGTATTGCCTATGGCCTGCGTACGGTTATTGATGCTGCCCTGACGACGCCTGACGAGGTTTATATTGTCGCCGGCGACCATAGTCGTCTGATTAAGATGTCGCGCAAGAATTTTATGATGCTACAGACCAATGCTCTGTTGGCGAGTGATTTTGCCCAGCCTGTTGAAGGGGTTAAAGAAACAGGTGAGGAGGCGGCCAATCTTTCCTGGAGCAGCGACTTGAGGGCGAAGATTCGTCAGCGCGTTGAGCAGACAACTGAGTTGCCGCCCATGCCGGAAATGGCGACCCGCGTTATTCAATTACGGGCTGACCCGCATGCCGAGATTGCCGATCTGGTCAAGCTGATTGAGCAAGACCCCAGTCTGGCGGCACAGGTGATCCGTTATGCCAATTCCCCTTATTTCAATTATAGGGGTGGTGTGGACAATCTTCATGATGCCATTTCTCGGGTCTTGGGCTTTGATATGGTGATGAATCTGGCCATGGGGCTGGCGCTGGCTAAGCCTTTTAAAATTCCACGTCAGGGTCCGCTGGGGATGGATCATTATTGGCAGCATGCGGTTTACAGTGCTAGTCTGATGCAGATGTTATGTAAGGAAATTCCTAAAGAGGAACGTCCGCGTGTCGGAACCAGTTATTTGATAGGTCTTTTACATGATTTTGGTTTTCTGGTGCTGGGGCATCTGTTTCGTCAAGAGTTTGATGGTCTGAACAAGCTGCTGAATGAACAGGGTATGGAAAATTTTGCACAGATAGAAAAAGACTATTTGGGTGTGAGCCATGGTGAGCTGGGCAGCTGGCTGCTTGAGGCCTGGAATCTGCCAGATGAATTGGTGGAGTCTGCTCGTGAACATCACAACCAAGATTACAGTGGTGCGTCAAGCATTTACGTCAATATGGCGCGCCTGACGGATCAGCTGCTGGAGAAGTATGAAGCCGGTGAAGTGTTAGATGACGAGTTGCCACAAGCGCTGTTGGATGAGCTGGGTCTGGAATCCAGGCAGGTCATTAAGGTGATGACGCAATTGTTTGAGCATGACACCAGTCTAAATGACATGGTGCGTCTGCTGGCGGCGTAATGATGCTGGTTTTATTCAGCCTGGCTCGATAATTTTTCGACCAGACTGCTGCGCAGGTTTACTAGCTGGCCATGAAAAAAGTGGCCGACCCCTTCAAAAATGATGGTCTCGGGTGGCGTCGCAAGTTGCCCCAGCCATTGCTGTACTTTATCAAACGGTACAATCTCATCTTCAGTACCCTGTATCAACAACCAGGGGCAGCTGGGTGTTTTAAGCCCTTCGAAACGCAGCAGGTTAACCGCCGGTGCCACAGTGATCAGTTGTTTGATCTGGCGCTGTGTGCTGGCGCGCATGGCGACATAGGCGCCGAATGAAAACCCTGCCAGCCAGATAGGAAGGCCATGAAAGTGGTCATCTAACCAGTCCATCACCGCCAGCAGGTCATCGGTTTCGCCAATGCCTTCAGCATATTCACCTTCGCTGTTGCCAACGCCGCGGTAATTAAAACGCAGCGTTGCCAGCCCCAGTTCGTGACCGGCACGTGCCAGGCTGTGCACTACCTTGTTGTCCATGCTGCCACCATGTTGAGGGTGGGGATGGCAGACAATCATAATGCCGATGTCACTGTGGTCAAAGTTTTCTGCCAAACTTTCCAGGGCACCGCTGGGGCCATCTATAAACAGCGATTTGGTTTCTGTTAGCGACATGTTGCTGGTCCGGGTTGTCTTGGTTGGTGTTGTGATTCTATCACTGCTGTTTGCCTGGCTGGCCCTAAACCTATATTTACAAAAAACTAATGAATCATGTGTTGGCCCTGTTTGGTCGATATATGTTGAGAGTGCGTTCATAAACTATGGTTATCAATATGGATGGAAAACAGTCAGAGCTTAAAATTATTGCCGCGGCTTCTGGCATTGGCGCGCCGGATCAGCGCTGCGCCCTGGGCCCCGAGGCGGTGATGGCCGCTCTTGGCCGGCAGGGTGAGATTGTTGTGCCGTCATCGACTGGGGGGCGGGCAGCGTTAGACGCTTTTGTGGCCCAGCTGGCCAATGCGGCAGATGCTTTGTTAAACGATGAGCAGCGTATCGCCATCCTCAGTGGTGATCATTCCTGTGCTATTGGTAGCTGGCGTGGTGTCAGTCGAGCTGTCGATGGGCCGTTGGGTCTGATCTGGGTTGATGCTCATATGGATGCCCATACCCCAGAGTCCAGTCCCAGTGGTTTTTGGCACGGTATGCCGGTTGCGGCATTGCTGGGGCAGGGGTCACTAAGCTGTGGCGGGGCCGTGATTCGGCCAGAGAATCTTTGCCTGCTTGGGGTGCGCAGTTATGAGGACCCTGAGGCTGAGCTGTTGCAACAGCTGGGGGTGCGGGTGATGAGCATGGACGAGGTGAACTGTCTTGGTGTGGAGGCAGCAATGCTTGAAGCACTGACAATAGCCAAGACGGGCACCGCTGGCTATGGGCTTTCCATTGATCTTGATGGTCTTGATCCCGCTGATGCCCCCGGGGTGGGATCACCAGTTGTGGGTGGGATTCGGGCGGCGGAGTTGTTGCCAGTGCTGGCGGGTTTGGCGTCAGACACACAGTTTAGAGCCCTGGAGGTGGCCGAGTTCAACCCGGTCAATGATGTCGAACAACGCACCTTGCAGTTGGTGCTGCAGATGTTAAGTCAAATCAGTGGAGCAGCGTATGAATCCGATCATTGAGCTTGAGGCGCAGTATTGTGCCCATAATTATCACCCCTTGCCGGTGGTGCTGGTAAAGGGTGAGGGTGCCTATGTTTGGGACGATAGCGGTAAGCGTTATCTCGATATGATGAGCGCCTATTCCGCCGTCAGTTATGGCCATAGCCACCCCCGTTTGCTAAAGGCGCTGACGGAACAGGCCGGCAAGCTGGCAATTGTTTCGCGTGCTTTTCATAGCGACAAGCTGGCGCCGTTTCTGGAAAAGATCTGCCAGATGACGGGCCAGCAGATGGCTCTGCCCATGAATACCGGCGCCGAAGCGGTGGAGACGGCACTCAAGGCAGCGCGCAAGTGGGCCTATACCGTCAAGGGTGTGGCCGCTGATCAGGCTGAAATTGTCGTCTGCGATGGCAACTTTCATGGTCGCACAATCAGCATTGTCGGATTTTCGACCGAGCCAGCTTACCAAGCCGGTTTTGGCCCCTTCGCCCCCGGTTTCATTTCTATACCATTTGGCGACACCGACGCCCTTGAGGCGGCGATCACGCCCAACACGGCTGCCTTTCTGCTGGAGCCAATTCAGGGTGAGGGCGGCATCATTGTGCCACCGCCCGGTTATCTGAAACGGGTGGCCAAGATCTGTAGCGATAATAATGTCTTGCTGATCTGTGATGAGGTCCAGACAGGTCTTGGCCGTAGCGGCGCACTGATGGCCAGTGACCACGATGCCGTTAAACCGGATGGTCTGATTCTGGGTAAGGCGCTGGGGGGCGGCATGCTGCCAGTGTCCATGTTTCTGGCTTGTAGTGAGGTGATGAATGTCTTTCAGCCTGGCGATCATGGCAGCACCTTTGGAGGCAATCCGCTTTCAGCGGCGGTGGCGCTGGAAGGTTTGAAGGTGCTTGAGGACGAAGGATTGGTCGAGGCCGCCGCCGAGATGGGGGATTACTTTATGGCCGCATTGTTGCAGTTGGGCAGCCCCTTGATTAAGGAGGTGCGTGGCAGGGGCCTGTTAATTGGGGTTGAGTTTTATCCGGATCAGGTTTCGGCTCGCAAAATCTGTGAGCGCTTGATGGTGCGCGGCATTCTCAGTAAAGAGACCCATGAAACGGTGGTTCGATTTGCGCCGCCCCTGATTATCAGCCGAGAGCAAATCGATGAGGTGATCAAACAGTTGAGTGAGGTGTTAAATGAGCTGGAGGGTTAAGGCTGTTCGTTGCCTAGGTATTTAAGGTGGGCACCGCAACCTGATCGGCAGTCTGATGCACCAAAACCAGGGATGGGGATAGCGCCTGCGCAGGCCTGATTGAGCTGGCATTCATCCGCATCATAGGTTCGGGTGTCGATTACTTCTGATGCCGGGTGGCTGGTGAGGTAGTCGATGTGCCAGCGTAGCGGTTTATCCTTGCGGCAGTGGCGCGCCAGCCTGGCCTCCATGTTTCGCTTGGCGCTGCCTGAGTAGACATAGTAACCCGCCTCAAAATCAAACCGGCCTAGTGCGCCAACCTGGACCTGGCAGTGTTGCCTGAGCAGAATGATTAGTTGGTAGCTTGTGGATTTATTTATATCTGAAATTTTGTTTGGCATATGTATCCAAATTGGGGTGTGTTTTGTAACGGCTTGTTTTTCGGGCGATTAAATTAAGGTTTGCAGGGATATTTTGCGCTATAATTGGCCCCAAGGGTAGGATGTATTTTTTACGAGTAGAGGTTGTTGTTATGCCTGGAATTAGTAAACGAGCCTTCGATTTCGATCAATGGAAAGAGATGGCAGAAACCAATCCTGAAGCCTTTGAGTTCAATCGTCAGCGTATGATTGACTCGTTGCTTGCCAAAGCAAAAGACTCTGATCGTCTCAAACGCCTGCAATGGCGTATCGATGTCGAGCGTCAGCGTTCTAAAACCCCCATTTCTGCCTGTGTGAGACTGTCGAGCATGATGCTGGATTCGGTCTATGGTGAAACTGGTCTAGCCAGTGCCTTGCGTGGCGACGGCACCAAGAAAGATCAGACGGCCAACGTGGTGGATATCGCCAGTCGTCGCCAAGACTAATTTAGTGTCTGCTGCTGTTTAAATATTGTTCACTTCAATTAAAAGTTCTAACTGCCGTTAAATAATTGTAGATTAAACCTATAGTTATGAGGAGGCCAGACAAGACGTCATGGCTTGGTTAGCAGGAAGCAAAACAGAAGAGCAGGCTCGCGTTGGATTGATACTAGCGGGTGGTGGTGCCCGTGCCGCCTATCAAGTTGGCGTGTTAAAGGCGATTGCGCGCATGCGGGCGCCGGAAACAGCCAACCCTTTTCCCATTCTCTGTGGTACGTCGGCAGGTGCTATTAATGCCTCCGCCCTGGCTATTTATTCTCCCGATTTTCAGAATGCCGTTACCCGTTTGCTGCGGGTCTGGGGCAGTTTTACTGTCGATAAGGTATTTCGCAGTGATTTTTTGGGTATTGCTAAGTCAGGGGTGCACTGGTTTTCAGCCCTGATGCTGGGTGGGATGGGGAAATACAATCCATCGTCGTTGTTTGACCGGCAACCGTTGGAGCATTTGCTTAGGCGTTATATGCCGTTTGAGCAAATAAGTGGAGCCATCGAAGCGGGGCATTTGCATGCTTTGAGTATTACTGCCTCAGGTTACAGTTCGGGGCAGTCGGTGACCTTTTACCAATCCGCCGAACAGATTGAGGCCTGGGACAGGGTTATTCGGGTGGGTTGTCCGACTAAAATTGGTCTTGAGCATTTAATGGCATCGTCGGCGATCCCTTTCTTTTTTGAGGCTGTCAGAATTAATCGTGAGTATTTTGGTGATGGTTCCATGCGCCAGATCGCACCGATTAGTCCGGCCTTGCATCTGGGGGCGACCAAGGTGGTGGTGATTGGCGTGCGCGGTGCCGATGATGAAGATTGCAATCGTGAAAAAACCACTGAATACCCATCGCTGGCGCAGATTGGTGGTCATGCAATGAACAGCATCTTTCTCGATAGTATGGAGATGGACCTGGAACGCCTGCAGCGTATTAATCGAACCCTGGAGATGGTGCCAAAGAAATATATAAATGACGGTACGGTTTCGCTTAAACCAATTGAAGTGCTGTCGATCGCTCCCAGTCGTGATATCAGTAAAATCGCTCAGCAGTATGCCCATCACTTGCCCAAGACGGTGCGATATTTTCTGCGTGGTCTGGGTGCCTTGAACAAAGATGGCACCAGCCTGTTGAGCTATTTGTTATTTGAAAAGGCCTTTTGCCGTGAGCTGATTGCCTTGGGTTATTCCGACACCATTAAACGCCGTGATGAAGTGATGAGCTTTCTCGATGATTAGTTTGTTAATTGCAGAAATCAATTTTTAGCCAAAAAATAGGCGTAAATGGCTTACCCCAACGGCATGGAGTGAGTGGTTTTCTCTCGATTGGTTTTGCTCAGTCCTTGGTCTAAAAAAACTTATGCATCGCTTTGCCACGAATAGAATAGAAAAAGATGGCCTAGCCCGCATATTTCACAAATAAAAAGGCAAAACTCCCTTAATCCTATAAGATTCAATTGACTAGATTGAAAAAGGAAGGAGTTTTGCCCGTGACAAAATGTACCCAAGTTGCACTTGAATTTC
>Ga0316207_10003223_pt1 | contig 15461 bp, 11 predicted proteins | sample 6weekpyrite_MG_FD_204943 | JGI IMG/M metagenome (GOLD analysis project Ga0316207, IMG submission 204943) | Microbial mat bacterial communities from mineral coupon in-situ incubated in ocean water Damariscotta River, Maine, United States -... | ecosystem: Environmental > Aquatic > Marine >... | reverse complement strand
CTGACGCTTGAAAACGCTTACGGCTGGTTACTGGAAAAAGCAATTAGGTTTCGCTGGGTAACAATGATGATTTCTTTTGCGGTATTAATTGGCGCAATTGTTTTAGCAAAACAAAGTATGCAATTTCAACTCTTTCCTCCGGTTGGTGTTGAAGAGTATCTGGTTCGAGTAACCGCCAAACCGGGTACATCACTGAAAGCTATGCGAGAAAATTTACGTAAAATTGATCAGGATATGCGTGACCAGGCTAACCCTGAGTATCTGGAGGCAACAGTTGCACAAAGCGGTGATATATCCATGGATGAAGGTGATCCTCTTACGCAAAGGGGAAGTCGATATGGACAGATTAGAGCTATTTATACTCCAGCCGTAGGCAGACCAGATCACGATGCCACTGATGATATGAATAAAGTAACGGTGCTTTTAAAAGAAAAATATCCTGAGCTGGAAATTTCATCTACTTTAATTTCTAACGGGCCTCCTCTAGGTCGTGCATTGGAAGCGGAAATTAGTGGTGCGGATATAAAGGCAGGGGAGCAGGCTGCTCAGCAGTTAATGGATTATTTGTTAACGGTTGATGGTGTTACAACAATTGATAGCGGCCTGAAACCTGGTGATGCAGAATTGCATGTTGTGTTGAATAAGCAGCTGGCAACCTATGCGGGAATAGATTTAGATATTGTATCTCGTCATGTACGTGCAGCTGCTGACGGTCTGGTTGTTTCAACCATTCGTAAAGGGACAGAAGAGATTGATGTGACGATCAGGTTTCCTTCAGAGGGAGTTGATGAGCTTGAACAAATTAACAATGTTTTAATACCTAACAGCAAAGGCGGGCTGGTACCTCTTCATAAAATTGCAAAGTTAGTAGAACATAGGGGGTACACTACTATTCGTCATAAAGATGGTTTGCGAATTGCAAACGTTGTTGCTGATATCGATAGTTCTATTCTGTCCAGCTTAAAATTAAACAAAATAGTTAAGGATAATGAAGCCACCTGGCTTAAAGGCATTGAGGGTGATATCACCGTTAACTATGGTGGTGAACAGGAAAAAAACCAGGAGTCATTTGTCAGCTTGTTAGTAGCGTTTGTGTTTGCTCTGGTTGCCATATTTTTCATACTGGCCATTCAGTTTAATAATATGGTTTATCCTTTACTGGTTATGATGGCAATACCGTTTGGTGCTATCGGTGTTATTTTGAGTTTTTATTTACATGATATGTTCTGGAAACCCATGCCGTTATCTTTCTTTTCAACAATGGGCATGGTGGCATTAACCGGAGTTGTGGTAAATAGTTCACTGGTATTGCTGGTTTTTGTTCAGAGAGCAAGAGCAGAAGGTATGAAAATAAAGGAAGCGATTTTACTTGCAGGTCGCAGGCGTTTTAGAGCTGTTTTATTAACAGCGGCAACAACAGTAATGGGTCTGCTACCTACAGCTTATGGCTGGGGCGGGCTGGATCACTTTGTATCACCAATGGCATTGGCTTTATCGTCAGGGCTGGTATTTGCGACAGTTGTTACGTTGTTTACTATTCCGGCAACATTGGCTGTTGGACATGATGTAAGATCATTTTTAAAACGACTAGTTGGTATAGGGTAACTAGATAACTTAAAGTTAAATACTATGAACTGTGTCATAGAGTGAGTTCATAGTTTTTAAGCTTTCTGTGGCTTCTTGCTTCAGGTCTGGGCTTTAGGTTTGATTTCTATGCTAGCCCACTTCAGGTTGGGTTTCTATACTGGCCCGCATACTGCGGGCTAGTTTTCTGACCTAAAACTTATAGTAGAGTCTTGGATGCTTTGCGGTTTTTTGCAAACTGGCATAATCTATTAACCAGACGGTCATTGATGCTACCTTTGTCATAACTACCATCAACATGTGCTTCACCCGCGGGAATATTTAGTAATAATTCAAGCGCCTGCTGGTAATGCTCAACCGGGTAAATGCTAAACGTACCTTTTTCAATGGCATCTATCACATCTGTTCTTAGTGAAAGATTTTTTACATTTACCTGCGGAATAATGCAGCCCTGACTTCCGGTTAATCCCCGTTGGTTACATATATCAAAGAACCCTTCTATCTTTTCGTTTACTCCCCCTATTGCCTGAACAAAACCTTGTTGATTAAGAGAGCCTGTAATTGCCAGACCCTGTTGAATAGGTAGTTCTGTTAATGCCGAAATTAAAACGCAAAGTTCGGCAACTGAAGCGCTGTCACCGTCGATCAAACCATATGACTGTTCAAATGTAATACTGGCAGAAAAAGAAAGAGGGGTGTCCTGTGTGTACTTGCTGGCTAAAAGAGCAGATAAAATAAGCACGCCTTTATCATGTATTGATCCACTTAAATCAACTTCACGTTCAATATTTATAATTTTTCCATCACCTAAATGTACTGATGCAGAAATACGAGATGGTTGTCCAAAACCAAATTTACCTATTTCAAATACAGACAGGCCATTGATTTCGCCAATGACTTCACCTTCGGTGCGAATCATTAACGTACCACGCTGAATATCGCTTTGAATTAAACCCTGTATTCTGCAGGTACGCTCAATTTGTGCGTCAATTGCCTGTTGCACATGTGCATAAGAAATTAATTCACTATTAGCCTGTAATGCATGATAGTGGGTTTCAATTAAAAGGTCATCGATGGTGCGTAAACGAGTAGATAGTCTTTCAGAATCATTTGCCATACGTGAACTGAATTCAATTATTCGAGCTACGGCTGCCGCATCCATATCTTTTAGTTCAAACTTTCGCGTACGTGAAGCAATCAACCTGGCGTATTGTAACGTTGATTCCTCGTCTCTTAAAATCTCTTCTTCAAAGTCTGCTTCAACTTTAAATAACTCGGGAAAGTCAGGATCAATTTCATGCAGCATATAATAGGTGCTGCGATCACCCAGTAAAATAATCTTAATATTTAAAGGAATAGGTTCTGGTTCTAGAGTGACTGAGTTGTCACCACCAACAGCCTGATCGAGATTTTCAATTTTTGCTTTTTTTGCATACATGCTGCGCTTGAGTGCATCCCATGCATGAGGGGTACTCAGGATTTTGTGAGAATCAAGGACCAGATAACCACCATTTGCCTGCAAAAGTGCACCTGGTTTTATTAAGGTGAAATTATTTCCCGGGTTGCTGGAGCGATTCTCATATTCAATTCTACCGACAAGGTTCTGGTAAGTGGGGTTGTCGAGATATACCACCGGTGCACCTTTCTGATTGCCGCATTCAACGATCAGGTTCACCTGATAACGTTGTAATGACTCGCCTTTGCTGCTTTGTTGTCCTGACTCATTGCCTGAATCGTCTTCTTCAATTTCCGTGAACTCTTCAAGATGGTGCAATACATCTTCCTGTAATCCTTTAAGGTAATTAACAACCTCTGGCAGAGCTTTGTATTTACGTTTAGTGTCTTTAATTAAATTGCTGGTAGCAAATAAAGCAACTTTGCGATTAAGTTTTTTAATTTTTATATTGTGTTCGCGCCGTTGGCGAGACATCTCTGGTGCCAGATACTCAAGCTCTTCCTGAAAGCTGGCTATTTTATCTTCAATCTCATCTTTTAATTCATCTGGTAGTTCATCGTACTCTTCTTCGGTTATATTGCGCCCATCAACAATAGGTGTCAGCATAAATCCTGAGGGAGTATTACTGAGGTTTATATTCTGTGCCCGAGCCTGTTCGGCATGTTTGTCCAGTAGACTGGTTTGCTTCTTTTGAAAAGAGCGTTCAATAATTTGAATTTGTTCCTGATATTCACTGGTTTCGAAGGCTGCATTAATAGCTTTTCCCAGGTCTTCTATCAGGTTCTTCATATCCTTTTTAAAGGTTCGGCCCTGTCCGGCAGGTAATTTGAGTGCTTTGGGTTTGTAGTCCTGTTCAAAGTTGTGAACATAACACCAGTCAGACGGTGATTCTTTTTGCAACGCGACCTTACTCAGGTATTTACGTATCAGGCCGTGTTTGCCAAGCCCAGATGAGCCCATAACAAAAAGATTAAACCCTCTATGGCTCACGTTAATCCCAAACTCTATCGCCTTAAATGCCCGGTCCTGGCCGAGTATATCCGGCAGGTCTTCAAGCTCTGCTGAAGTTTTAAATGGTAAGGTCTCGGCTGTACACTGGGGGCGCAGCTGATCGGCGCTGAGGGATTTAATCATTCTGTGTATCATTCTTATTTACTTATTGTCAGTCTATTCTCGCATAATTTGCTCCCTGAATCACATGAAATGGACACCCGTTGATGCCTTCTGTTCGCTTATAAGGAGGGATTTTATCAACTAATTAGTGGTGTACCACTTAATTAGCTGCTCAGCGGGCTAGATTTATTAACAGTAGAAATAAAAGCCGTATTATTCAATTGTGTTACAAGCTACAATCGGTGTCTTAATAAATAAATGTGGAAATTTTATATGTCGTCTATTGATTTGAAGCCCGCTCAGGTACATCCAGCTTTCCAGTGGAAGCGTTCAGAGCGAATTGATTCACTCAATATTACAATTGAAGAATACGAGCATGTAAAAACAGGTGCTGCCCATTATCACCTGGCAGCTGAAAATAATGAAAATGTATTCCTGGTTGCACTGAGAACAATACCTACAGATTCAACGGGAGTGGCTCATATGTTAGAGCATACAGTCCTGTGTGGGAGTGAGCGATTCCCGGTGCGTGATCCGTTTTTTATGATGATTCGTCGTTCACTGAATACGTTTATGAATGCTTTCACCAGTAGTGACTGGACTGCTTATCCATTTGCAAGCCAGAACCGTAAGGATTTTGATAATCTGATGGATGTTTATCTGGATGCGGTGTTTTTCTCTCGTTTGCATGAGCTTGATTTTGCTCAGGAAGGTCACAGATTTGAGTTTGAAACACCAGATGATGCCGAGACTCCGCTGGTATATAAAGGTGTTGTTTTTAATGAAATGAAAGGTGCAATGAGTTCAGCTGTGAGTACATTGTGGCAAACAGTAACTGAACACTTATTTCCAACCACTACATATCACTACAACTCAGGCGGTGAGCCAGAAAACATACCTGACTTAAGTTATCAGCAGTTAAAAGATTTCTATAAAGTACATTATCACCCATCTAATTCAGTTTTTATGACGTTTGGGGATATTCCCGCATTTGAGCACCACGAAGTGTTCGAAGAAAAAGCGCTGAGTCGGTTTGAAAAACTTGATTTGCAAATCAAGGTGGATGACGAAAAACGTTATACAGAGCCACAAAGCTTTAACGAAAGTTATGCCTTTGATGAAGAGGATACGAAAAGTAAAACACATGTTGTTATTAGCTGGTTATTAGGGAAAAGCACATCTTTAGAAGATATGCTTCAGGCGCACTTAATGTCGAGTGTGTTGTTAGATAACTCGGCCTCTCCATTACAGAAAGCACTTGAAACGACTGATTTAGGGGCGTCTCCGTCACCTCTGTGTGGTCTGGAAGACTCCAATCGTGAGATGAGTTTTATGTGTGGTCTTGAGGCATCTGAAGCAGAGCATGCTGATGCCATAGAGAGTCTGGTAATAAATGTTTTGCAGGATGTGGCTGAGAATGGCGTTGAGCAGTCACAGATAGAAGCGGTTTTACATCAGCTTGAACTGGGGCAGCGTGAGATTGGAGGTGATGGTTATCCCTATGGTATGCAGTTAATTCTGGGAGGGTTGTCGTCGGCAATTCATAGAGGTGATCCAGTAGCAGTCATGAACCTTGAGCCGGTTTTAGAACAGTTAAGAGAAGATATTAAGGACCCTGATTTTATTAAAAATCTGGTTAGAAAAAATCTACTTGATAATCAGCATCGTATACGTCTGGTAATGACACCTGATACCGGTTTAAGTAAAGCAAAAGAAAAAGCTGAAGCGGATAAGCTGGCTGAAATTAAAGCAAAACTATCAGATGAAGAAAAGCAGCAAATTATAAATCAGGCTGCGGCATTAGAAAAAAGACAGAACGAAATTGATGATATTAGTATTTTGCCGAAAGTCGGGCTTGAAGATGTACCGGCTAAAATGCAAATACCGACTGGCTCATCTACGGATATGGATGACTCGCAGCTTGCATTTTTTGAACAGGGTACGAATGGTTTAATTTATCAGCAAATTATTGTTGATTTACCTGAGCTTGAAACAGAGCTGGTTAATCTGCTGCCTTTATATACTTACTGTTTAACTGAGTTAGGTTGTGGTGATAAAGACTACTTGCAGTCACAGGCATGGCAAGATGCAGTAAGTGGTGGAGTTGGTGCATACACAACAGTAAGAGGCTCTGTTGATGATGAGCAGGATATTAAAGGTCATTTTGTTTTTTCTGGAAAGGCTTTAGCTAGAAATCATCAGTCACTAAATGAACTGATGTCAGAAATGCTAGAGAGCGCACGTTTTGATGAGCTGGAGCGTATACGTGAGCTGGTTTCTCAAAAACGTGCAAGAAGAGAGCAGAGTGTCACAGGGCAGGGGCATAGCCTTGCGATGACAGCGGCGAGTAGTGGGATGAGTCCGGCAGCTGAGTTAAGTCATCGGTTGTCTGGTTTACAGGGTATTAAACGACTGAAAGATATTGATGATTCATTAGATTCTAAAGATGCAATAAAAGAACTGGCAGAAAAATTTGAAATTATTCATAAGAAAATAGTTGATGCACCTCGTAAATATCTAACGATTTCAGAGAAAGAGTCGAGACATGATATTGATACAGATATAAATAAGTACTGGTCTGGTAAAGGTAATAAGGTGCAAAGCCAGTTTAGCTTGCCACAGGTAAAACAGCAGGTTAAACAGGCCTGGCTAACCAGCACTCAGGTTAACTTTAGTGCTAAGTCCTATCCAACTGTGAGCGTTAATCATGAGGATGCAGCGGCATTATCAGTGCTTGGAGGATTTTTAAGAAATGGTTTTTTGCATCGTGTTATTCGTGAGCAGGGCGGAGCTTATGGTGGAGGAGCGAGTCATGAACCCAGTAATGCCTGTTTTCGATTTTTCTCCTATAGAGATCCTCGTTTAGGCGAAACACTAGATGATTTTGATAAGTCGATAGAATGGTTATTAAATGAAGACCATACTGAGTTACAGGTAGAAGAATCTATATTAGGAGTCATAGGCAGTATGGATAAACCCGGTTCTCCAGCAGGTGAAGCTAAACAGGCCTATCACAATGATTTATATGGTCGTACGCCAGAGCAACGTCAGTTATATAGAGAGCGAGTTTTGAAGGTGACTGTTGATGATTTAAAACGTGTAGGTGAAAAATATTTAAAACCTGAAAAAGCAAGCATTGCGGTGGTTACTAACCCTGCGAATGAGGATGCTGTGAAGGAACTGGGCTTAGATATTCATACTCTTTAAATATGCGAAGCAATCACGAATCATATTAGTATGTTTTGTGATTGCCCTGTATTCTATTTTTCATATATAACTATCATGCATATTCTCTTAATTAAACTAAATCTGCATATACCCAATGCGCATTCTCTAAAAGAAAAACGTCGTCAGATAAAAAGCCTGAAAGACAGGTTAAGTAGTAGATTTAATGCATCAATAGCTGAAGTGGATATGCTAGATAGCTGGCAAAAATCTGTAATAGGTGTGTGTTTGTTAAGTAATGACAAGTCTTATCTTGATAAACAATACAGTCTTATAGAATCGGTGGTGTTAGAGTATTCTGAGCTTGAGTTAGTTTCCGCTGACAGAGAATGGTTATAGAAATATAGCTGATTAAGCAGTGTAAGTTTTGAGCTACAGATGTATTCTTTATTTGGGGTCTATCTGCTGTTTAATTTCTTAAGTCGAGATTATATATTTGATAAACTCTAGAAATTCATCATATGCTATGGGATTAAAATAAAGATATAAAGCTAGAATAATAGTATTTACTATTAACAGAATACTAGTGATTTTAAGTGATTTTACAAGCCAGTTTTGTGTGACGGTTTTTTCATGTTTTGTAATTTGTTTTAATCTGTTTAAATCTGGTAACACCTGTTCAAATGACTGGTAGTGATTTGTCGTATCTTCTTCCATGAGGTTTTGTAGAAGATGTTTTACGGATTTATTTAGCTTGTTAAACTCGTCGGTATTTTGTATGCGCTTATTGGCAAAAGTCACAGGTTTTCCGGTAAGCATTCGATAGAAAATGGCTCCTGCACTGTACATGTCTCTTGTTTTTGATGAGCCTCCCTTGTCATTTGGTTGATACCAGTCTGTATTACTGCCCGTAGTTGAATAATGTTCATCCAGGCCAAAATCTGATATTTTAATATTGTTTTTGTCAGAGTAGAGAATATTACTTGGGCGCAAATTGCCGTGAGTTATATTTTCGTTATGAGCGAACTGTAACGCCTTGCATATTGATTCTGCTACAGGTATGAAACGTTGCATGCTGAAACTTCGAATTAGTCTATCCTGAAGACTGCCATTTTTAAGGTGCTCCATGACAATAATAAAAGCATTTTTACTTTTAGATGTGCCATAAATCTTAATAATATTTTCATGATTAATCTGGCTTAGCAATCTGGCTTCATTGTATCCCGCAAGTGATTTTGTTCTCTTTTTAATAACCAGAAGATTATGTCTGCTTAGATCCTCAAACAAATAGACAGATCCAAACTCATTTTTTTTGATAATGTCTAATAAAGAAAACTTGTTTTCTGTGTTATTTATAGCGTTGTTAGCTTCAGATTTCTGGTTCTGATTTAAATGCGATCCTTTGGTCACTTTTAATAAGCGTAAACGTATTTCATCAGCGCTGACAGGTCTTTTTAACGGGTTAACTTCTAAGCATTGTGATATTAATTTTGCTAGTTCATCAGGGAGGTTGCTCAGGCTGTTGATGAGCTTTTCATTGTTTCCAGGAGGTAAACTAGCAAAAAATATTTCATACATGATTACACCTAACGAATATATATCAGTTAGGTGCGTAACAGCTTCAGGGTGAGTGAACTGTTCTGGCGACATATAATCAGGTGTGCCGACAATATTTTCCGGTTTGCCGCTAGCGGCAAGCCAGGCAATGCCAAAATCAAGTATATGTAAATGGTTGTCTGTGTCTACAAGCAGGTTGGATGGTTTGATATCACGGTGAATAACACCATTTTTATGAGCTGTAGACATGCCCTTGCAAATTTGCATGAGCAGATTTATTTTACTGTTTAGAGTAAGTTTTTCCTGCTGGATAACTTCTGATAAGTCGCTGCCCTGTATATAATCCATAACAAAATAGGGACGGCCTTTTTCGGTTAAGCCTCTATCAATAATGTGAATAATATTAGGGTGACTTAACTGAGCTATAACCAGAGACTCCTGATCAAATAAAGTTTTGGCTTCTTCATCCCACAAATGCTCAGCTGATAAAAATTTGATAGCAACAGTACGATTCAGAGAAAGCTGACGTGCTTTATATACTGCCGCCATACCGCCGGTGGCAAATTTGCTGAGATTTGAATAACCTTCTAATTCCATTTTAGGAGTATAGAATAAGAAACCGTATGTCACTGAAATATTAGTATTTGAATTGTCATAACGTATTTTCTCTGTAGCTAGTTTATAATGCGTTAGCATTTAATAACGAACAGGGTGTTATGACAGATTCTAAACATGGTTTAAGCATTTTGTATGTGGCGGTTTTTTTACTTTCCTTAAATGGTTTGTTTTCAAAGCTGATACCGCTAGATGCGGTATCAGTTACTCAGTTACGTAGTGTTATGGCCGCTGTAGCATTACTGGTTTTTGCATATGTCCGTAAGCGAGATTTTCGTTTAGATGGCTTCAAAGAATATTCGGGGGTGTATCTAGTAGGTGTTATTTTAGGCTTGCACTGGATATGTTTTTATCATGCAATGCAAGTTTCTACTGTTGCTATAGGTATGTTGTCATTGTTTACCTATCCAGTTATCACGGTGATGTTAGAGCCATTTTTTAGTAAAAGTAAGATTCAATTATCTGATATTATTGCCGCTTTTATCGTATTTACAGGCATTATTATTATGCTTGGTGATGATTTAAATCAGTTTGATAGCAGTTCTATGCAAGGTGTTTTCTGGGGGGTGTTATCTGCATTTTTATTTTCTATCAGAAATTTATTGCAAAAATACAATCATTCTGGCGTTTCTTCTGACGGGCTTATATTGCACCAGGTAATTGCTATCTCGTTTATGCTACTTATTTTTGTTGATCTGAATGCAGTAGCAGAGTTTAAGTTAAATGACTGGTTACTATTAGTAGTGCTGGGTGCGATTAGCACAGCAGCAGCCCACAGCTTACTTTCATATAGCCTTAAGCACCTGGCCGCAAAATCAATTGCGATGATCAGCTGTTTGCAGCCACTATTCGCCGCTTTTTTTGCGTGGATTATTTTAGATGAAGAGCCAACAACAGGTATTATGATAGGCGGTCTAGTGATTGTCTCAGTTGCTTTTTATGAGTCTGTTCACGGTGTAGCTAAGCGTGAAAATTGAAGTTACATTATTGGGATTAAGTGTGAGAAAACAGAACCTATGAAAATAAGTTCTGTTTTCTAATTGTAAGCATCTCTTGAGATGATTGATTAATTGTCTTAGAGAGTAGTTGATTTAGAGAGTAATGGGTTCGAAATTGACCAACGTATCAACGTCAGCTTCATAATCGATGCCAGTCACACCAAAACCAAATAGTTTAAGAAACTCATCTTTGTAGCCCTGATAATCAGTTAATTCAAATAAATTTTCTGAAGTTACATCTGGCCAGACTTGTTTAACCTTGCTTTGTACTTCATCTCGTAACTCCCAGTCATCCATGCGAATCCTGTCATGGTCATCAAGTTCGGCACCACCGTCTTTATATAACTGAGTACGGAACATTCTATTGATTTGCTCAATACATCCTTCATGAGTATCAATTGATTTCATGACTTTAAAGCTCATTGCAATATACAGAGGCATAACGGGAATTGCTGCAGATGCCTGAGTCACAACGCTTTTTAATACGGCCATATTAGCACTGCCATTCAGTTCAGAAAGACTGTTTCTTATTGAACTGGCTGCACGGTCCATATCTTCTTTTGCTTTACCAAGAGCTCCATGCCAGTAAATTGGCCATGTTATTTCCGTACCGATATAACTATAAGATACAGTTTTAACACCTTCGTCTAATACATCGGCATCTTTAAGAGCGTTAATCCATAGCTCCCAGTCTTCACCGCCCATAACGGTAACAGTATTTTTTATTTCTTCATCTGAAGCAGGTTCTATCTCTGCTTCAATAATAATATCCTTGCTGGTATCGATTGCCGTTGCTTTATATGTTTCACCAATCGGTTTTAGAACTGAACGTATTACTTCACCACTGTCCGGTAATTTTCGTACAGGGGAAGCTAACGAGTAAACAACCAGATCAATTTTTCCCATATCAGCTTTAATTGTTTCTATGGCTTTAGCACGCATTTCGTTTGAAAAAGCATCACCATTAATGCTTTTTGCATATAAGCCTTTTGCATGAGCAGCTTTTTCAAAAGCAGCTGAGTTATACCATCCAGCCGAGCCTGGTTTTTTTTCGGTTGCAGGTTTTTCAAGAAAAATGCCAAGCGTTGCAGCATCGGAACCAAATGCAGCCGTTATTCGAGAGGCGAGCCCGTATCCGGTTGATGCTCCTATAACTAGAACATTTTTTGGGCCGTTTTTAACGATCCCGTCTTTTTCAACGCGTGCGATCTGTTCAGCGACATTGGCTTCGCAGCCGCTCGGGTGAGTTGTAGTGCAAATAAATCCACGAGTTTTAGGTTTAATGATCACTTTATAATATCCGTTATGGTTTGTTATAAGTTGGCGGCAACGTTTTTAAGTTTACCTTGAACCAGAGGTGCTACTTCTGCAATTTTGGGGTTATCAACCATTCCCAGTACTGCAACGGGATCCATAAAACTAATATTAACCTTGCCGCCGTCTTCTTCACGTAAAAGTACATTGCAGGGTAATAACAGGCCAATATCAGGCTCTGCCTGAATTGCTTCATGTGCTAAATTAGGGTTGCAGGCACCTAAAATTTTATAACCAGTGCGATCAACGTCTAATTTTGCTTTCATTACCTTTTGCACATCAATTTCAGTTAATACACCAAAACCTTCCGCTGCAAGTGCATCGCGTACTTTCTCTTCGGCTGCTTCCATTGTTGCATCAATAGTGACATTAAAACCGTACATATGGATTCTCCAAATTATCTGTTCAAATTATCTATGAGGGCGAATATTAGCATATTCGTTTGGTTTTTAAATGTTTGCCAGTAACCAGACATCGTAGGCGGGTTCTTCGTATGGGTGTGCCCGTTTTAAGCTGGAAACAACCTGATTTATGACTGATTCATCGACAACCAGTTCAACCTTGACCTCTTCTACAGTTTCAACTTCACCCGTTTCACCAATATATGGCTTACTACTGGTTAGAGGCCTGAACTGTCCCTGACCCTGAGTTTGCCAGCAGCAATTATCATAATTGCCAATTTTTCCACCTCCAGCATCAAAGATGGCTTTTTTGACCTGTTCTACATGGCTTAAAGGGATATAGACGCAAAGTTTATACATATAAGTGCTAATTCCTGATAATTTGGAATGAAATAAAAAAGCTGTTTCATGTAGAATACATGCCAATAAACCCATATTGAACTATTTTCAGGAAAAATAAAATGAGTGATGACGGTATCCAACTATCGCCCCAATTAATGGAAGACTTAAGAGACGCTTTGAAAAAGCAGGATGCTCGTACAAGTGATGATGTTATGGCTATGCAGTATCTGGTTGCAGCAGCAGGTATGATGCTCTCGGATGTTAATAACCCTCAAATGAACAAACAAGAAGCACTTAATGACTTAGGTGGTTTTATGACCCATGTGTTCGAATACATGGAATCTCAAAAGCCACAGATGGCACCACCACCATCTGAAGATGCTTTTGGTGTATGGAAGCCAAAATAGTTATTTCAGGTAATATCTTTATACTGAAAACTTCAGGCTTAAAGTTTGCAAAACTCAGGTTTTTTTAGCTTGTAAATAGATGTGAGTTTGTAAGTTTTATTTTTGAATAGAGAGGATAATTAAGTCCTTTCTATTCAATATTGATTTTAGTATTTCTCGCTTCCCCTTATTTGAGATAAATATTTTTATTAAGAGTTATCTCCATGCCTTCATTATCGCCTGAATCATCGTTATTTTTTAGAACAGAGCAGTGTTTAAATGCCTGTGAACCGGTTATTAAAGTGAATTTAACTAAAGCGCTTTATAAAGACTGGTGTGCTGGTAAGCTGGATATTGATAGAGAATTTGTTGCAGAAAAAATAGCTGAAGTCGGGCGCCCCGATCGCCCTGAACTGGTTGCGTCTAGAGATGTCCCACGACGTAGTATTAATACAGAAGAGGGTAGAGTGGTATTATGCCATGCGATTGCACATATTGAGTTTAACGCAATTAACCTCGCGCTTGATGCAGTCTATAGATTTACCGATATGCCAGAAGAGTATTACGAAGACTGGTTAAAAGTGGCATCTGAAGAAGCTTATCACTTCACCTTGTTAGAATCGTACTTGCACAAACGTAATACAAGATATGGTGATTATGATGCACATAATGGACTGTGGGAAATGGCTCAGCTAACAGCACATGATGTTATGATCCGAATGGCATTGGTGCCCAGAGTGTTAGAAGCCCGCGGATTAGATGTGACCCCAGGGATCTTAAAAAAACTGCAACAACAAAAAGACCAGGAATTTATAGGTTATCTTGAAATTATACATAAAGATGAAATTGGTCATGTAGCCATAGGTAATCACTGGTATAAATTCTTGTGTGAAAAGCGAGACCTTGATCCTCGTGTAACATTTAAACAACTCATTCATGATTATATGAATGGATCATTAAGAGGGCCGTTTGATGAAGTGGCTCGTTTACAGGCCGGATTTACGCAACAGGAAATTGATGACCTGAATGCATTAGAGATTAATTAATTTATGAAAATTAATATTGTTACCCTACTTTTTTGTTTGTTATTAATAAAATCAGTAAATGCTGAAGAAATTAGTAGCCGTGTATTTTTCTACGAAGAGATTGAGCAAGGTGTAGGTGCTCAGACCATGCGTTATATAGTTAATGAAAATTATTTACGAATTGATAATGGAGAAGATAACGCAGACTTTATTCTGTTTGACAGGCAAAAAAAAATAATTCATAGCATTAACCATGAAGATAGAACTATTTTAAAAATTGAAAATAAACAGTGGATAGCTCCCGGGTTCGATTTTAAAGTTAAAATATTACAGGACATTATGCATGATGCACCTAAGATCTCTAATAAACAGGTGTTTAGTTATATTGTTAAAGCCGACGATACAGTCTGTACCCAGGTATCATTGATTAAAGATATGTATGCAAAGGATATGCAGGTGTTTTATCAATACCAACAGGTTTTATCTGGTCAGCAAGTGGCCACACTGAAAAATACCCCTGAAGAATTACATACACCCTGTTTTTTAATTGATCAAATTTATCATTCTGGTAATTATTATAAGCAGGGTTTACCTGTACATATTAGTTACAGTCGTGGTTATGAAAAATTTTTGAAAGATTATAAAGAAAGTGAGATTGAGGCTGGGTTGTTTGTAAAACCTGAGGGTTACAGTGAATATACTGCTGCATTTTAATGGTACAGAAAAAGTTGTTTTAAGTTTACTGCCCTATTAACTATATAATTCGTTGCTTCGATTTATATTTTTATTTAACTAAAGTGATTTAGTTGATAATCATCTGCAGTATTAAACTCCAGTACACTGCCCTGTGAGTACCAGTCCCCAAGTACTATACGTTTTACAGGTTTATTATTAATTTCACTGTTGTGAATTGCAGGGCGGTGAGTGTGGCCATGAATCAATAATGAAACATTATTATCTATAAATACCTGTTCAACTGCTTCTTTATTAACATCCATAATGTCAGAAGACTTGGTTTGAGTTTCTTCTTTGCTTTGATTGCGTAGCGCAATTGCAAGTTGTTTGCGTTCGTTTAGAGGTTTGCTAAGAAAATCATCTATCCAGAGCGGGTTTCTGAGCATTTTTCGTAGCTCCTGATAGCGCAGGTCATCGGTGCATAATATATCGCCATGCATAAGTAATACGGGAGTACTATCAAATGTTGCAATATAGGGCTCGTGAATTAATGTGCAACCGGTTCGCTGAGCTAGTTTTTCGCCCATTAGAAAATCCCGGTTGCCATGCATTAAATATATTTTAAGGCCATTTTCTGATTGTTGCTTCATGGCGTTAAACGCATCGTTTAAGCCTGTGGCATCGTCGTCATCTCCAAGCCAGTATTCCACCAGATCGCCGAGTATGTAAAGTGACTCGGCCTGAGCGGCCTGATTATTCATGAATTCAACAAATAGTTGTATTATGTCAGGTCGCTCAGGAGCAAGATGTAAATCTGATATAAAGAGATG
>Ga0316207_10003222_pt1 | contig 15467 bp, 15 predicted proteins | sample 6weekpyrite_MG_FD_204943 | JGI IMG/M metagenome (GOLD analysis project Ga0316207, IMG submission 204943) | Microbial mat bacterial communities from mineral coupon in-situ incubated in ocean water Damariscotta River, Maine, United States -... | ecosystem: Environmental > Aquatic > Marine >... | reverse complement strand
CACTGCTGTACATTATCGACAATAATTCGAATCGCGCGTACATCATATAAATTATGGAAACCAATACCTTTCTTTTTCATTTTGCGCCAGATACTGTAAATATGTTTTGGACGTCCGGTAACAAGAGCATGAATACCTACGTTATTTAATTCATTACTGGCAACTTTAACTATATTTTCAATATATAATTCTCTATCGACACGACGCTCATCAAGATACGAAGCAATTTTTTTATATTCGAAGGGCTCCAGATAACGAAGTGAAAGATCTTCCAGCTCCCATTTTATTTGCCAGATACCGAGGCGATTTGCCAGTGGCGCATAGATATCGATAGTTTCCTGAGCAATTCTTTTTTGCTTTTCAGTGGATAAAAATTTAAGAGTACGCATGTTGTGTAGCCGATCAGCCAGCTTAATAAGCACCACTCGCACATCTTTTGCCATAGCAAGCAATAACTTTCTCAGACTTTCCGCCTGAACACTATCATGCTCATGTCGATATTGATCAACCTGCATATCGATGGCGTGCATTTTTGTTACCCCATCAACCAGTTCGGCAATTGAATCTCCGAATTGATCTCGAATTTCTTTCAAGCCGATATCAGAATCTTCAACTACATCATGTAAAAATGCCGCAGCGATGGACTCACTATCAAGATGCAGATTAACCAGAATATCTGCAACAGCAACCACATGATTAACATAGGGCTCACCAGAAGCTCGTGTTTGATTGTGATGAGCACGTTCTGCAACAACAAAAGCCTGACGGATAACTTCAACATCGGCAGGACGAGATTCTGCACCAATATCCTGGAGCCACTGATGAACTCCTTCATTGGTCGATAATTTTTCGATAACAAGCTGTGATTCGACATATACCATATTGACGGTTATCCATTAAACGCGCTAATACTGACATTGTCCGCATAACGCATAGTTTTATCCTCTTTTACTGGCCATTTAGGGCTTGATTATTGCCTGAATTAAACAATAATCTAATTTAACTTGATTCCGTAAGCTACTGATGTATAGTTAATATTCTACTAGTTACAATATACCATATAATATAAAGATAGCAGACGATACAAATAAATTCTCTGGAGCAAAAAATGTCAGCCAAACTTCGTTTTCACACTAAACAAAACTACCTGTTTAAGACTTTGCTATCGATTTACCTGCTTTCTACCGGCAGTTTTTTTGCCATACCGGCCAATGCAGAAACACTTGCTATTCCGGAGCAGACAAAACCCTTTGAAGTCACATTACCCGGTCGAGGAATGACGATGACAGAGGTACTCGGAAAATTTGGCGATCCCGTTAGCAAAGATCCTGAAGTGGGTGAACCACCGATTAGCCGTTGGTATTACAATAATTTCGTTGTTGTATTTGAATACCAGTATGTTATCCATGCACTCATACCCAAAAAGCCGGTTCAAATTCCGGAATCTGAAATAAATACAACTATAGATAAACAAATGCCGATGGAAAACTCTGCTACACCAGACTCAAAATAAATCTATAAAAAAGCAAACGGAATGAGATGTCTTTGACTACAAATCCATAAAAGGCTTGGGTTAAAAGTCTAATAAACGAATTTATATTAGTGAAATTTAAAGATAGGAAATTCCCCGTCGAGCTGCCAACGATTTCGCTGTTCGTCATAAATCCAGGTCTGGCGATGCGTTAATACTCGCTCGACGACCGAATTATCATAATAATAACGGATATCAACAATCAACTCCGTTTTAGAATAATCCTGGGCAATCGTTTTGCTGATAGTTTTATAACTGGTTACCTTTATATTTTTAAGTCTTTGCCTGGTAAAGTCGGAAACTTCTTTTGGGTTAACCTGCAAGCTTCTCGCAAATTCAAAGTTACGCCATCGAATTGCCCGCTCATAGGCCTTAAGGGTTTTATCCAGAGAATCGAGCGCCTCAGGGGTATAAGTACAAGACGAGAGATTAAAAAGACTAACAATAAAAAAAAGTAGCAAAGATATAATGGGTAAACGCATATTTTTTCTTGGTCTAATTTAGGGTTTAACGCAATATATCAAACCTTAACCATAAATTCATACGTTTTAAGAAATTTACTCAAATTCCAGCAACTTAAATTTTAACTGGAAGTAAAACAACCCAACAGTTTTAGGCGTTACTTTAGGAATATAGGTAATATTCAACATGACTGTGCTTGTACCAATCCCTAAAAACGGCAAAGCACCAAAAAAAGGGCTATTATCCCGATAATCTTTACGGGTCATAAAAAAACCGATGATACTTAAATCAACTCGCCAACCCTCTGGATCATTTTCCAGCGGAATACGGTATTTATATCCCCCACCAAGATAATTTGATGTTTGATCGTTACTATCCTTAAAACGGCTACCAGCGACAAAAGGGATCCATTTTTTATCTTGTTTAAAATCATACTCAAAACCCAGGCCCCAGTTTTCCTCGTTATACTTGCCCCCACCATCATGAATTGATTTACCATTAATAACTGCAAATAATTCATCGGCCTGTAGTACTGAGCTCAATAAACTCATGAGAACAACAAAACTGAATTTCAACATTTTATGACCACATTTATCAATTGATAGATTCAAGTAAAATATCGGCAGTAAAATCAATGGCTTAAATCTTTTTATGCCAATATAATGACTATATAGAAATGAAAGACTTACACTGGTCGGGGTGTATGACGACAAAAAATTGACGTACAATGAAACTTTTAGAGCATTGGAAAGGACGATTTTTAAAACAATCTGTCTAGTAATATACCAATCCATTAATCAAAAACTTCGGGAAGGCCATGCAATCTAAACCACCCAGCAATGACGAACAGATAAATAATATTGGGCGTTATATGATGTTTGGAATGTGGATAGGTTTGCTTGGAATGCTGACCCTGTTTTTTTATGACTGGCAGGAAAAAGAATTTAACCCGAACACTAATATCAATACCCAACTGAATCCACAAGGTCAGCAAGAATTGCAACTGGTTGCAAACAGGCAGGGACAGTATATTGTTAATGGCTTTATTAATAGCACTAAAGTCACTTTCCTGGTGGATACAGGGGCTAACGATGTGTCGATTCCTGAGCACATTGCAAGGAAAATCGGTTTACCAAAAGGAAGGCAAGTTTTATTTGAAACTGCCAATGGCTCTGCGTATGGTTATAAAACCAGACTCGCAACCATTAGCGTAGGAAATATTCAGTTAAAAAATATTTCGGCCTCGATTAACCCCAATGTTAAGTTCGATGAAATTCTATTGGGGATGTCATTCCTGAAGCATGTCGAAATAAACCACAAAAACAACACCCTGACACTTCGTTACTAACCAAAAAACATAATACCTGGCATAAATTTCGCATTAAACTCCGCGTTATAAATTGTATCTTTCAAATTTATAAGCCGTGGTATCTTTACCACAAAAATACTTAACAACTTGTTATTACTCAAAAAAGATTAATACTTGCCGATAACCTGGAAATCAACATAATTTTAAGGCTGACTACGATGAAAAAACTTAATCTCTCTATCCTGTTTTCACTGCTGCTCATTCCGAGCATTGCCGCTGCAGAGGTTGTCATTATAAATGGCAACTCATGGAGCTATGAAATCAACGGTACCATTCGTGATGATTCGTCCATTCTGAGTCAAATCGATTTAAAAAATGACTTAAAACTTAAAGATAATGACGATACATTTTTAGTCGCCTATATAGAGCATCCCATTCCTCTTATACCCAACTTACGTATTGGCACAACATCTCTTACATTTAACGGCTCAGGTACTGCAACAAAATCTTTCACCTATAACGGCACCGTCTATACCGTGTCTGATAATATTAATTCTCAACTCGTGTTGGATCATACTGAAGTCGCTCTTTATTGGAGCATCTTAGACAATATCGTTGGTTTTGACTTAGGTTTAAACGCTAAATTCTTTGATGGCAAGGTAAATTTAACCTCAGCGGCCGGTAATGTTAACGAAGTATTTAATGAAACCGTTCCATTATTATACGCCGCTTTACAATTTGAGTTACCTTATGGGTTAAAGTTGTCAGGTGATATGAGTTATATCTCTTTCGATGGTAGCAGCTTTACCGATTCAGTAATAAAACTTAGTTATACCTCTGATTATAATTTAGGTGTAGATATCGGTTACCGAAGTATTGTAATCGATTATGAAGATACTACTGCTAACGAATTCGTCGATATTGATATCAGCGGTACCTTTATCGGTGTACACCTTGCCTTCTAAGACTTTTTAGAAATACACAAAAGCTTAAAGCATTTTACAAAAAACCAGCTACTATTTAAGTAGCTGGTTTTTTTATGGCTTACGTTTAACTGAGCTGGGGATGCATTTAGAGGATGTATACACATGGTAAGAGCCTTCAGGATAATTGCTTATTCACTTGTGTTTAACAGTGTTATTCTGTCCGCTGCACACAGCGAAACAAACCCTAAATTATCCTTTACACCTTATGAATCTCAAAAAGTTATCTATGATTTTTACTTCGATGAACCGGGTAAAATTAATAGTGCCCTGTTCTGGATACGTTCACTTATTAACCCTTTAATGGATGCACCATATAACCTCGCGCCTGAGTTCCTTGATATAAAAGTTATGATCCATGGCACCGAAATAGTCGCGTTAACCAAGAAAAATTATACAAAATATAAAGATGCCGTTGAAAGAATGCGCTACTACGAGTCTCTGGGTGTGCAATTTAAAGTCTGTGCGATTGCTGCAAATGATTTCGGCTATAACGATGCTGACTTTTATGATTTTGTCGAAATTGTTCCCTCCGCAATGACCGAGCTGGTTCACTGGCAAATGAAGGGGTATGGTCTGATTACACCAACTATTTACAATAAAAAACTGTCCACCTCTGAAATTCGCTAACTTTTCCCCCAAACTATTCTCTATCACAGACGACGGTCCAGCTAAATTAAAAATGCCTCTTTGCGTCCTTATTAGCGAAATTACAGTATATTACAAGCGATTTGCTCTATTCCCAACACACAAATCATTATAAAATAAGGCTTTAAATTCGACTCGATTCAAAGCTTCAATACCCAATGCAAAATACTCAGCTTGTAGATACACTACAAACCATATTTACGCCAGCAATTCCTGATACTCAACTAAAAACACAATATTGGGGAAGGCTATACGGCAATTCCCTTGCATTAGCGATAGTTGAAACAGCAAAAGCCTCACAACAACCCATCGTGGTCGTAACCGGTTCCACGACTGAAGCACATTTACTTGAAAGTGCCATTGCCTTTTTTACACCCGATTCGATTCCGCTGTTGCACTTTCCCGACTGGGAAACATTGAGCTACGATATCTTCTCTCCCCATCAGGATATTATTTCGGACAGGCTTAACAGCCTTTCCAGGTTACCGACTTTAACAAACGGGATTATCGTTTTACCGATACAAACGCTGGCACAACGAATTGCCCCTAAAGCCTATGTCCAGTCTCAAAGCCTGAGCCTGGATATTGGCGATACACTGTCACTGGACGATATTCGTGTACAGTTTGAACAAGCAGGCTATCAATGTGTCTCGTCAGTAATGGAACATGGCGAATTTGCCGTTCGTGGCAGTATTCTCGATGTATATCCGATGGGAAGTCAGCTACCTTTTAGAATTGAGTTATTTGACGATGAAATTGAAAATATTCGTAGTTTCGATCCGGAAACTCAACGAACAATAGGGAAACTAGAAAATATACGCCTGTTACCCGCACGTGAATTCCCACTCGATAAAAATGCAATCAAACATTTCCGACAGGCATTTCGTGCCCGCTTCGAAGGCGATGCACAAAACTGTAATATCTATCGGGACATTACCAATGGATTAGCATCTCCGGGCATCGAATATTATCTACCTTTATTTTTTGAACAGACTGAATCATTATTCGATTATATTCCTGACAACAGTATTATTATTACTGATAAAACAATGCAGGATCAAAATGCGATATTCTGGCAAGAAGTCAATGATCGCTATGAAGCACGTAAACATGATATTGAACGACCTATCCTGAAGCCAAACGAACTGTATTTACCCATTAATGATATCAACGCTCAAATTAAGAAACATCAACATATACAGTTCCAGCATTTCGAATATGAAAATAGCGCGGCAACCAATTACAATACCCAGGTTCCATGTAGCCTTATAATCGACATTAAGCTCGAGTCACCCTCTGCTAACCTTGAAAAATTCATAACCAGTTTTAATGGACGCGTACTATTTTCCTCCGAGTCGGCAGGACGACGCGAATCGTTATTAGAGCTGCTACAAGGTATTAATATTTATCCTGAAAAATTTAACACCTGGCAAGACTTTGCCGATTCCAATATCAGGTATGGCATTATTGTCTACCCACTTGTCGAAGGCTTATTAATAAGTGACCCCGACATCGCTGTCATTACCGAATCACAATTATATGGCAAGCAGGTATTACAACGTAGACGCAGGAAAAAAGAAAAACGCGATAACGATATTATAATTCGCAACCTTGCCGAACTGACATTAAATGCACCTGTCGTCCATGAGCAACATGGTGTGGGTCGTTTCCTCGGATTAACCAATATAGAAGTAGGCGATATTGAAGCCGAGTTTTTAATGCTTGAATATGCTGACGGCGATAAACTGTATGTTCCCGTTAATTCACTACACTTAATCGGTCGCTATACAGGTGCAGCACCTGACTCGGCTCCACTACACAAACTTGGCAGTCAACAATGGTCAAAAGCCAAACGCAAAGCGGCAGAAAGAGTTCGAGACGTTGCTGCAGAATTGCTGGATATCTATGCTAAACGTGAAGCCAAACAAGGTTACGCCTACCATATCGATGATGCCCAGTATCTTGGCTTTTCCAGTGGTTTCCCGTTTGAAGAAACAGCCGACCAACAAACTGCAATCGATCAGGTTATTGCTAACATGCGTAGCCAACAACCAATGGATCATCTTATTTGCGGCGATGTTGGTTTTGGTAAAACCGAAGTTGCCATGCGAGCAGCATTTATTGCCGTTCAAGATGGTAAACAGGTTGCCGTGCTTTGCCCGACTACACTATTAACTCAGCAACATGTCGAGAATTTTCGAGATCGCTTTGCGGACTGGCCAATAAAAATTGATTCCTTATCACGTTTTAAAACAACTAAAGAAACCAGGCAAACCTTAAGCGAAATGGCCGAAGGTAAAATAGATATTATTATCGGCACTCACAAACTCATCCAGAAAGATATTAAATATAAACAGCTGGGACTTGTAATCATTGATGAAGAACATCGTTTTGGTGTAAGACAGAAAGATCAATTCAAGTCGTTGCGAGCTGAAGTAGATATTCTCACTTTAACAGCGACCCCTATCCCTCGAACGCTTAATATGGCGATGTCCGGTATTCGTGATCTATCTATTATAGCCAGCCCACCGGCCAAGCGATTAGCTATTAAAACATTTGTTAGCCAATGGGATGATAATTTAATCAAAGAAGCCTGCCTTCGGGAAATTAAACGTGGCGGCCAGGTATTTTTCTTACATAATGATGTCGAAACTATCGAGAACCAGACAAATAAAATAGCCAAACTTATCCCTGAAGCCACGGTAGCGTTTGCGCATGGTCAAATGCGGGAAAAGCAACTCGAAGCAACCATGAGTGACTTTTACCATCAACGCTTTAATATCCTCGTTTGTACAACCATTATTGAAACAGGGATCGATATTCCAACTGCAAACACCATTATTATCAACCGGGCTGATCGACTGGGTCTGGCACAACTTTATCAACTTAGAGGCCGGGTTGGTCGCTCGCATCATGGCGCCTATGCGTATTTAATAACGCCATTGAAAAAATTACTCAGTGCCGATGCAAAAAAACGACTCGAAGCAGTTGAGTCAATACAAACACTGGGAACCGGCTTTACATTAGCGACTCATGATCTGGAAATTCGAGGTGCAGGTGAATTACTGGGGGATGAGCAAAGTGGTCAAATGAGTGAGATCGGGTATACCATGTATACTGAATTACTCGAGCGTGCCGTCGAATCTTTAAAACAGGGTATTGAACCGGATTTGGAGAAGCCGCTTCATCAGGGAACCGATATAGATCTGCATATTGCTGCACTTATACCGGATGATTATTTAAATAACATCCATGAACGACTCATACTATATAAACGTATTTCCAGCGCAAAATCTAAAGATGAACTCAAAGAATTACAGGTAGAAATGATCGATCGCTTTGGTTTACTCGTTCAACCAATAAAAAACCTGTTCAACATTACCGAACTTAAATTATTGTTTACGCAAATAGGTGTTGCTCGAATTGATATTAATGACCAGGGTGGCCGAATTATCTTTAATGAAAAACCTGATATCGATCCAATGAAAATTATTAATTTAATTCAGACTGAGGCAAAAACGTACAAGCTGGATGGCAATGATAAATTGCGCATCACTAAAGACTTAGAAGATATTGATAAACGCCTGCAATTTTTAAAAGATCTGGCTCACTACCTGAGCAAATAATTTTATAAAGTGAATTTATCCACAAACTAACTGTTTCCAACTACAGTTTATATCTTAAGATCTTATTCTATTTTGGCGGAAAATCGTCTTGCTCATACCCCAGTAAGCTTATATCCGTCATACGTTGGGGATATAAAATACCATCCAGATGGTCAGCCTCATGCTGCACGACTCTGGCGTGAAAACCTTCTGCGATACGTTCAATTTTTTCACCATATTGATCAAAACCAGTATAACTAATTTTAGTGAACCTGGGCACAAGACCACGTAAACCGGGAACACTCAAACAACCTTCCCAGCCTTCTTCTATATCATCACTTAAAATTTTAATCTGCGGGTTTATTAGTACCGTATTTGGCACAGGATCTATATCCGGATAGCGAGGATTATCTTCCACCCAGAATATAACAATCCTTTTATCAAGGGCAATTTGAGGTGCGGCCAGACCAGCACCATCTAATGCCGCCATGGTGTCATACATATCCTGTATCACCCTGTCTAGTTGCATTGAATTGAATTCAATGACGGGGGCTGCAACTTGCTGTAGAATAGGGTGTCCCATTTTGAGAACGTCTTTAATTGACATAATTTGTAACTCATTTAATATTCGTATTTGTTAAGTCTAATTAAATAATTAACCAGTTCGTCAGAGCAATCAGGATAATATCATCTCATGCAAAAGTCTCTTATCAGCATAGTACTGCTATTCGCTTATTTTGGCCAAACAAACGCTGCAGTTTATCAGGAAGAGGTTAAATACTATGATATTGAAGTCCTTATTTTTGAAAATTTAAAGCAAAACCCTCGAAATACCGAAACATGGCCATCGAGTGTAGACTTTGTACTACCTGAGAATGCTCTTTTTATTGGCTCGCCCTACCCAGGCCCTATACCCGAAAATTATAATCCTCGATTTACATTCAAACCCATTAAAACCTCAACCTATCAGTTACAGGATGAAGCCAAAGCACTGACTGAACATAAAGATTATCGTATTTTATATCACCGCTCCTGGCGACAACCCGGGATGAAAAGAGAGAATGCTGTTAGCGTTATAATAGAAAAAGAAATACCGCGTATTGAATACACAAATAACCCTGAGTTACAAATTGAACCCGCTCAGTTTGAATTTAATCAAATAATCAATCAGCGAATGCCAAAACTTAATGTTTTAAAAGGTACTGTTAAAATAAGTTTATCGCGTTACTTACACATTCAAACGGATCTAAACTACACCCGGCATATTATTGCGAACAATACTGAAAACACCGGGAAAATTCAATCAGATGAAATTGATCCATCCTTTGTTGAAATTCAGCCGCAGGTATATCAATTAAAGCAAACACGAAAAATGAGAAGTAAAGAATTACACTACCTGGACAACCCAAGACTTGGCTTACTGGTTTATATTACGCCTGTAAAAATTGCATCGTCCAGCCCATAATAATTTTAGTACATAGAGACTATAAGCAGCAAACTGAATTAAATATTATTTAAGTTGGACATAACTGGTTACCAGCGACGTTGCATTATCATCGAACACCAATTTTAATTAACTTCCGGTGCATAACGAGCGCCCTGATAAAAAATAAGCGTCACCTTTTCATTTTTATATAAAGGATACATTTTTGCAATAACACTTTCTGAATCCAACAAAGCAACGGACAAAGGAATAAAAGCATCTTTCATCCGGAATTTTAAAACTTTATGGCAGGATAAACAGACAGCGTTACATGGTTATATGGCAGGCTATTCCTTTTTGATAAACCACGCACCCGACTTTATTGTGCCAGAATAACCTCTGTTAAAAGGCTTTTATTTTTAACTGTCACTGCAATCTGAGGATTGTCCTGCAAGCAATGACTCCCTGAACAAGCCGCAAGTAGCATGCTACTCATACAGTTACAAAACATGGCTTCATTTGAAATTAGATTGCTGGAATCAAGTCTGCTAACACTTTGGTCACTGTTGTAATGCCTTTATCCAGGTTTTTTGTAATCATATCCATAGTAATTTCTTCATCAGAACGACCCGCCGCCTGATTAGCAACCACTGCGATACAGGCATAACAAATATCAAGCTCTCGCGCCAGCGCTGCTTCCGGCATTCCTGTCATACCGACAATGTCGCAGCCATCCTGTTCCAAACGATTTATTTCCTGTGCCGTTTCAAGACGTGGACCTTCAGTTGCCGCATAAGTGCCACTATTTATACTGTCTATAGAAAGAGTATTGCAACTATTAATAATACTCTTTCGTAAGTCACTACAATAAGGCTCGGTAAAATCAATATGCACAACTTCCTTTAAACCTTCTTCAAAAAAAGTATTGGTACGCGACGTGGTATAGTCAATAATTTGATCAGGAATAACAAGTTGTCCTGGGTTCAGATTATCCTGTATTCCCCCAACTGCATTCACTGCAATAATAGTATCAACACCAGCCTGTTTTAACACCCAAAGGTTGGCGCGATAATTTACTTTATGGGGAGGAATGGTATGCGATGGCCCATGTCTTGGTAGAAATAACACCTCAGTTCCATATAACTCACCCGTTTGCAGGATACCAGAGGGCTCACCAAATGGGCTCTGTGCAACTTCTTTATTTGTGATATGCAGATCATTTATAGATGTTAATCCAGTACCACCAATAATTGCTAATTTCGCCATTCTATAATCCTTTTACGGCATAAATGCCATCAGCATTTCGTAAGTAACCTTTATAGTCCATACCATAACCAAAAACATAACGGTCAGGAACAACCAGTCCAGTATAATTCACGTCTACTTTTACTCCACGGTTATGATCTTTTTCAACCAGCACTGCTGATTTAACATCAGCAGCACCTTTAGAATAACAATATTTAATAATTGCATCTAATGTATAGCCTTCGTCCAGTATATCATCAACAATTACAATAGTACGATCCTTGATAACACTGCGTGGTTCAACTAACCATTGTAGTGTTGAGCCTTTAATATCACCGTCATAGCGTGTTGCATGAATATAATCAAGCTCCAGAGGAAATGCTAATTTAGTCAATAAGTGTCCAATTGGTATCATCGCACCTGATACAACTGCAATAAATAATGGATTAACTGTCGCTAATTCATTTATCATTTGTGTTGCCATTTTATTTATAGCTTGCTGAACCTGATTGCCTGAAAACAGGCAATCAGCTTCATCCATAACTTTGTTAATTTTATTAATGGAGATCATCAACGTCCTTCAAATTCTGGTAAATCGTTTTGCAAGTGTATAGTCGTTGTTGGAAATGCTATTTCTGCATGATGTTGAGCAATTATTTCATTTATCTTAAATAATACATCCTGCTTAATCTGGTGAAATTTTTGCCAATCGGTAGTTTTAGTGAACGTATAAATAAAAAAGTCCAGGGATGACTCGGAAAATTGATTAAAATTGACCATTAAGGTTTGCTCGGTATCAATTCCCTCATGTGCCAATAACATTGCCTTAACGTCCATGACTATCGACGGTAAAATACTGGCATCGTCATAACGCACGCCTATGGTTTCGTAAATTCGCCGGTTTGTCATCCTCGAAGGATTCTCAACCGCGATACTTGCAAATACCGAGTTAGGGATATATAAGGGACGTTTATCAAAAGTCCGGATAACAGTTAGCCGCCAACCAATTTTTTCAACCGTACCTTCTATTTGTTTATCCGGTGATCGTATCCAATCGCCTATAGCAAAGGGCCGGTCAAGATAAATCATTAATCCACCAAAAAAATTGGATAACAGATCTTTGGCAGCAAAACCTATCGCAATGCCACCAATGCCACCAAAAGCCAAAATAGCAGAAATATTAAAACCTAATGTCTGTAGGCCAACCAGAAAGGCCGTAATAATGATCGCAACACGTAATAGCTGACTTACAGCATCCGCAGTCGATCGATCAATTGGTTTACCTTTAATTTGTTGCAGATGTAAAACATTTACTTCAGCAAACCTTATAAAGCGTACCAAAGCCCATGCAATTGTGACGATAACAGCCAGCTCTCGCATAGTCGACGTAAAACTCAGCTCCATTATGTCGAGCGCAAAACTTAAACCAAGTATCCAGATTAATAACGAAATGGGTTTTCGAATAGCATGAATAAGCGCATCATCCCAGGCTGTTTTTGTTTTCTCGAGTTTTGCCTGAACCTTACGAAGAATTCTTTTCTGGATGTAATCAATGAGTAATGCAAGAAAAACAATAATAAAAACGTTTAACATCCACAAAGCATCATTGTGCAGGTATTGATTAAGTTTATCTAAAAGCTCCATTTTCTCCCTCTATTTATATCCGGCTACAACTTTTATTGCCTGTTTCCAGGCGTCCAGTTGCGTGAGTGTAGCCCATTCATATTGGTGAACATTTTCTCTGCGCATTTTTAACAATTGCTGATGTGAACGCTTAGTTATATTAAACTTTAAATTAGTAATTACATCAATTGCAGCAACCCTATTATTACAAACCAGCACCATATCGCAACCGGCATTTAAGGCTGCCTTCGCTCGATCGGTATAATTTTCACTGATAATGCTGGCACCTTTCATATCCAGATCATCGCTGAAGATAACGCCTTCGAATTTTAATGTCTTACGCAGCATTGTCTTCAGCCAATAATTTGAGAAACCCGCTGGCTGTTTAACAACTTTTTCATATATAACATGTGCGGGCATAATCGCATCAAGCTTATCCGGAATTAATTCGGTAAATGGCAACATATCATGATCGCGAATAGTGTCAAAACTACGCCCATCAATGGGAATATCAATATGTGAATCAGCCTCAACACCACCATGTCCGGGGAAGTGTTTTCCAGTCGAGCTCATACCGGCCTGATGTAATCCATCAATATAGGCTGCGGCCAGTTTTGTAATAACGTTTGGATCATTATGAAACGCCCGGTCGCCAATAACCTGACTTAAACCATAATCAATATCAAGAACGGGTGTAAAACTAAAATCTATATTAAATGACAATAATTCAATAGCCGTTAACCATCCAAATGTACGAGCATATTTTATTGCTTGTTGAGGCTGTTGATTATATGTATCACCCAAATTTCTCAAAGCCGGGATTTTTGTAAAGGGATCTTTAAACCGCTGCACACGCCCACCCTCATGATCGACTGCAACCAGTAAAGGCGTATCTCGCAATAATTTAATATCGTTAACCAGTTGTTGCAATTGTGTTGCAGATTCGAAATTACGACTAAACAAAATAACACCACCCACAAGCGGCTGGTTTAAAAGCTGTTTATCTTCTGTTGAAAGAGAAGTACCTTCAACATCTGTCATCACTGGCCCGAGCATTGTCATATTTATTCGTAAATCTCTACACAGGTTCCAACATTGACCAGGTCAAACAACTCTATCACATCTTTGTTATGCATTTTAATACAACCATGTGATGATGGTACACCCATTTGATCTTTATCAGGGCAACCATGTATATAAATATATCGTCGCATGGTATCAACTTTACCAAGTCGATTAATCCCAACTTCCTGCCCACTCAACCACAAAATACGGGTGAGAATCCAGTCACGTTGTGGTTCTTTCAGTCGAAGCTCTTCTGAAAAGATTTCACCGGTGGGTCGTCTGGCAACAAAAATAGTATTTTCTTTTTCACCCTGACCAATCTTTGCTCTAATAGAATGCTTACCCCTCGGCGTACATTCACTTCCGCTAATCTCGCCAACACCATTTTTAGCCGATGCGATGCGATATTCAGAAAAGACTTTATTCTCTTTTATAAGCTGGAGGGTTTGCTCACGAATATCAATACGAACTTTCAACTATACGCTCGCTTAGCTTTACCAACGAGTATAAGGGTGCTTAACGAGACGGACGTTATAATACTTTTCCTGTTCCGAGACTTCGACTCCCAACCAGTCAGGCTTAACAAATTCAGCCCGTTCATAATCCAGCTCAATTTCCGCAACAACCAGTCCTTTATTATCACCTTCAAAGACGTCAATTTCCCACTTATTACCATCACGATATACAAGATGACGGGTTTTTTCGATTAAAGGTTTCAGGCAAAGTTCGTCTAGCATCTTAGTGGCATCATCGAGTGGAATTGAATACTCATATTCCTGTCGGCTGATAGATAAGGTCTTACTTTTTATATTAATATTCGCCTTATCACCTTCTATTCTTACCCTCACTGATGATTTCACATTATCTCTGTCTTCAGTCTGGTTTAAATAACCCTGCTTAAAATAGCAACTGGAAGACACTTCCTTTTCCCAGTCATTATTTTTTAATAAAAATTTTCGTTCTATTTCCTGCGCCATAACTATTTTAAATATTAACGTAAAAATAATGCCATCGATTCGACATGTGCAGTATGTGGAAACATATCGATGACACCGGCTTTAACAAGCTTATAACCGTGTACATTCACCAGGGCATCAGTATCGCGTGCCAGAGTCGAGGGATTACAAGAAACATACACAATACGGTCAGGCTTAAGGTTTGCAATCGTATCAATCATTTCTTTTGCGCCGCTACGAGGAGGATCAATTAATATTTTATTGTAACGTTTATCTCTTAACCAGGGCAAACCCTCAGTATCTTCCATTAAATTCGCTACGTGATATTCCACATTAGAAATATTATTACGCTCAGCATTTTCATTAGCGCGATCAACTAAAGATTTTTCACCCTCAACAGCCACCACCGATTTAGCAGTTCTTGCAATCGGTAGTGTAAAATTACCAATCCCACTGTACAACTCTAATACGTTGTCGTCGGCAGTCAATTCCATTAAGGATAATGCCTGGTTAATCATATAGGGATTGATATAAGGGTTAACCTGTGTGAAATCTGTGGCAAGGTGTACCAGTTTCACATCGTAATCCGATAAACTATAGCTTAATTCTGATTTATC
>Ga0316207_10003221_pt1 | contig 15476 bp, 12 predicted proteins | sample 6weekpyrite_MG_FD_204943 | JGI IMG/M metagenome (GOLD analysis project Ga0316207, IMG submission 204943) | Microbial mat bacterial communities from mineral coupon in-situ incubated in ocean water Damariscotta River, Maine, United States -... | ecosystem: Environmental > Aquatic > Marine >... | reverse complement strand
TTTTTGGCCAACATGAGTCATGAATTACGGACTCCCTTAAACGCAGTTATCGGTTACAGTGAAATGTTATCTGAAGATTTAGAAGATTCCCAATCACCAGAACTCGTCAACGATGTAAATAAAATTCATACTGCCGGCATTCATTTATTGAGCCTTGTAAATGACATTCTAGATCTAAGCAAAATAGAAGCAGGTAAACTGGAACTTTCATTATCGGATATTGACTTAAATACCACAATTACAGAAGCAGTGAATACCATCGTGCCTATGGCGAATAATAATAACAATGAATTAGTTATAAAATTATTAGACCCACCTGAAAACATACATTCCGACATGATGCGGCTTAAACAGATTATTTTAAATATCATTAACAATGCGGTAAAGTTCACGAATAATGGAAAAATTCATGTTTCACTTCGAACAGATACTTATTTAGATAATGAAGTTTTTTACATTGAAGTAAAAGATACCGGGATAGGTATTAAGCAAGAGTTGATCGGAAAACTTTTTCAACCTTTCTACCAAGCTGATGAGTCAGCTACACGAAAATTTGGCGGGACAGGATTGGGCTTAGCTTTATCGAAGCAGCTCGTTGAAGGTCTAGGCGGTGATATTAAAGTTGAAAGTGTCGTGAATCAGGGATCAACGTTTACAATACGCCTGCCTAAAAAAATATACATTTAGTCATAACGTTTTTTTGGGCGCTTATCATCTAACGATTTTAAATAGTTCAACCGTGCTTTAATTTTAGCTTCCAAACCAGACTCATTTGGTTCATATAATACAGACTTTTTAATTTTCTCTGGAAAATAAATTTCACCTGCAGCATAAGCCTCGCTTTCATCATGGGCATAGCGATACTCGGCACCATAACCTAACTCACCCATAAGCTTGCTTGGTGCGTTACGTAAGTGCAAAGGAACTTCCAGAGAACCCGTTTGCTTAACCAATGCTTTGGCAGCATTAAATGCTTTATAAACTGCATTACTTTTTGGTGCTGAAGCACAATAAACGGCCGCATGCGCAATGGCTCTCTCGCCTTCTGCAGGACCAAGACGAACAAAAGTATCCCAGGCATTTAAGGTAAGCTCCAAAGCCCTAGGGTCTGCATTACCAATATCTTCAGATGCAATGGCAACTAATCTTCTTGCAACATACAAAGGATCACAACCTGCATCTAACATTCGCGCATACCAATATAGCGCAGCATCAGGTGACGATCCGCGCACAGACTTATGAAATGCTGAAATCTGATCGTAAAAAATATCACCGCCTTTATCATAGCGTTTTGCATGTCCTTGTGTGACTTGATGTACTACATCTTCATCAATAAAATAATCATCAGACATATCCACCGCATTTTCTAATAAGTTTAAACAACGACGAGCATCTCCATCTGCTGCCTGTGCTAAAATATTTTTATTGTCTTCAGTGATTTCAACCTTTAGTTCGCCATAACCATTTTCTTTGTCTATTAATGCTCGATTTAACACCGCCAACATATCTTCATCTGTTAACGACTTCAGCACATAAACTCGCGCACGCGATAACAATGCATTATTTAATTCGAATGAAGGGTTTTCTGTCGTTGCACCAATAAAAATCACTGTGCCATCTTCCACATAGGGTAGAAAGGCATCCTGTTGTGATTTCGAAAATCGATGAATTTCATCGACAAATAACACCGTTTTTTTAGCCGATTGCTGTTGATGCATTTTAGCCTGTTCCACGGCGGCTCTAATATCTTTAACACCAGAAAAAACCGCTGACAACATTTGAATATGTACATCACACAATCTAGCGATTAATTTTGCTAATGTGGTTTTGCCAACACCCGGCGGTCCCCACAAGATCATGGAGTGCAATCGATTTTCTTCTATGGCTTTCCGAAGCAAATTCCCGTGCGCGAGCAAATGTTGTTGCCCACAAAAATCATCTATAGACTTTGGCCGCATTCGTGCGGCTAATGGTTCAAGAAACGTTTCTGTAAATAAATCCAAGGTATTACTCATTAGCGACAGGTTTATTTCGAGCTATCAAAAACATCTGCATTTTTTGGTGGAACAAATTGGAATAACTCCGAACTCAGGGTGTCATTGCGTTTAAGTTGTGAAAATATCAACCGAGTAGTTTGTCCTAAATTGTCTTCCAAAAGCATTTCCTTTAAATCTGATTTTTCAAAACCTAATCGAATATTATTAAAACCCGCTTCATCATCTTTTGGTTTCAGCTCAACCCAACTCAAGGACAAACCATCATCTATTTGCTGAATCAGAAAACTTTCATCAATTGGACGATCGTTACTGAGTAATAATGCCGGCGTATTACCTAAGGCTTTACTCACTTTTTTAATCGTAACTTGTTCCAAATCAGCATCAAATATCCAAATTTTGTCTCCATTGGATACGATTTCCTGCAAATAGGGTTCATCATAATTCCAACGAAACTTACCAGGGCGTTGGATCCACAATTTACCCGAAGCACGTTCTACCGCATTGAGCTGAGAGTTCTGTATAGATTGCTCAAAATTGGCAGATAGGGTTTTTAAGCCGGTAAAAAATTGATTTAATCGATCACTTGCCGCACTATCTGCTTGAGCATGACCACAAAGAAAAAATAGGATAAAAATTCGTAATAATACCTTCAAGATAAGTTCCCTTTTTTTAATCTGCCATATTTTTTATCCCCAATTTATTTCAAATCATCAAATATTGGGTGTCAATTTGGGTATTATACCGAAAAATAAGCATCTAAATTTAACATCTGGACTTCAACAGTCTTAAATAACAATCTATAGCACAGAAACTTCTTGTTTAAATGTGTCAAAAGTATAGAATTCACTCAAACCATCATTAGCGATTGATAAATATGAGAAAAACTTAGTTCTTCTGGTACTACAAATGTGATACCAAAAACTAGGAAAAAGCATTTCATTTCAAAGTCCGGTAATTCCAGACAAACGAAAACTAATATAGACGAAATTAAAAAATTACCTGGCAACTAACTATGACACAACCAAGAATCCTTATTGCTGATGACATAGAAGACATCAGAGACCTAATCCGCATTTACCTGGAAGACTTAAATGTAGACATCATTGGAGAAGCAATTGATGGTAACGTTGCCCTAGAATTAATTGATTCATTGCAACCGGACATAGTATTCCTGGATATTCAAATGCCCGATGTCACCGGTCTTGAAATTCTTGAACTCATCAAAGAAAAAAATATTTTTTCTGTCATTGTCAGTGGCGATGGAGATTTTAATACAATAAAAACGGCTATGGACAAAGGGGCTCAAGGATTTATTGTTAAACCAATCATTGAAGAAAAAGTCGTGCAAATCATCAAAAAATACAATAGCTCAAAAAATATGAAATAACTATTCAGCTTACCTTTGATTTGCCCGATGACAGCGTCAAAAGTGCTCATTCATATGTGTGAACTCGACAATTGCTCCTGTATCGCCTAAAGCGCCTACTGTTGGTGTTCTACCTACGCCCATCCATGGGCTAGTCTAGTCCGCCATTTTTCCTTGTATTCGAACAAATCAAAGGTAAGCTGAATAGTTATTTTAACCTACCGATATAATCAACATATTCATCTCTCGCCGTACGAAAAAATACATTACATTTCGTTAGCTCAATCTCTAAAGGTTTCTTACGCTTTACTCTAACATTTGGATTTAATTCAATAATGACTTTTTGTTCCTTTTTGCTGCCGTTCAATACATCAATCAAAGATTGATATAAAGCCGTTTTTTTAGATATCTTTTTTAAGGCAGATATCCGGGTGGACTTTGTCCACGGCATATCAAGCTCAATGTTCTCATTACAAAAAGGGGCAATAATCGGAAATTCATCTTTTTTAATGTAGACTACAAAATGTCCACCTTCGTTGATAAGCGTCAATTCACTTTTTGAACCCGGCATAATTAAATTCTTCGCCGTCAACACATATTCCATATGGTAATAGTTTTGCTTTCTGCCCTTTTTAACATAAATTTTTGAAGTTTGATCTGAAGCAACCACGTGGGCGGCAAAAACCATTGGCAAGCAAAAGAAACATAACGATGCAGCCAAGAAAAATCGAGCAATGAAAATTGTCATTCTTTTCACTAACAAGAGAGTTTTTAACATGATAAATTTAGACAAATTTCACTATACAATTGACTCTGGTACAATGACTTCCCTTAATCCGTTGTGCCCAGCGGCTGAAACAACACCCGCAGCTTCCATGGCTTCTACCATTCTCGCAGCTCGGTTGTAACCGATTTTCAATCGGCGTTGTACACCTGAAATCGATGCTTTACGGGTTTTAATAACAATTTGAACCGCTTCATCATATAAAGGATCTTTTTCCGGGTCGTCCGACACAGGTCCAGAATCACCTGCTCCCATACCAATATCAGCTATTTGATCGCCATTTAAAATTGATTCATCATAATCTGGGGCGCCGCGTTTTTTCAGATCTTCTACCACGCGATGAACTTCAGGGTCGTCAACAAATGCACCGTGTACACGAGTCGGCATTCCTGCACCCGGAGAAAGGTACAGCATATCACCATGCCCCAATAATTGTTCAGCTCCCATTTGGTCCAAGACCGTGCGTGAATCCACTTTTGAAGAAACCTGGAACGCAATTCGAGTCGGAATATTCGCTTTTATCAAACCTGTTAAAACATCAACTGAAGGACGCTGAGTTGCTAAAATTAAATGCATACCACATGCCCTGGCCTTCTGTGCCAATCGAGCAATGAGTTCTTCTACTTTCTTACCCACCACCATCATCATATCAGCCAACTCATCGACGACGATAACGATATACGGCAATGTATCTAACGTCCCTTGGGGTTCTAAGCTCTCTGGGTTATATAATGGATCTTTAATTGGCTCATCATCGTCTATAGCCTCTTTCACTTTTCGATTATAACCCGCAATATTTCTCACGCCCAAAGCTGACATTAGTTTATATCGACGCTCCATTTCTGCTACCGACCAACGCAAAGCACTGGAAGCATCTTTCATATCAGTTACAACAGGTGTTAATAAATGTGGAATGCCGTCATAAATGGAAAGCTCCAGCATTTTTGGATCAACCATAATCATGCGAACTTGATCAGGTGTCGAGTTATATAAAATACTTAATATCATCGCGTTAACCGCAACCGACTTACCAGAACCCGTGGTACCTGCTACCAATAAATGCGGCATTTTGCCCAGATCGGCTACCATGGGTAAGCCACTGATGTCTTTGCCCAGTGCCATGGTAAGAGGCGAAGAAGACTTCTCATAAGCCTTAGATTGTAAAATTTCCACAAGTCGAACCATTTCACGATTCTCATTAGGAATTTCTACTCCGATATAGGGTTTGCCAGGTATGACATCAACCACACGCACACTCTGCACAGCAAGACTTCTTGCTAAATCTTTTGCTAAGTTAAGCACCTGTGCGCCCTTTACACCAGGTGCTGGTTGTAATTCATAACGGGTAATAATCGGGCCAGGAAAAACCTCGACCACTTGAGCGTCGATATTAAATTCTTTTAATTTTAACTCTAATAAACGTGCCATCGCTTCAAGGGCTTCTGGCGACATTTTGTGCACGGCTTCCGTTGGTAAATCCAACAAAGATAAAGCGGGCAATTTACTTTTCGGGTCATGTTCTCTAAACAAAGGAATTTGTTTCTCCTTAACCGAACGGACACCCTTTTCCATATCTTTCTTGTTAGGCTTCTTAATTAACGGTGATTTTCGATTGGCAATTTTGACTTTTTCTTTGGCTACAACTTCCTGACGTTGCTGGATAGATTCTTTGGCTATTTTCTTTTCTTCCATTCGCTCTTTAATATTTAAATAACTTGTCACTAAATAGTTTCCAATTACATCCATGAGTCGTAACCAGGATAAACCCAATAATCGAATCCCTGTGAGTAACAAGGTTAGGAAAACCAAGGTCGCACCTGTGGGATTAAAAACATTCACAAGCATCTGGCTCAGCTGCGTACCTAACAAGCCACCACTGTTAGCAGGCAATACACTATCTTCGAGATAAAAATGCATTGCCGTAATACCGGCACCACTGGCAATCGTTAACAATAATCCCATTGCCACTAATACGACATGTGCATTATTAACTTCGACATGGGTTTTTCCACGCATGGTTTTCCAACCAGCAAACAGCGCTAAAACAGGAAAAAGAAAAGCTAAATAGCCAAAAATAAAAAAAGCGATATCCGCAAACCAAGCACCGACTTTACCACCAGCATTAGTGACTTCATTTGAGACAGTACTGTGAGACCAAGCTGGATCTTTGATGTTGTAGGTTATTAATGCAGCAAATAAAAAAATTGCCGCCGCCCCGTATAATATTAACGCGACTTCACGTAAACCTCGTTTTTGTTTACTGGAAAGATTGTCGACTTTTACGTCGATAACATCTGAGTTGCTGTTTCTAGGTGCAATTTGACGTGCCAAATGAATCCCCTATCGCATCGAACAATATAAATGCTAATAAGTATACAATATTTGTCCCGAAAATTTTATGCATTCAAGTATTTATCATATTTTTTAGTGCTGGATGAATTATCTCGCCTTGGTCAACATTAATACCTTTCACTAATGCATTGTTATTTCGCCAATCTGGTTCAGCAAGCTTCAATACATAAGACAACAAACTGGCTGAAAGTGCTTGAGATGCACTACGTGGTACCGCACCTGGCATATTTGTCACACAAAAATGTACAATATCCTCTTCCACATAAGTTGGATCTGCATAGCTTGTCGGCCGAGTGGTTTCTATACAGCCGCCTTGGTCCACAGCAACATCAACGATGACACCACCTGTTGCCATATTTTTTAACATTTCACGACTAATCACATGCGGTGCTTTTTCACCCGTTATCAATACGGCGCCAATCAGCAAATCCGCCTGACTCACGGCATCTGCTAATAATTCTGGAAAAGGATATAAAGCACTCACATTGGGTCCAATTGCTCGCAAATGCTCTTGTTTTAAACGATTCCGATCAAATACTGTCACTTGTGCGCCTGAACCCGCGGCTAAAATTGCTGCGTTGCCACCAACAACGCCACCACCAATGATCACTACATGACCTCGTTCCGCTCCAGGCAATCCACCTAACAACAATCCTTTACCCCCATTCGGCCGATGCAATAAATTGGTCCCGATTTGCGTTGCTAGTCGACCCGCAATGTCACTCATAGGCGCTAATAAAGGCAACAAACCGTGTTCTTCCACAGTTTCAAACGCCACCCCAGTCAAACCAATTTCTAACAATCTTTCCATCAATTTCAGTTCTGCGGCTAGATGTAAATAACTGAATAACAAATGATGGGATTGCAACATGTCCAGCTCAGGGCCAATGGGCTCTTTAACCTTAACAATCATTTCCGCCGTGCCATAAATACTTTGCGCATCTGGCAAAATCGTCACACCAGAAGCCTCGTATTCTGAATTTGTATAACCACTCAAATTTCCGGCATTGTTTTCTATATAAACCTCATGTCCTGCCGCAACTAGCGCCGAACACGCAGCAGGAATAAGTCCCACACGTGCTTCAAGGGTTTTTATCTCTTTTGGAATTCCAATTTTCATTAATTTCTTTCCCTATCACGATTATTCTAGGATTTAAATTTTGCCGATTGTTACAGCTTAAAGTAACATACCCGTAATTCCCAACTACACTAAATTTTTACCAATTCTGGAGTTTTTTGCATGAGTGAAACAAAACATTGTCGTCTATTAATTTTAGGATCTGGCCCTGCTGGTTATTCTGCAGCGGTATATGCTTCTCGTGCAAATTTAAATCCGGTATTGATTACAGGCGTTGAACAAGGAGGTCAATTAATGACCACCACGGAAGTAGACAACTGGCCTGGAGACAATGAAGGCGTGCAAGGCCCTGAACTCATGGACCGCATGTTGAAGCATGCCGAGCGCTTTGATACAGAAATCATTTTTGATTATATAAATAAAGTGGATTTAAACAAACGGCCATTTGTTATAACTGGCGATAGTGGCAACTACACTTGTGATGCCTTAATTATAGCGACAGGTGCTTCAGCAAAATATCTTGGCCTCGACTCTGAAGAAACCTTTAAAGGCAAAGGTGTATCAGCTTGTGCTACCTGCGATGGTTTTTTCTATCGCAACAAACCCGTGGCAGTTATCGGTGGCGGTAATACTGCCGTGGAAGAAGCACTTTATCTTTCTAATATTGCATCTGACGTCACAGTTGTTCATCGTCGTGATAAATTCAGTTCCGAAAAAATTCTTTCCAAACAGCTTATGGATAAAGCCGCCAACGCAAACGTGAACATTGAATGGAATATGCAACTGGATGAAGTACTCGGTGATGACATGGGTGTTACGGGTATGCGCATTAAATCCAGCCAATCTGATGAAACAAAAAATATTGATTTAGACGGTATTTTTGTAGCCATTGGCCATAGCCCAAATACGTCATTATTTGAAGGTCAGTTAGATATGGAGCATGGTTATCTTAGTGTTAACAGCGGCACAAAAGGCAATGCAACTCAAACCAGCATACCCGGTGTATTTGCTGCTGGTGATGTTGCAGATCATATTTACCGACAAGCCATCACTTCGGCAGGTACGGGTTGTATGGCAGCACTGGATGCAGAAAAATATCTGGATGCCTTGGAAGCAGAAAATTCATAACTGATAAAAAACGGGAGGCATAGTGTGCCTCTCGACCTCAGCATGCTCCCTATATACATTCACCCTGATGATACATCAATGGAATTTCCCAATGTGGAACTTGCCTTAAGCGAACCTAACGGATTGCTAGCCATCGGTGGAGACCTTTCTCCTCAACGATTAGTGAGTGCCTACGGAAAAGGGATTTTTCCCTGGTTCAATGACGATCAACCTATTTTATGGTGGTCACCTAACCCCCGTATGATAATTACACCCCAGAACGTGAGAATATCCCGCAGTTTAAAAAAAACCTTACGTAAAAACATTTTTCAATTCAGTTTTGATAGGGCGTTTAATCAAGTGGTTTATGCCTGCGCTCAACCACGCCCCAAACAGCCTGAAACCTGGATTACCCAAGAGATGATGCAGGCCTACGGTATTTTACATCAACAAGGGATCGCTCATTCATTTGAAACCTGGTCAGATGGCAAACTTGTGGGCGGATTATATGGTGTGACCATAGGAAAGGTTTTTTTTGGTGAATCCATGTTTTCCACTGTCACTGATGCATCTAAAGTGGCTTTTGCACTAAGCGCAGAGTGTTTAAAAAACTGGGGATACGAACTTATTGATTGTCAGGTAGCAACAGAACATCTCGCTAGCTTTGGCGCAAAAAATATATCACGTATAGAATTTTGTCAGCGATTGAACAAACTGACACAGCAACAGCCTACACCAGATGCCTGGGTGTCCCATGTCAATTGAGAAATTGGCTTTCTTCTTAAGCACAGAACAGGAATGTAGCTATTTACCAGATTTAAAATCCGCTTCAGTTTTTGCAGATCCAAACAGTCAAATGAATACGGCGACGTATAGTATTTTAATCGACCATGGATTTCGGCGCAGTGGAAACCATGTCTACCGTCCACACTGCCCCAGCTGTAATGAATGTAAACCCACTCGTGTTTCAACAAAAGCATTTCAAGCCAATAAAAATCAAAAACGCGTTTGGAAACGCAATGCTGATCTTGATGTTATCGAAACGAAAGCCGAATTTAAAACCGAACATTTTGATTTATATAAAAAATACATGCACACACGCCATGAAGATGGTGCTATGGATCACGATGATCCCGCACGTTATTTTGAATTTCTCCGAAGCAGCTGGTGTGATACGCATTTCGTGGAGTTTCGATTAAACAATCAATTAGTTGCGGTGGCCGTGACAGACATCGTCGCGAATGGTTTATCTGCCTTGTATACATTTTTTGACCCCGATTATTCTCAACGAAGTCTCGGCACTTATGCCATCCTCTGGCAAATTCATCGTGCAGCAGAATTAAATAAGCCATGGCTGTACTTAGGTTACTGGATAAAAAACTGCGACAAGATGCGCTACAAAAACCAATTCAAACCCATGGAAATTTGGCAGAATGATAAATGGATTGATCTTGAAGACATTTCAAATGAATAAGTAGCCCATATAATTATTTTTCAATTAATGATAAGCAAACCTTAAACTATCTACCAACAATCGATAAACTTTCATCAATGCCTTTATTATATTGATCAAATACCATAAATTAATATGTAGTATTTCTACACGATACACGTAATACATTGGCTAATAAAAATGTAAGCATTAGATGAAAATTAGAAAATTTCCAATAAAAAGATTTTGAATGATTGTAATTGCATAGATGTCTAGTTCAACATATGCCTGCCGGTGAGTTTAGTTCGGCAAATAATAATGAAATTACTCTTTAAGGGATGAAACTAAATGTTTAAAGACGAAGAAACAATTTTTCGCAAGACCTTATTCGCTGCTTCAATAGCTGCATTACTTGCGAGTCCGATGGTTTTTGCAGGCGACGACGATGATGACGAAGTAGAAATCACGTTTATTCACACAGGTGACTTCCACGGCGATTACCACCCTCATACTAACGGTCGTGGTGACGCCTCCGGCCGATTAGAAGGTGGTATGGCTCGGGCAGTGACAAAAATTAATAAAATCCGCAGTGAGGAAGACAATGTCATCCACGTTCATACAGGTGATACCATTCATGGTTCTGGTGAAGCATCTATCACCAAAGGTATGGCACTTGTCAAAATGGTTGACCAACTAGGAATAGACGTCTCTACACCCGGTAACTGGGAATGGGCGTATACGCCTTACCGCTACATGCAGTTCTTTGGCGTTCATGATGCCGCTGGCAATAATATGGATATCATCGTGGATACAGCTTTTGACACGAGTGTATACAAATCTGTTCAATATAAAATAGGCTCTCCCTACGCAGAAGATAATATCGGTGACATACCTTCGTTTGGCACCCCATTTCGCGCAGTAAAATACGTTTCAAGCTACAATTCTGACGGCACACCAAATATGGCAACCGGTTATAACCGTTGGGGTATGGTTGCGGCCAATTCATATGAAAATGGCACCTGGAAACTAGACCATGGCGTTGCTAACAAAGGTACGGGGATGAATTTGACGCCTCCTTACCGTATCGTTGAAAAAGACGGTGTAAAAGTTGGCTTTATCGGTTGTACCACTAACCGTGGCCCACAAGTAGTAAGCTCCACTATCACAACCGGAGTGAGTTTCTCCAACTGTAAAGGTGGCATCAAGTTTCCTCAAAACCGTCCCATTGACTGGGATGATGCCAGCTACTCACATGGCGGTACAAAAGTAGCGCCGGGTGGAAAAGTCAAAGGCAATCCTGCCAGTGCAGACACTAAAGCTGGCAACCGCAACACAGCGGCTGAAGCAGCAGATGATGCAGCGGCTAAACCATTTGAGCCCACTGGATGGGATAACATGCCTCACTGGGGTGGTGTGTATGGTTATAAAGTGGTTAATGAAATCGTTAAATGGACTAACCACTTACGTAACGTTGAAAACGTAGACCTTGTTGCAATAATGTCTGAAGCGGGTATCGCGGAAAACATTCAAGCAGCAGAAAACCTTGGTGGCATGACCAACGGTCCTGACATCTACTTCTCATCCGATATGCACGAAGAGACTAACTACCCCGTTGTCGTCACTGACCCCAATGGTAAAAAAGTGATAATCATTGAAAACAGTGAAGATATCGCCCAAATCGGAGAACTCAAAATCGAAGTCAAAGATGGAAAGATTGCAGAGTGGGAATATAAAGACCACGATATTGATGATCGCATAGTTGAAAATGTTGATATGAAAGATATGGCTGCTGCGATCGATCAGGAGATCGCTGATAAAATCTCTGATGGCGATGCTTATAACCCTTACAATAACCACAATATCACCTATCAATTAACCGACGTTGTCGGTGATACAGCTAACATCGTATTGGAACGTAACCGTTTCACTAACGAGCATAACCCTGCGAACAAGATCATGCCGGGTGTAATAGAAGGAACTGGCCATGCTCTGATTACTGATGTATTTCGCAAGCTGACTGGTGCTGACGTTGGTGGCCTACGTGGCTTCCGTTACACCAATAGTGTGTTAGATGGTGATGAAATTACCTATAAAGCCCTATACCACATGTTCCCAATCGGTGCACAGATTGCGGTTGCTGCAATTCCAACTACACCAGCTTCAGAAAAAGCACTACCAACGGTTGAGTATTATGACATAAGTGCGGGTTGTAATACTGCGATTGACTCAAACTGTAATGGTGTTGTGTTGTTTGACCAAGCGGATAATAAACGTCACTTTGTTGGTTTTCCTCGCAGCTTACAACAGGAAATGGAATTAGGCATGAATAGCTCTCACAATCCTAATGTCCCTGCTTGGGGTGGTGGTTGGTCTTGGAACTATTCGGGCATCACTTGGAATTCTCAACCAGCGGGTCCTCAGTTCAACAAGTGGGGTAAAAAGGAATCAGCTCGTATCAGTAACATCAACCTGTATGATGGCACGAACAATGGTGCGATCGACGAAAGCAGTGGCGCCAAAGTCACATACGCTTCTTACTACTATCATGAAGACTCTAACCGCATAAACCGTAATCAAATCGTAACCAAAGGTTTTTGCACGAAGAAAGGTTACGCCTGGCCTGCAGAAATGACGAAGTGTTCAGCGGAAGAAGGAGGAACACGGATCCTTGCGAAATCAGCTGCAGGTGATTATGTCATGGTAGACGGTCTTGAGTATGACGCCGATATTGGTGGTGCGCTTCAAGTGCTGGACGCAACTGAAGCCATGGGTCGATACATTAGCGACACATCAATCAAAGTGTATGATTGGGTTGGTGGTGCTAAAGGCGCTTTATTAAGGACTGTTAATGGTCTAGGTGGAACGTTCGATGGAGATGACTTTGTTTATCCTCGTGCAAACCTGATCATGGCAAATGGCAATCCAGGTAATGACCTGACCGACTGTACTGTTGAATTTGGCTTCCCATGTATTCAGCCAATGCGTGGTGCAGAAGCGGGTTTGGGCATCCATACTTCATTACCAGCTGGTTACATCAAAGGAACTGCTGATTCCCCATCTGATGAAGGTGAATTTGACGACGACAATGATGATGAGGATGACGATTAAAAGTTATACCTTTAAATCCGACGCTTGAAAGTAAAAACCTCGCTGCTTTTTGTGGCGGGGTTTTTACGTTAACTTATCACTTTTTAAATTGCATCAATGTTTAAATTTTTTGGCGTTACCGTTGAATGCATTGTCAAATAAAGCACGACGTTGATCATTCCAATTGCACCTTTAACCATCTATAAAGTATAATAACTAACTTGTTTCTCCTTGAAGTAAAAGTAAAAGAATAATGAAAATAATAAAAAACTATGCAGCGTTGCTTTTGACTTTTTTCGGCGTTGTGACTACAGCATCGTGCCTCAATCTCTCTTCACATAAGTCCAATAATTCGTCTATCGAACACCAAAAGACGCACAAAACGTTTTTGAAAAAAGAAAATGCTGTTACTAAATTAAGTAAAAACGGTTTATACAAACTATCCCTATACTCGAACCGGTCTGCCATTCCCATTGGAAAAATTCATGACTGGATAATTCATATTGAAAAGCCAGACGGAACCCTAGTAGAGAATGCCAAGGTATTCGTTTTTGGCGGCATGCCCATGCACCGACATGATTTCCCTACTGTGCCACGTGTCAAAGAAAACCTTGGTAATGGTGATTATCGCGTAGAAGGCATCAAATTTAGTATGCGTGGCCACTGGGAAATGCGCTTCACCGTTAAGGAAAACAACAAACAGGACAAAGTCACTTTCGAAATTAATTTGTAGTGGAATACTGAACCAGGTTTAATCTAATTAAAAATGAAAAACATCAAATTCCTATCCGCGCCCATTTTATCAGTATTTATACTTAGTGCATGTTTAAGTGGGCCACAAATCAATAATACGCCAAAATTGCCCGTGGAACATCGCTGGAATGATTTACAAACATCTACTCTTGAAAGCTTGTGGATAAAAAGTCTCGAGCCCAAAAAAGACATGACTAATCGTGTTGTAAACAATCCCGATGCCATTTTGTTCGGCAAAAAACTATTTTTCGACACGCGTTTTAGTGCAAATGGCTCAGTTTCCTGCGCTTCTTGCCATAAACCTGAACTCTATTTTACAGATGGCTTGGCACAAGCAAAAGGTATTGCATTAACTACCCGCAATACACCCACCATCGTAGGTGCCAGCCAACATACCTGGTATTTTCTAGATGGTCGTACTGATAGCCTATGGGCACAAGCGATGGGTCCAATTGAAAATCACCTCGAGCATGGTAGTAATCGAAATCATTTTTCACATGAAATTTATAGAGATAAAATGCTTCGCAAGCATTATGAAAAAATCTATGGATCAATGCCAGATATTTCCGACCTATCTCGTTTTCCATATCATGCTGGACCAATAAAAGAAAACAAAAATGCAAGCAAAGCCTGGCGTGCGATGAATATGGCTGATCGCAAAATAATAAACAATATATTTGTCAATAGCGCCAAAGCACTTGCTGCATTTGAAACCCAACTTCAACCACAACCCAGCCGATTTGATAGCTATGTGGGAGCTTTGCTTAACAAAAATACGGGCAAAATGATTAGCTCATTAAGTGTTGATGAAGCAGCTGGCTTGAAAGTATTTATCAGCATGGATAAAGGCAAATGTATAATTTGTCATAACGGCCCGCTGTTTACTGACCTTGAATTTCACAATATCGCAACACCGCCATTAAATCTCAACCGTTACGATTATGGCCGTAGAAAAGGCGTGAACAAAGTGAAACGCGATCCATTTAATTGTCTCAGCGAGTATAATGATGCTAATAATAAGTCTTGCGATGAGTTGAAATACATGGTGGTTCATGAAGAAGAAACTATGGCTGCGTTTAAAACACCAAGTTTGAGAAACGTTTCTAAAACTGCACCTTACATGCATGCAGGGCAATATAAAAAACTGTCTGATGTTATCAAACATTACAACAACCCACCATCTACAAAAATCGGTATGAATCAACTACTCGACATTGACTTAACCGACAGAGAAATGCAACAACTAGAAGCTTTTCTAAAGACCCTAAACAGCCCGCCTTCGGCTAATCCATCAATACTTGTCACTTCAAATTAAGTCTTTCTAATACATTTTCTAATACATTAACGCGTTAATGGAACACGCAAATTCGTATGGTTAAGCTTTCCACACTCTTCTTATATTAACCTAGCAAGCATGTGTAACATAAAAATAACTTTTCCATAAAGATATATTGGCATTAATACATAAGCGAATAGATGACGCTTATAAAGTTAAATTATGAGACTTGACAGTTAAATTA
>Ga0316207_10003220_pt1 | contig 15476 bp, 13 predicted proteins | sample 6weekpyrite_MG_FD_204943 | JGI IMG/M metagenome (GOLD analysis project Ga0316207, IMG submission 204943) | Microbial mat bacterial communities from mineral coupon in-situ incubated in ocean water Damariscotta River, Maine, United States -... | ecosystem: Environmental > Aquatic > Marine >... | reverse complement strand
ATACGCTGCCTTACTCCAACGGGATATGGCTCAGTATTATAATTCTCAGGTTCTGTTGAATAATCTACCTGCATTCTTGCCCTGTCATCAAGCTCCTCTAGAAAATTATTCCTTACAGCTGAAGAATAGAATCCTGTAGGGCTAAATTTATTCAGATAAATATCACCTTCTTTTAACGTAAGAAGTTTCTTTTTCCATTCATCTGATACTGGGCTTTCCTTTGTTAAAATTGGTCTGGTGCCAAACTGGAATGTAACTGGACCTATTTCAGGATTATCCAACCAATCACTCCAATCTTCAAGATGCCAAACTCCTCCTGCCATAACTATCGGCACATTGTTAAGCCCGACCTCATTCATAAATTTTCTTATTTCTACTACTCTAGGATATGGACTTTCAGGTTTTAGTGGGTCCTCACTATTTGAAAGACCATTATGCCCACCTGCCAACCAAGGGTCTTCATATACAACACCACCTAAAAGCTCTGAATTACTCTTATATGACCTTTTCCATAAAGCCCTAAATGCTCTCATAGAAGAAACTATAGGATAATAATGGACATTATATCTCTTGGCAATATCACTTAATTTATACGGCATACCTGCACCGCAAGTTATACCATGAACCATGCCTTTGGTATTTTCCAATATACCATGTAATATCGTTTCAGCACCGCCCATTTCCCAAAGGACGTTCATATGTATTCTTCCATTTCCATTAGATGTCTCATGAGCAATACGAGCCTGCTGGATACCACCATCAATGCCCATTCTTATAAGCTCTTCATGTCTCTCCCTACGTGTTTTTCCATTATAAACTACTGGGATAATATTGCCGTCTTTGTCATAACTATCAGCATTTACTGCGGAGAATGTACCAACACCACCACTGGCAGCCATAGCACCAGATGTTAAACCGTTGGAAACAGCGACACCTTTTCCCCCTTCTATAATTGGAAGAACTTCTTTACCTGACACTATAACAGATTTAGGGGATACCACAAAAACCACCTTAATTATCAAAAATTACAAAAAAATACCCAGCCATTATAAAAGCAAAATTATATAAAACCAAACTAAATAATATTATATTTTTATTTTAATGCACTTCTTTCCAGTTTTTACCGATTTTTGAATCAATTATTAGAGGAATAGAAAGAGAAATCACATTTTCCATAACTCTTTTTGTCATTTTCTGAACTTCAGACGTAATATTCTCGTTAGCTTCGATAATGAGCTCATCATGTACTTGCAACAATATTCTTGCATCAATATCAGATTTTAATAACTCATAATCAAGCTGTATCATTGCCCTCTTTATTATATCTGCAGCAGTTCCCTGCAATGGAGCATTTATTGCTGCTCTTTCTGCAAAAGCTCTAAGAGGACCTTTAGCATTTATTCCATTAATAAAGCATTTTCTACCAAATAAAGTCTTTACATATCCATTATCTCTTGCTTCCTGTTTAGATACTTCCATAAAATCTCTAATTCCTGGATATTGCATAAAATATGATTCAATATATTCCTTAGCTTCACCACGAGATATCTTCAATTGCGATGCAAGACCAAAAGCGCTTTGACCATATATTATACCGAAATTTATTGTTTTTGCACTTCTACGAAGATCATCAGTAACTTTATCTAGCTCTACTCCAAAAATTTGTGATGCCGTTTTTGAATGTATATCTAGACCATGCCTAAAAGCATCTCTCAGAGAATCTATACCAGCCATATGAGCAAGTAATCTTAACTCTATTTGTGAATAATCTGCTCCGATAAAATCATAGCCTTTTTTGGCGACAAAACTATTTCGTATTTTAATTCCATCCTCTGTTCTAATTGGAATATTCTGTAAGTTAGGAGATAAAGAACTCAAACGACCTGTAGAAGTTGATACCATAGCAAATGTAGTATGTATTCTGCCCGTTTTAGGATTAATTTCCTTTGCTAATGCATCTGTATAAGTAGACTTTAATTTTGATATAGATCTCCACTGAATGATATGATCGGCTATTACATGACCCTGTAAAGATAACTCTTCCAAAACATCAATATCCGTTTTATAACCGCCACTCTTATTCTTCTTTCCCCCTGGAATACCAAGATTCTCAAATAACACTTCCCCTAACTGTTTAGGAGATGAAATATTAAATTCTTCTTCAGCAATCTTAAATATTTCTAATTCAAGATTTGATAATCTTTTTGAGAAATCATTACTTAGATCATGTAGAATTGTGACATCAACCTTAATACCCTGATTTTCCATCCTATTTAGAACATTTACAAGTTTACGTTCAAGATTCTCATAAACTGAGAGCATTTTTTCTTTGAGTAATCTTTTTCGGAAATGACCCTGTAATGATATTATTCCAGCAGCTATCGATCCCAAATAATCAGCAGCCTTCTTTTCATCTATCGAAGATAAAGATATTTTCTTATCGCTTAACTCATCTGGTTTATTGATAACTTTTCCTAGATGCAAGGTAAGTATGTCTTCAATTTCCTTATTATTTTTAGAGCCATCCAGTATATATGACATAATCATAATATCATCAAAATCCGTTATTTCACTCTTTAGTAGTTTTTCCTTACTTTTGATATTATAAGCAATTTTTAGACAGCCTTTATTATCTATATATGGCTCTAAAACTTCTATAATGTCTTCTATATTTATATCTTCATCTGATAATTTTTCTTCCTCAAAGAATTCTTTCTGATCTGCTTCTTTCTCAACAGATAAATTTATATAACAGGCATTTTTCTTAGATTTAGCCAATGAGATTGCCACAAGTTTGTTTTTTTCATAATACCCATATATAGAAAGCTGTTCCAAACTAATTAAATCACCCAACCAACTCACAAGCCCCTGCTTATCTTTAATAATGGAAGTCTTTACGTCAGGATCTTCATCGCGAACTTCTTGAACTTTATATAAATCCTCATGAGATATATCAAGATTATGGATTTTCCTTGCTCTTGCTAGCAATGATCTAAACCCATATTTATTAAGGAATTCAACTAAAATATCTTCCTTTATTGGTTGCAAATGGAAATTATCTATTCTTTCCGATACTGGCGTTTCATAACATAAAGTTACCAGCTCTTTTGACATTCTAGCTTGTTCTGCAAATTCTATGAGGTTTTCTCTCCTCTTTTTTTGCTTTATAGATTCTGCATTAGCTAATACTTCTTCAAGAGAGCCAAAATTATTAACTAATTCAGCAGCAGTTTTAGGTCCTATTCCCGGCACTCCTGGAATATTATCAGCACTATCGCCCATCAAGGAAAGGACATCCAGAACTTTATCGGGATTAACACCAAATTTTTCAGATACCTCGGAAGAACCTATTCTTCTGTCTCTCATAGAGTCAAACATTTCTACATTTTCATTTATTAGCTGCATTAAATCTTTATCTGATGATACAATGGTAACCTTCATTCCTTCTTTATCAGCACGCTTTGAATATGTAGCAATTATATCATCAGCCTCATATCCAGCCAATTGCGATGATGCTATATTGAGGGCATCTACAGCTTCCCTTATTAATGGAAATTGTGGCTTTAAATCTTCTGGAGCCGGTGGCCTATGTGCCTTATACTCACTATAGATATCATTTCTAAAAGTTTTTCCACCCGCATCAAATACAACAAGCATATAATGATCATCATCTTCTCTAAGCTTTTCTCTTAACTTCATAATCATATTTGTAAAACCATATACTGCATTTACAGGAATACCATTTGGAGATGTCATAGGAGGTAGAGAGTGATATGCACGAAATACGAAACTATAACCATCAATTAGAAAAAGATGTTTTTGTTTAAAAGTTTCATTCTTAATAGTAGCTGGAATCATAATTAGTTATTTCTTATTTTATATATAAATACAAGATAATTAAAATAGCACCTATATCTTTTCAAGTTTTAAAAAATAATAGTTTTAAAAAACGCATTTTTGGAGTAAAATTATTTAATATTATCAAAGTTAGTAATCATTAAAAAAGTTAGAATATATGGAAAAAGAATATGATACTATAAAAGCTCCAACTACTGAAGAAATGTCCATAGCTGATGATAATTTCGAAATAATTGTTCTATCAACTGGAAAAATGGACGATAATTCTCCCTATTGGGCATATCTATCTATATTACCAAGTAGATATGAGTCCCTTAAAAATGCTGAACCACCTTTTGACCTTGAAGAATATGGAACAATCATAAAGGCGGGAGAAGGCGAAGAACCTCCAGAAGATGTCAAAAAGGAAATGGAGCTTGAAATAGGTGCAGACCATGATATCAACAACCAAATTATTGAAATGTCCAATAAACTCAATAAAGAACGCGAAATTCGTAATAAATATTCTATTACCTGATAAATTTATAACCAATCAAAAAACCATGTAAAATAAATATCAGATTATGCGTCATGAAATACCTACAGATATTTTCCTAGAAGAAACAATTTACCATATTAAGCAAGAAATTGAGGGATATAATGATGAAAGACATGCCCTCTTGGAATCCAGAAGAATTTCAATAGCTAATAAATTATTCGCTGATTTTAAAAAGCAAAAAGATACTATAATTTTTGACAACAATACCCATGAAGATGATGAAAGAGTTATCGCAGAGAAACTTAACAGAATAAGATCACAAACTTCAGATGAGACTGAAACTGACAATATTGTTGCAGTTCTTAGAGCTATACAAATAACAAGGGCCGACCTGAATCACAACCCTGACTATATACAGGTATCTGAATTTATTAAAATACTTAGTAACGCAACTAAATTTAATATCAAAGAACTTTCAAATAACGAAATTCAAATAGATGTACCTTTAGAAATACGAGCAAATGCAAAAAGCCAGCAAAAAGAAATATTTTATGAAGAAGATATGGAAGACGCACTTAATTATAAATACAGTTTACGTGGTTATGACACTATTCATGATATTTTTACGGTAGATAAGCCACGAAATTTCGAGAGAAAAAGAATTTATTCTGTGACATTGTCAAAGAAGTACGAACATTTATTTAATGATAAAGAACAACTTGATGAACTTTATATGGATTTAATTAACCCACTTCTAACTATTATAACCTATAGCAACATAAGAAAAGAGCAATTAAGGTCAAAGCCATGGCTATACAGAGCCTTGGATTTTATTAAAAATAAGAAATTTTAGGATGATTTAGATTAAAACCATGAAATATTGTTCCAATACAGCTCATAATATAGCTCTTTTGTCACTAACAATAAAAAGAACACAACTGATAATTGTTTTCATTACACTTTTTCACAACCGATATGTTATATGTACTTTTAAGTATATTAGAGCTTGAGTAGAATCATGATTACCAAGAAAAATATCTCAACAATTTGTAAGAAGGATTGAATAATGAATTACCAAAATAGCATTCAGAAGTTAATAAATACAGAAGAAGATTCATTTAAATGTGCAGAAGTTTTATACTCTACTGCTGACTCTATATCAGAAGACAGTGAAGATATTTTTAACTCATATCTTCTAGAAAGCCGTATGACTAAGATTATAGCTGAAGACAAATTGCGCTTCTTGCTGGATAAGAATCATGTTTCTATCAAATCATCAATTAGTAATTCTTCTACCTTTGACCTATCTATTAATGATACCACTATATCCCCGGAAAAAAGAGATATCATTCTAGCTGATATAGTTGAAGCAATTAGAGAGGCAAATTAAGATGGACGATTTAGATTACAAAAATGAAGATAGTGCAGATATTTCAGTCACTAGAACTGGCAGTTCGGTTAGAATTTCAAATGTAAGTGAAGAATTAATGTCTGAGGTAATAGAGCCCATTATTAACAAAAAGAATAATTTAGGCAAGTCTTAGACTAATGTTATATAACCTAAGATCACTGAACATCTTAAGATAACTAAAACTCACCAGCCTTATATTTCGTTATAATTCTTACAAATATAACCAACGTAAAGATTATGGAAGATATAAATACTATTGATGGCCCAGATGGAGTGCCAAGATTATTTGATAAAATTACTCCAACTAAAGCAGATATTCCTCCAAAAATAGATGAAGTTATAGCCATGTGCCTATGAGATGTAGAAAATATTCTACCAGTTGCAGGAGGTATTAAAAGCAAAGATGATATAAGAATAATACCAATCGTTCTTATTGAAATAGCAATCACAACTGTTAAGAGCAAAATAAATATAGCATTATATATTGATACTTTAATATTTTCTGCCTTTGCCAAGTCTTCATTAATAGAAATAAGTACCATTTTATTCCAAATAAAATACGTTACTAGTAGAGATACCAGAGTGCATGGTATTATCAAATATAACTCGGAAAGAGAAAGAGAAAAAATATCACCAAACAGAAAATCATGTAATTCTACTTCTTCTGATGAGTAAAGACAAAGTATTATAATAGCTAAAGACAAAGATGCATGAGCTAATATCCCTAAAATAGCGTCTGATGCCAAATTAACCCTACTCTTCAACATAGCAAATGATATGGCAAATACAATACAAATAACAAATATAGATAAATTAAGGTTTATTGATAGAACAACGCCAAGTGATACACCCAATAGAGAGGTATGTGCCAATGAATCTCCAAAATAAGCCATACGCTGCCAGATTACTAGGCAACCTAATGGAGCACTCGCAACTGCAATTAATATAGCCGCAATCATTATTTCAATAAAATTTAACGCTTCAACCATTATAACACTCAATGATTATGTTGATGATTATGGTGATGATTATAAACAGCAATACTATCCACTGTTTCCTCACCAAATATTTCTATAAATTTAGGGTCTTTTCTAATTTTATCTGGCTTACCAGAACAGCATATATGGTGATAGAGACAAATAACCTTACTGGTATTAGACATAACCAAATGTAAATCATGAGAAACCACCACTACTGAACAACCATAATTTTTATGTATTTTTTCAATAACCTTATACATAGATAGCTGACCACCCAAATCAAGGTTTTGAGTTGGCTCATCAAGAATCAGTAGATCTGGAGAATCTATTAAAGATCTTGCTAGAAGTACTCTTTGTATCTCTCCACCAGAAAGCTCAAAAAGTTGTTTACCAAGTAGTAGGTCTATATTTGTTTCTCCTACTATTTCACTAAATTTATCTTTAGTAACATCCTTATTCAATTTAACAAAATTTTCTACATCAATGGGAAGAAAATGGTTATGATTTATATGTTGAGGTGTATAGCCTATTTTTATTTTTTTATTTCTTTCGACTCTGCCAGAGCTTGGCTTTATTAGGTTCAACATAATTTTTAATAAAGTAGTTTTTCCTGCTCCATTCGGGCCAACAATGGTCAGAAATTCTCCTTTTTCTATATCAAGAGAAACATCATTTAATATTTGATGATTTTTATGCTCTACCGTTATATTTTTTAGACTTATTAACATCTCATCACAGTGAATTATAGAGAAATATGCTACCTAGCTAGCTTGCTTATTTGAGATGAGTTTTACAATATCGATTACTGCTTGTCTATCCTTATCGGAAGATATTCTTGAGAAAGATTCCATAACATTTAGAGTCTGCCTATTATGAACTATATCAACTTCTGTAATTTCTGACATTAACGCACATGGAGAGATTCCCAATATTTCAGAAATCTCTATTAGCCTCTTTATACTAATTTTATCCTTTCCAGACTCATATTTCTGAACTTGTTGGTATGAAATACCAATTTGAACGGCAAAGTCTTTTTGTTTAATTCCTGCGGCAATTCTATATAAACGAACTTTCTCGCCTAAAATTACATTAATATCTTTTTCCATATCTTCCATAAATAAATCATTTATTACATAAACTCACTACACCAAATACTTGTAACTATCAAGTTGCTTAATAAAATACATATTCATCTTCGGGTTCTTAAAGCAAGGATAGAGGTTCTAGAACAACTTTATAGCTATTGTCATACCTTCCTTAGTTGGTAATAAAATACTTTTATATTTTGAATTGTCAGATAATCTATTATTAAAATCAATCATTACTTCCTTGGCCAATTTACTAACTCCTTCAGGCAATTGATCTTTGTATACAGCACCAAATAATAAGCTATTATCGCCTATTATTAATCCACCCTTTCTTATATTTCTCTCTGCCCAATCAAGATATTTACAATATCCAATCTTATCAGCATCAATAAACACCATATCAAAAGGGGCTTTATCTTCAATTTCCTTAAGAGACTGCGAAGCTTCTCCTTGTATAATTTTGATTTTGTCTTCCACGTCTGAATTCAGAATAACTTCTTTAGCAAGTTTATAATATTCTGGGTTTTTCTCAAAACTATAAACTTTTCCTTTTCCTTCTATAGATCTTGCAAGCCAAATAGTCGAATATGCCGATAATGTACCAATTTCTACAATTTTCTTAGCGTTAATCATACTGGCTAGAATCTGCAGGATTTTACCTTCTTCTGCACCAATATTTATAGGCAATGCCTGATTTATAGAATAATCGTTGGCCTTTTTTAATAAATTATCTTCTTTTGCGAAAGTGTCTTTTATATATTGAATATCCCGAGATACTTCTTTATTTCTCATATTATTAAAATATTTATATCCTCAGATTATGCAAAACCATTAGACTTGCTAAACGCCTATTTAAACACCTTTAGACTGGTCTTCTCCCTTTATTGCACCTTTAATAGCATTGTCTATATTATCATTCAACATTTTTGCTAATACCTTAAAACCATCTTCAGATAATTTTTTTGACGATTGCTTACTTTTTACCATGAGAGCTAATAATGCCATTTCCTTTTCAGGCATTATAAGTGCAACCTTTTGTTCCACCCCTTCTTTCCTGAATTCTCCTTTTAATTCAGATATTTCATCAATAGCTGTTATTACCCTGTTTGGCACATCATTAGGATTGTCATATATTAGAATAACTGAATCTTTATCTTCAGCACGATCTATACCTTTTGCCCTTAACATCTTAGCAAGCTCCGACATTATTTCTTCATCATTACTTGAAGATTTTATTATGTCAAAGGCCTTATCAAGCCTTTTAACAGTTTTAGGGTATAATGGATCATTTTTACGAACAATATCTTCCATTACATCTAGAATATCTCCAAAGGAATTATTTACTTCCTTACTTTTATCAGAATTATATTTCTGCTCTTTACGTTCAGATACAGATGTAAAATCTCTCATGAGTTTTTTTACTTCACCTTTATCTGCTTCTCTTTCAAAAAGCTCTCTATTTCCTATTAAATCAGTGGATAATGCAACTAATAATCTTAAATCTTGCTTTGACATAACAAAACCTACCTGATCCATATTGCTTTTATGCACAAGATCAGGAAGCTTCTTACTTTTGGCAGACTTACTTAGGAACGGTAGACTCTCACCTTCTCTTAACTCTTTCAATGATAACCAGTTAGACCTTACCTCATCAGGTAATTTCTTGGGGTGGCTATAAACAACCATCACACGCCCATCATCTAAAATATCCATTGCATCAGCCTTTAAAGCTCTTGCATATGCATGAACTGGATCATTATGATCTAAGAATTTACTATCTTTTAGATCTTTAACAGGTATGAATTCTTCTGCTATGTTGGTTTTAAAATCTTCATCAAGCCTTTTTGCTATGCGATGAGCAATTTCAGGAGAGGTTTTCTTGGTAAATTGCCTTGCTGCTACAGAATTAGCAATTGTTTGGACAGCATTCGTTATATTCTCTAAATTTTCTTTCGGATCAACATGAATTATTTCTGTTCCTGCAGGAGACTGATTAGTAAGAATCTCCTTTTCTTTTGTAATTTCATCCAGAGTTTCATTTATAAGGTGCATATCCTTTCCTGCAAAACCTTTTGCAACTTGATAATTATCTACAAGTATATTCAATGAGTCTTTAGCTGCTTCATAATATATGTCAGTTAGAAGATTAGTATCTTTAGCTGACATAATATCTATTTCTGGATCATCCATTGCATTAACAGCCATATACACACCATAATTAAATGCGAGGCCTGCCGCCGCTGCTGCCTTAGTCATATCCCCTTCTATAGCTGAAGATATTGAAAGAATAACACTTGGAGCAGAAAGCAATATAGTTCCCATACCAGTTAATGCACTATCTGCCTTCTCTTGATTTTCCTTATATTTATCAGCCAATAAGTTTCCCAAACCTGAAACAATCTTTTCATTTGGCAATTTAGGGTCATAGTCAGGATTTTCTCTATCTTCTTTTATATATTTTGCTATGGAAATACCAGTTAATGCTCCTGCCGCAAGAACTCTTGCTCCTGCCACTACTCCATCACCAATGCTTCCAGATGCCGCCTTTAAACCATGACCAACTGCCGTTACTATCTCGGTTGCAGTCATTAATCCTAGAGATGTCTGTGTAGCATTCTCATGCAAATACTCATTCACTTTCTCCATTTTATCAGGGAATTTCTTGGAGAATTCTTCTTTCTCATCTAGATAACGTTGTACGACCTCATTATCACTAGTTTCCTTATCATTTTCATGACCCCAGAATATATCTACTGCCTTTTTCGCTGGCAGTAAGGTTGTATATCCAACAGCATTTATTGCCTTACCCGCTACATCTAATTCATCAAAATTATCTTTGGACAATTCAGCAGCCGCATCCATACCATAATCTAGGCCCAAATAAGCACTAGATGCCAATCCAACTGTAGACGCAGCAGAAAGAAGTTTTCCTTTATGGTTTCTTATATAATCCATAAAGCCACCTTCCATGCCATCAATCTCTGGAAAACCAGCTTCATCCAGAGCATTTTCCAATACTTTGATCACTGTCTCTACTTTTGGTATTTTCCCACCTGCAATTTCTTCAGCTTCTTCATCACTCAAACTTGCAAAGAACTTTTCTCGATCTATCAATACATCAACTAGTTCCTCAAATAACTCAGAGAAATCTTTTTCCTTCTCTTTTTTAGTTGTTATTTCACTAATACCTGCATCACTTGTTGATTCTGTATAGACATTATATACCTGATCGGTATATGTCTCGCTATTAATAGCTAATTTCTCAACAAGTTCATCTCTCTTATGTTGAATTTCTAGCTTTTCTGTGACTTGTTTTTCTTGCTCTTGAGATTCTGCATCTTCTTCTGCTTTCTCTTTCTTACTTTTATCCAATACACCATCTGGCTTTAAAAAATGGCCTTCACTGAAATCTATTACATCTTGTCTAATTATTTTGGTAACATCTAAAACATTAGATGCCTCTAATGTATCTTCCTTAGATTCTACATCTTCATCCTTAATAATTTCATTACCTCTTGAATCAACAAGAGTGATTTCTTCATTGGCTTTGCTATCTACGCCTCTATTAGCTAAAATTTCAGCAGCTTTTTTTTCTTTAACCGATTCACCTTTAGCATCTAGTACATCTGAAATTTTTGACTCCCCCCTTACAACATATCCATCTTCATTTTTATCATCCATTACAGATTTAAGAGTTGTAGTTGTATCAATAAACGAGTCTTTATCTTCACTTGAAGAATCCTTTTTTATAGATTTATTACTATCAGAATCCTTAGCAATAGTATGAGATTTTTCTTCTTCTTTAATAGCATCATCACTACTTATTCCATCAGAAACAGTATTATCTTTATCTATTGTTTTATTATTTTTGCTATTTTCGTTATCGTCGGACATCTATAGAATCTCAATCTATTAACAGTTGGTATATTACCAACTAAAGGTTAATAAAATGTAAAGAATCTGAAAGATTAATAATTAAGTTAATAACTAATCTATAAATTATTATAAATTTACACTTCCTTCGTCATCTTTTGTCTTCAATGCTTTTATTAAATTAAGCATTTTAGTTCTTACTACAGGATCAGCAATTTTATAATAAGACTGGACCAAAACCATTGTTTCTTTACTAGTCATATCAAACTTACTATTTGCAGGTGAAATGTCGACAGCCTTATCAGAGTCCATATCCGCAGTAGTAAATGAGAAATTCTCGAAAAAATAAGAAACAGGTACATCTAATATTCTTGAGAATTCATATAGCCTACTTGACCCTATTCTATTTGTACCACGCTCATATTTCTGTATTTGTTGGAATGTTACACCCACAGACTTCCCTATATCGTCTTGACTCAGACCTATAATTTTCCTTCTTGCCCTTAATCTTGCTCCAACATGTATGTCCACAGGATGTGCTGTCATTTTTTTACCCTTATATACAACTTATCTTATTTATATAATATTACTAATAACGCTGCTATATACTATAATTTATATAGATGCAACCAATAATCATTATCTTTTATTTTAAATCTACCGTTAATTTCAAATTAATACTATCTATATAGGAAATTAAATATTCATAAAAACCCTATAATATTTACTTTAACTAAAAGAAAAAGGAGAGCAATCGCCCTCCTTTCAAAATTTTATTTATGATTAGAAATGAGTTATTTTGCAGCTGCTCTAGCTTTTGAAATTTCATCTCTAAATACGCTAAGTCCAACAGCACCTCTGATAAACTTGCCACCAATAACAAATGCAGGTGTTCCACTAACTCCAATTGATTGACCAAGAGCTAAATTCTTTTGTAATTGCGCATCTATTGCAGGATTATTCATCTCAGCTTCAAATTTTGCAGTATCAAATCCAACTTTTTTAGCTATAGCCAAAATCTGATCTTTGTTTCTTGGAGTTGATTTCATCATTGATGTATGGAATTTCCACCATTTACTTGGATCAAGACTATTTGCAACTAAAGCAGCTTTAGAATTAAGAACTGACTGAGGCCCAAGAATAGGCATATCTTTTAAAACTAATTTAAGATTCTTGTCTTCTTTCAACAGAGTTATTAAATCTGGTACAACTCTTTTACAATATCCACAATTATAATCAGAGAATTTAACAATTGTTACATCAGCATCTTTTTTTCCAACATAAGGACTTTTAGGATCATTCTCTAATTCCTCTCTTTTTGTTTTTATTGTTTTTGCAGCATTAGCTGAAATTTTTTGTTCTTGTTTTTGTCTTGCCTTATAGAAAGAATTTAAAATAATTTCAGGATGAGCATCAAGATATTCAGCTATTATTTTCTCAACAGCATCTCTATCTATAGTACCAGACGAATCACTAGCTGCATTCGCATTTTCACCTAACTCACCATTGGATGAAAATTGAAGGGTAAGTGAGATAGTTGTCATAATAGTTAAAACTATAACTACAACTATAAAAAATCTATTTGTTGTATTATTCATAAAAAATTTTCTCCTAAGCAATCTAAATTTTTGTAATTGTAATATAATGATTCTATATTTCTAGATTTAAGTTACATACAGCATAGTAGTTGATAATATACACTTAATTAATAAAAGGCAATATTTTAAAATAAAATTTAAATAAGTTTTATTAACTATCCTTCTTCATACTCGCTTCAATATCCTGAATTCTTAAATATGATGGAGTATCTTCCTTTATATACTTCTTGGCTTTTGACAAAAACTCTTTTGTTTCTTTTTTCTTACCTAACAATAATTCTCTCTCTGCCAACGCAATATATGATTTACCTAATTCTCCATTTCTACCATATGCTATACCAAGCTGATACCATGCAAATATATTTCTTTCCTCTTTGCTAACAACAACATTAAGTAATTCTATTGCCTTTTTTATATTATTCTCTTCCTCTGTAGAAATTAATGATACTGCAAGCTCTAACATCAAAAGAGGTTGATCCTTCTGTAAAGATAATGCCTTTTTATATGAGGGTATTGATTCCTGAATTCTTCCCACCTCAAACAAAACCTGACCTTTTAATTCATGAAAATAAGGAAAATTTGGCATATCTTTTATTAATTTATCAATTTCCTCAATAGCCTTATCTGTATCAGGCAATCTGTATAAAGCTACAGCTCTTGTATATCTATCAAATACATTATTTTCTCCTTCTGTTTTTTTAAGTAATTTTTCTTCATTTCCAAGGAAACCTCTTAATTTTGCAGTAATTAATTTATGCCTGAACACAAGACTCTTCAATTTTTTGTCACTCGCACCAATATCTCCATTTTGTGATATCGAGCTTTTTATATGAGATATTCTTTCCTTTGATAAAGGATGCGTAAGTCTATATTTATTTATATCAGTTCCGAATTTAAGCACTTGATCATTATGTAATTTTTCTAATAGTTTCAATAAGCCTATAGGAGATATTTTTAATTTTTGCATATATTCAAGAGCAGCTTGATCTGCCTCTTCTTCATGCTGACGGGAATATTTTAGAAAACCACTTTCTCCCAGTTTTTGCCCCCCTGCAACTATGGCAGTTGCGGCTTCTGGTGGAGCACCTGCAAGAACAGATCCTATTCCCAATATATAGCCCAAAGCTGTTTTGAAAACAAAATCCTCAGCATCACTAATTTTTCTTATTAAGTGACCACCTGCAATATGACCAGTTTCATGAGCAATAACACCTAATAACAATAAAGGATCATCACTCTCTGTTATTAATCCGGTGTTAACAAAAAGATTCTGTCCACCCGCCACAAAAGCATTTAGTGATTTATCATTTACAATATATAATTTAATAGATTCAGGACTTAAATTGGCGGCTTTAAAAATTGGTTCTGCTAAATCCCTCAGATAAATTTCTGTCTCGGCATCTCTGATAAAAGATTTTCTAACAGCATTTGCATCTTCTACTATCAGAAATGTTAAGCATAATAATATAATAGAAATATAATTTATTTGTTTCATGTCGATATTTTATTTACAAAATATTTTAAAGATTAATAATACATTAATATATTAGTAATAGTAGGAAATATGTTACCAGCCAATAAAGAAGTGTATAATTCCTTTAAAGAATGGCATAATTGGCTATTAAATCAGCGTAAATATTCAAAAAACACAGTATCTTCATACCAAATAGATGTTAAAGAGTTTATTAGTTTTATTAATACGCATACAAATAACGAAGTAACTCTTAAGTCTTTAGATACAATAGTAATTAAAGATTTAAGAAGTTGGGTTGCATACAGATTAGAAAAAAAATTTGATTTTGCATCTACTTCAAGAGCTATCTCCGCTGTAAGAAATTATTATAAATTCCTTACAGAAAACTATAATATAAGTAATACATCAATTTTCTTTCTAAAAATGCCAAAGCAGAAAAAAAGGCTTCCAAACTCTATCACTAAAGAACAAACCTTTAGTATGCTATCATCGATAATGGATATTGCTGACGAAGAATGGATTGCCAAAAGAGATATGGCATTATTAATTTTGATATATGCATGTGGATTACGAATATCAGAGGCTTTATCAATTAAATTACTAGATCTTGATAATAACGCTACTTTAAGAATAAAGGGTAAAGGAAATAAAGAAAGAGTAGTTCCTATATTACCTATAATAATTGAGGCAATTAATGATTATTTAAAATCATGTCC
>Ga0316207_10003218_pt1 | contig 15487 bp, 12 predicted proteins | sample 6weekpyrite_MG_FD_204943 | JGI IMG/M metagenome (GOLD analysis project Ga0316207, IMG submission 204943) | Microbial mat bacterial communities from mineral coupon in-situ incubated in ocean water Damariscotta River, Maine, United States -... | ecosystem: Environmental > Aquatic > Marine >... | reverse complement strand
GCGATACCGGCAATACCAGCTATTCCAGCCATGCCTGCCTTGCCTGCCATGCCAGGCTTGGTAAACATGGCATTAAACTTGGCAGAATTGACAACTTTAATTGAAAATACGATGCCTCCTTATGACCCAACTGTATGTGTTGGTGCCTGTGCCGCTGATATTGCACAATATGTCATTGAAAATTTTAGTATTACCAATGGAACGCTCGTAGTTGATCCAGTTGCTGGATTGCCTGAAGGCCCAGAGCAAATTGCTTTGTTGTGCGCGGAGTTAGCTGCTGGGAATATTAATAATGTGGTTCGTGATGCTTTTTGTAATGGCGCGCCACCACAAATTCGGAGCTTAACTGATCTACAAGCAGCATTAGGCTTATCATTTGTCAGTCCGAATGCTACCGGTCGTCGTAATAATGGTCGACAAGGGAATCCTGCATTTACCTTAACAGGGCATTCTTCATCGTTAGTTTCACGCTTTGTTTCGGCAATCAATCCACGGGCTATTATTTTTACACCACCTGTGCGTGTTAATGGAAATCGTGCACCCAATCCAGGTTTTGTAGCCATGGGTTTTGTGCGAGGTGATAAATTTGCCGAAGTTGTTGCATCTGACCCAGTGACGGGTGAACTAACGTTCTTTTTAGTCACCTTTAAGCAAGCTTGTGATTTAACGGATACTTGTACGGTAGGTGAATCGTTAACGCCTGCTATAGAGAGTAACTGGGTGAGTTATACAGTTTATAGTCAAACTGATTTACAAAATACCATAGTCGATTGTTTGCATTGTCATCAAGTGAATGGACCAGGTACAGATATTATTTTAAGGATGCAAGAATTGCGTAATCCTTGGACGCATTTTTTTAGAAATAATCGACAGGGTGGTATTGCCTTGTTAAATGATTTTGTTGCCGCTCATGGAACGGCAGAAGATTATGCAGGCATTCCTGCGCAATTAATTGATGCATCAGATCCTGCTGAATTGGAAGATTTAGTTCGCGGTAATGGTTTCGCACAACCCAATGAATTTATCTCTGGAAGGATTGAAGATGAAGTTAGCAACAGCTCACCTGGACAACCGGTAAATAATGATATTCCAGGTATTAGCCCAACCTGGCAACGACTTTATAATAACACGGTATTGGGTCAAGCTATTCCGGTGCCTTATCACGATGTAAAAGTGACGGATTCCACCAAATTGGCGGCATTAACTGCTTCGTATCGTTCCTTTGTTAATGGCACGTTAGCAGCTGCGGATTTACCTGATATACGGGATGTATTTCTAGATTCCATGCTACCTGATATTGGGTTCAACGTTATGGCGGGTCTCGATGGGCAGCAGATCATAACGCAAGCTTGTGCACAATGTCATAATTCACGATTAAATCAAAACATCTCTCGTGCTAGATTTAATGTTGACTTAAATGCCATGAGTGATCTACAAGGGGGTGTATTGACCGGCGCCGCTAGAGATGCAGAACTGGCACTGGCGATTAATCGATTAAATTTTCCAGTGGAAGATGTTCGAAAAATGCCACCAGAACAATTTAAGACATTAAGTACAGTAGAAATTCAGGCAGCTAGCAGTTATTTATGTAGTCAAATGTCAGTTACCAACGGTGCTTGTACTAATGTACCAGCCTTTGTCGCTGCACCTGCTGCTTTACCTCCAGCTGCGGGCGGTGCTGGGGGAGGAGGATTTCCTGGTTTTCCTGGCTTTGCCGGCGGCGGTGGTGACGACTAATTACCTCAAGCTAATGATATAAACAGATGCTTTAGTTTATTAATTTAAGATGCATAGCAGTCTTTTGCTATAAGCGATGTTTCTGTGGATAAGTTTAAACGGTCTGTTGTATTAATCATAATCTCAGCCATTGGTATTCTGTACTTTTGGCTGAGTTCTCGATATCCAGATTTAAATGCCAAATCACTTATGGCTCACTCTGGGAGTGTAGCTGATACACTTTCTCCTTGGCCATTATTTCAAGTTCAAGCATCAGACCCCTTTCTTAAAAAGATATTCCTAACAACCATTAATTGGATCAACAGTAATCTTAAAGGCATGGCTTTTGGGATTGGGCTTGGCGCGGCTTTCCTTACGTTATTTTCCTACATCAATTTACCCGATAAACCAGGAAGATTGAGAAATACCTTTTACGGCTTTTTATTAGGAACTCCTTTGGGTGTTTGTGTTAATTGTGCTGCACCGGTTTTTAAAGGTATTTTAGAATCACGACGAATAGAATTAGCCATGGCGACTATGTTGAGTTCACCAACGATGAATATTATCGTGCTTACCATGGTGTTTACACTATTTCCATTTTATATAGGAATGATTAAAGTTTTTTTCACCTTAATTTGTATTTTTATTGGTGTACCATTTATTAGCAAAATTTTAAGTCATAATACAAATGTTGATAATAGTGCGATGAACTGGTTGTCTAAAATGCCAGAAACTACGTGTACTATTTTTGCAAAAGAAAAATGGCATAAAGCGATTATAGGTACAGTCAAGGATTATTGGCAAAAATTGATTTTTATCAGTATTCGTCTAATTCCATTAATGTTATTTGCGGGGTTTTTGGGCGCATTACTCTCTCATTTATTACCTAATTCAATATTTGAAGCTGAAGTTAATTCCCTTGCTATTGTTTTAGCTGCAATATTTGGTGTTCTTTTACCTGTACCTATTGCCTTTGATGTCATTCTTGTGAATGCTTTTTATGCTCAGGGCTTGGCAGAACCCATTGTTGTAGTTCTGCTGTGCAGTCTAGGTATTGTTAGTATTTTTTCAATGATGGTGATATGGACCAGCGTTTCAAAGCAATGGGCAATTTCATTGATGTTGTTTTGTTTTAGCTTAGCTGTTGTCTTTGGTTTAAGTGCCGACGGTTTGCATCAACAATTTTATGTACAAGCAAAATTAAATGAATTTCAAAACTTCCAACAGTCAGAATTGAGCGAACTCGAATCAACACGATTTATGTCATCTGTAAGAAAAACAGATGTTAAAGAGCCCATAAAATTTACTACATTGCAACAAAGCAAAGAGGGATCAATTTCAATGGCTCCCTTTGTAAGTCCAGAATCTCATTCCCAATACCCATTCGAACAGCTAGAAGGTTATGAAATTGGATTGAATAAAGGCTTTCAATACGGAATACGAGACTACACAGATCCTTTTTGGATTGGACGTGGTACAGCAGCGGGTGATTATGATAAAGATGGTTGGCCAGATATTATGTTTGGTTCAAACAATGGATTCTTTTTGTACAAGAATATTGGTGGGACGTTTAAAGCTCAGCAGCAAAGCAATGATCTAATTAAGAAATACCAGGTGTTTGCTGTTGCATTTGTTGATATAAATAATGATACCTGGCTAGATATTTTCTTCACCACCTTTAATCATGGAAATTATATTATTTATAATAAAGGTGGACAATTCGATTTTCAAAATCCTATTTTAATCCCCAATAATAATGCTTTGTTGACAATTAGTCCGGGTTTTGCCGATATTGACCAAAATGGATTGTTGGATATCATCAATGGAAATATGGCTTTGGGTGTCGTTACAGGGTCGAACCATTTAACCCAAAAACGCAATAACTCTATCGTATTTAATGGTGGTAGTGAGTTTAGAGATGTTGTATTAGAAAAAACTTCCGGCGAAACCATGTCTACCTTGGTATCAGATATCAATAACGATGGAAATATGGATATTTATTTTGCCAATGATTTTATCGTTCCTGATAAGTTACTATTAGGTACTGGTAAAGGTTTTAAGGAAGTGAATGGGGATCAATTTATATCAAGTTCGCCATTTTTTTCTATGAGCGCAGATAGTGGTGACATTGATAACGATTTACAATTAGATATGTTTACGGGTGGAACGACCGTAGTTAAAAAAGAACTGGGAGTTAACCCAATTGATGATACAAGCCCTTTGATTTATACAAAGTTTAAAGGCGAGAGTGAGACTTGTCTTTCAATAAAAGACACTGCATATCAAAAAAATTGTCTTACCGTTCGCCAATCGAACTATATTGATATTCTTGATGAAAAGCGAAATATTGACTTTGATAAATGCTATCAAATGGATAAGGACACCAAACAACAAAGTTGTTTGCTCGCCGTAATGTGGCATTTAGTCACTCAGAATCCATCGATTAAAAACTGCAAATCAAACTTTTCGGAGGATGAGCGACTACAAGCTGCTTGTGAGGTATTAAAAAATCAACAACGTCGTTACCAACAAATAGATTTTGTTCAATCTATTCCCCAAAACGATAGTAATCTATTGCATCGGTATAATGCTAACGCTCAGGTCTTTTCGGACGTGGATGCTTTTAAACATCCCGGTGGTTGGACCTGGAATGGAAAAATCGTTGATTTGGATAATGACGGTTGGCAGGATGTTATTAATGCCGAAGGCGCCGTGCGAAGAAGTGGTTATGGCTGGAATGTGCTGATGAAAAATAACGCTGGCAGAGGATTTGAACAAAAGCAGTTTAGTTTTGGTTTAACCTCAGATTTTGGTTTATTCTCTTTTAGCTTGTTAGATATGGATAATGACGGTGACTTAGACATTATTGGTAATTCTGCTGAAGGGCCAGTTCAAGTTTATAAAAATCATTCTGCCAAGAAAAATCATAGCGTCGCAATTAGTTTAATTGACCATCAAGGGAATTTTCGGGGCATTGGGGCAAAAATCACTGTGTCATACAACAATGGTCAAACTAAACAATTAAAAGAAATCAAAGCCAGTGGTGGTTATATGAGCTTTGACCCATCAATTGCCTATTTTGGATTGGCAAATGCCTTAGAAATCGATAAAATCAGCATTCTTTGGCCTAATAAGACCCAAAGTTTTTACACAGGACCTTTCGCTGTAGATAAACATTATCGAATAGAAAGAATGTAATTACTAAATAGCACAAAAGAAATGCCGTTATGACTTACAGTATTAATAAAAAGAAATTGGGTATCGAAAATTTATGAAGTCAATCACAAAAACGCTGAACCCTAAACCGAAATATAAAAATATAGTTATTGTAATGTTTTGCAATTAAACTATCAAGAAACCTTCGGACCTCCACTTAGACTGCACTATTATCGAACTAAAAATCAATATTTGGTACAGATTTTCCACTTCTCAGATAAATTACACTAATAAAAAAGCTTTAGGCTTACACCAAACAAAATACTCGCTAAGGTAACACGTACCACTGTTTCAGGCAGCCGCTCACTAAGCTGACTACCCAAAATTACGCCAGGTATAGAGCCAAGCAAAAGATAGAATAATAAACTCGTATCAACGTTGCCTAATTGAAAATGACCAACACCAGCGATAACTGTTAGAGGAACTGCATGAGCAATATCAGTCCCAATAATATGAGTTGTTTTTAACTTTGGATACAGAACCGCTAATATCACTATACATAAAGCGCCCGCTCCAATTGAAGATATTGTGACAATAAATCCTAATCCACCTCCAGCTAATACAGTTGCTGTTCTGCGCATAGTTTGATGCTCTTCAATAAATGATGTATTGATGCATTCGAGCAGCTTTTGTCGAAATAGTAATAAGAATGCCGTGAGTAATAAAGCAAAACCTAAAACACTTCGAATAACTGCTTCCATTAATTCTGTTTGCTGCTGAATGTCACTCAAATATTGAAGAGTGATTATTGAGGCGGGCAGACTGCCTAGCGCTAAGAGACCGACAATTGGCCATTGCACGGAACCTTGCCAACCATGACTAATAGTACCAACCGTTTTGGTAATGGCTGCAAACAGCAAGTCAGTGCCAACGGCAATTAAAGCGGGTACACCAAATCCTAACACTAACAGGGGTGTCATTAATGCTCCCCCACCAACCCCTGTCATACCAACAAGTATTCCAACAATAAAACCCGCTACACTAAATATCCCATCCATGGATTTGTTATTCCATTTCTAATTTTAAAGGAATGGATTTTAGCGCAGTAAATATACAATTAAAAATCGTATTTGATTATATTAATATATGAGAAATACTATATAGGGAAATTTAGTGCTCTGAATGCGCAGCAATCGTCTTAACTAACATTTGACGATTGCTTTGATTTATCTTCGATAATACTGACTCCGTTATCGGTAATGCCAGTTTGAAGTAGATCAATAAAATGTTTTTCATAGCGACGTAAATATTTATCCCGACTATAGGCAATACTCGCAACTTCCCAAGGAAACAGTCTACTGAGGTCTTTGATTTCTAAATCGTTATCCATTTTCTCTGAATAAGCAAAACTCACAATAATTCCAACGCCAAAACCTTCCCGAACATAGGTTTTGATAACATCCGAATCAGCAGCACTAAGTGCCAATTTTGGCGTTAATCCCAAACGTGCAAAGCTGTTACGGAATCGTCCACCCCCACTAAAACCATGAACATAGGTGATAATCGGGTGTTCGCAGAGTTGTGCTAGTGTCAATGGTTGTCGATTAAAAATCGGATGCCCTTTAGGTGCGATCAAACTTCGATTCCAACGATAACAACTATGTGCTGCCAGTGCCGTGTGATCTGCCAATGCTTCTGTGCAAAAAGACAGATCTACTTTATTTTTTAATGTCATCTCGACGAGTTGCTGCGGATTACTTTGATGTATCTGCACTACCACATCAGGATATAAGCGACGGAATACTCTTAGGATTGGCGGCAATATATAGCAAGCCTGTGTATGAGTCGTACCAATACGCAGAGTGCCCTGGGCTTCATCGACGAAATCTCTGCCGATTGCCAGTATGTTTTCAGTTTCCGCCAGCGTTTTATGTGCATGAAGTAAAACCTGTTCACCGGCAGATGTGAGTCCATTCATTCGCTTCCCTTGTCGATTTAGCAATTCGACACCTAACTCAGCCTCCAAGCGGGTGATGTGCTGAGAAACCGCTGATTGCACTAAGTGTAATTTATCTGCTGCTTGTGTGACATTAAACCTGCATTCCGTTAATGCGACTAGCGAGCGAAGTTGCCTCAATTCCATATCATATTTCTTGATTGATTATCATAAAGCATCATTTTACATGATTAATCAACTCGCTCAAAATGACTTTCATCGGGTTTGTTAACCCCAACAACTTTCAGGTAATCAATATGCAATCTAGTTCATTAACGAAACAATCTTATCCTGATTCAGCTTTAAGCAAGCTTGATCTACAACGTCTCACTGAAGCCATTTTAGGTTTAACGCGTCAACAAATATCTTGGGCAAGTGGATATCTTGCCGGTTTAAGCCAAGCCGAATTGCCGTTACAGAATGAAACAGATACTTCACTAGCAACTATATTGTATGCAACTCATACCGGTAATGGTCAAGGTATAGCAGAAACGTTAGCTGAGGAGGCAAAGCAACAAGGTATCAATGTGCGTGTTTTATCTATTGCAGATTATAAACCTCGTGATCTCACGAAAGAAAACTTTCTTACTTTGGTCATTAGCACGCATGGCGAAGGTGAACCGCCAGAAAGCGCGGCTGAATTTCATCGATACCTTTTTAGTTCCCGTGCTCCCAATTTAGAACATCTTAGCTTTAGTGTATTCGCCTTGGGTGATTCCAGTTATGAACATTTTTGCGAAGCAGGTAAACAAATTGACAAAAGACTCGAAACTCTCGGCGCCAAACGTTTGTTAACACGCATTGATGCGGATGTCGATTTTCAGGAAATGGCTACTAACTGGCGAAGTGAAGTCATCGAGCAAGCACGTCAAGTTAACCCTGAACATAAAATGAATGTGATAGATCTGCCATCTGAAAGTGCGCTTCCTCGTATTGATCGCTTAAACCCTTATCAAGCGACATTACTCGAAAATCGACGACTCACCACTGATCAATCAACGGCAAATATTCATCATCTCGTTCTTGAAATCGACCCCCGGCGTATTCGTTATCAGCCAGGGGACGCACTAGGCGTGTGGAGCAAAAATCACCCAACGCTGGTGAATGAAATCCTAAAAACAACTCAATTGGAGAAAGATACTAGTGTCACAATCGATGGTCAGTCCATGACATTATTGCAGGCACTTTTGGAAAAAATGGAACTGACTTTATTGCATCCTACGGTGGTCTCAAAGTGGGCTCCGCTATCTGGTTCAGAATCGTTATTATCAATTGCAAAGGATGCCAGAAAATTGCGTGAATTTGCTCAAGATCGTGATTTTCTCGATCTAATCAAAGCGTTTCCGGCAAAAATCTGCGCTGAATCTCTGGTGAATGTATTACATTCCTTGCAACCCCGATTATATTCAATAGCATCAAGCCAACTAGTTTCTGATGACGAAATACACTTAACCATTTCCGAATTAAGCTATACAACTCAAGGGCGCAAACATTTGGGCACGGCTTCAAACTATTTAGCAGAACGAGTTCAGGTGGAAGATTTAATCAGTGTTTATGTGGCTGAAAACACGCAATTTCGTTTACCTGAAAACGGAGATACCGACATTATATTAATCGGTGCTGGTACTGGGATAGCTCCATATCGTGCGTTTTTACAACAACGAGAAGCTGAAGGTGCACGCGGAAAAAATTGGTTAGTATTTGGTAATCGTCAATTTCGTGAAGACTTTTTGTACCAACAGGACTGGATTAATTTTCGTAAAACAGGATTTCTTGAACGCACTAGTCTCGCTTTTTCACGCGATAGCTTAACTCGAACATATGTACAGGACAAATTACGTGAAGACGGTGAAATACTATATCAGTGGTTGGAGCGGGGTGCTCGGATTTATGTTTGCGGAAGTATCAAAATGGAAAAGGCTGTTCATCAATCGATTGCAGAAATCATTACACAGTATGGTGCCGAGAAAGATCAAGACGCAGAAACTTATATTGCAAACTTACGCTCGCAAAACCGATACTTAAAGGATGTTTACTAATGGATGTTAAAGTCAATCAAAATGAAATAATTAAGGCGAACAGTAACTATTTGCGAGGTACACTAGAAATTGGTATTAAGGATGAATTGACTGGCTCACTCAGTTCTGAAGATGCACAAGTTTGTAAGTTTCATGGATTTTATGAGCAGGATGATCGTGATCAACGACAACGACGTGTAGAACGTTACCTTGAACCTGATTACAATTTTATGCTGCGGGCACGCTTACCCGGTGGCGTATGCACACCTGCACAATGGCTGGCAATTGATGATATTAGTACGCGACTTGGTAATGGTTCTATTCGACTCACGACTCGTCAGACATTTCAGTATCATGGCATTTTAAAGCGCAATCTAAAGCCGCTTATACAACAGATAAATCTGGCAATGATTGATTCTATCGGGGGTTGTGGTGACATCAATCGTAATGTTATGTGCAATCCCAATTCACAGCAATCTAATCTTCATGCTGAAGTGTACGAATGGGCCCAGAAAATTAGCGAACATTTAAAACCGAACTCTCGTGCTTATCATGAAATCTGGCTGGATGGACAGAAACAGACACAAAAAGATGAAGAACCCATTTATGGTGATACTTATCTGCCACGAAAGTTTAAAACTTCAATAGCAATTCCTCCATATAACGATGTGGATATTTACACAAATGATTTGGGTTTCGTTGCCGTTGAGAAAAACGACACTTTAATTGGATTCAACGTACTTGCCGGTGGTGGGATGGGTACCACTCATGGGGATAAAACGACTTTTCCCCGATTAGCCGATGAATTAGGTTTTATCGAACTTCAAGATGTGCTTAATGTTGCAGAAGCAGTGGTTACAGTTCAGCGCGATGAAGGCAACCGAATCAGTCGTCGACATGCCCGCTTGAAATATACCGTTGAAAAATTAGGTGTCGCCCGCTTTAAAGCACTTGTTGAAAAACGTGCGAATATCAGTTTCCAAGCACCACGGAAAGTGATTTTAAATCGGCAAGGCGATCAATATGGGTGGGCTAAGGGAAGCGATGAAAAATGGAGTCTAACGTTATTTATTGAAAATGGACGTGTCGTGGATAACGATACACTAACCATAAAAAGCGGTTTACGTGAAATTGCCTCGATTCATCAAGGCGACTTTCGCATTACTCCAAATCAAAATCTCATCATAGCCGGAATAACAGAAGATGTGAAACAAGACATTGAAGATCTGGCTCAACAGTATAAACTTGTTGAAAAAAACGTTACTCAACTTCGATTAAATAGTCTTGCTTGCGTGGCATTTCCCAGCTGTCCTCAAGCGATGGCAGAAGCAGAACGCTACTTTCCTCAGTTGTTAAGTAAAATTGAATTACTTTTGAATAAACATAACTTAGGAGATATTGATATTGTTACACGAATGACAGGTTGCCCTAACGGATGTGCTCGGCCTTTCGTGGCTGAGATTGGTTTAGTTGGAAAAGGCCCTGGTCGATATAATTTATTTCTCGGTGGAGATGGCAATGGCAAACGACTGAGCAAATTGCATCAGGAAAATTTAAATGAAACAAGTATTCTTAAAGTCATTGATGAAATTTTTGAAAAATTTTCCGCTGAAAAACATAATGATGAACGATTAGGTGACTTTGTTATTCGTCAAGGTTTTATTGCTGAGGTAGTCAATCCGGCGGTAGACTTTTATGACTAGTCCTAACTCAATAAATTCTGTTTTAACCGGCGATTCAAAATCATTGGTAGACACTAATGAATGGCTAGAATTGAAGTCAGCAGAAGAACGTGTTAGCTGGGCTTTGAGATGTTTGCCCGGCAAACCCGTCCTTATATCAAGCTTTGGTATACAGAGTGCGGTCATGTTGCACCTAGTCACTTCTGTAAAATCTGAGGTTCCAGTGGTACTAATTGATACTGGCTACTTATTCAAAGAAACATATCAATTTATTAACGAGTTAACAGATAGATTAAAGCTTAATCTGCATGTTTATCGATCTAAGTTACCACCCGCAACTCAGGAAAAACTGTATGGCAAACTATGGGAACAAGGATTGGATGGATTGACACGATATAATCAACTGAACAAAGTTGAGCCGATGAGCCAGGCACTTAAAAAACTGAACGCAGGGGTTTGCTTTAGTGGTCTCAGACGTCAGCAATCCTTGAGTCGAAAGAATTTATCTGTATTGCGTATGCAAGACAATCGTCTAAGGATGTATCCCATTATTAATTGGAGCAATCGTGATGTTCATCGCTATCTCAAAAAAAATAATTTACCTTATCATCCACTGTGGGAAAAGGGCTATGTCTCAGTAGGTGATTACCATAGTAGTCAACCCCTAATAGAAGGAATGCGTGATGAAGATACTCGGTTTTTCGGTTTAAAAAGGGAGTGTGGTTTACATGACTAAGCAACTTAAAAATCACCAAAATTGATATCTGAACTGAGGAAGTAAATTAATACTGAACCCTTATGATGAGTTTATTATTGCTTGAATTCTATTAATATTTTCATCAATATTATTATTGAGATCTTTTGCATTCCTGCGCGTAATTTTGGTATTAACGTAGTCTGAAGGCGCAACCATATATTTATCGAAGAACGAGTGATACAAAATATCTATCCATAGATTAACGATTTATATCACTCAAAAAAACATATTGATTAATGTATATCGTCTTTATTATTCCCTTCGCTATTCTTCAATCTATTGCTTTCCGATTTATTATAATTGAAAAATATTCAAGATCCACTTTGACATATGCTACTACTAGGTCCTATATTAGTATATTAGAGATATATGATTTTACTGACCGAACAGTATCTGCATATCCCTTAACCATAACGATATCTGATGAATAAAATTGGATCACAGTATAAACTTAAATAATAAAATAATAATTTGATGTTCCAACTAAATATCCTAATAAAAGCATCCAAGATGAATAATCTAGAATATAAAAAGACACACATTTATTATTGAACGATCAATTATGGGATATCGCCTTGCTTAAGATATTTAATCTAACAAAGCAAATAGAGAATTAAAATGAGAACTGATGATCTCGATCTGCAAAGCATAATAGAGCATGACAAAAATATGACGACCATATTGAATGTCATTGATGCCGCAGTTTACGTTAGAGATATAACCTCCAATAAAATTCTTTTTAGGAATCAACAAGCAATTGATCTTTGGAATTCACCAGGGACACAAGAATGTTGGCAGGCTTTATCACAAAAAAAAACATCAAATCAGGAATTTGACAAGGATGATAAGTCGATAAATATTTCTGCTAAGAGCAATACTTCTCATACTAAGAAAATTAAAAATACGGTAGATGGGAGATGGTTTCAATGCAGTAGTCGGACAATTCCTTGGTATGATGGAAGAGTGGTACAACTTGAAATCGCAACTGATATCACTGATTACATTAAAACTGAAGAAAAACTAAAAGACGCAAAGGAAAAGGCAATAAAGCTAGCCCATACAGATGATTTGACGGGCACTCGAAATCGACGAGCATTTTTTAAAGATGGCTCTCAGATATTTAGTCTCGCAAAACGATATTATCACTCTACTTCAATTGTTATGCTTGACATTGATTGCTTTAAGAAAACAAATGACATATATGGTCATATTGTCGGTGACAAAGTATTAAAAGAAGTCGTAAATACGATTCATAATAATATCAGAGAAGTTGACATTCTAGGTCGAATTGGCGGAGAAGAATTTGCTTTAATTTTACCTGAAACAGTAACTAGTGAAGCCTTAAAAACAGCAGAAAAATTACGTCAAAAAATTTCTAATATTTCTTTTGATAATATTAATAGTCGCTTTACAATCTCTTCAAGTTTCGGTGTTGCTACAGATAGTTCATCGATTGTGCCTTTTGAAAAATTACTGTATTGGGCTGATTCAGCGCTGTACTGTGCAAAAAATAAAGGACGAAACCGAGTCGAAATCTATCCTGAAAATACGATGATGATTTAAATTAACCATACCAATATAGAATCCACATCTTTAACAAGGTGCGTTTTTTATTGATCCATTAAATACTATTAGTAAAATTTTTTAAAGCTTTGTCAAAAACTGCAACAGCTATCACGGTTGGCCCTATTGTAATTTTATATGACTTTAGCTGTAGAGCGATCAAGATAATTAGAGCGAAAGTCGATACCTGATTTAGTGCTCACGTTCCTGATACATCTGTTTCTATCGTCCGCTAGAAATCGACAATTGAGAACCCAAATGAGATTGCCGCTCGCATAAAAAACCATATAACAAAGCATTATAATCCGGTGATACAGCGCTGATGATAGAAGGACGTTTTGCAAGTGTATTACGCCACCTATTAACCTTTGGCGTATGGGTCATTATGCCAAAATCATCAATTTGATCGAAGACATCAAAATAGCGGAACACTGGCCCAAATACAACATCAACCAAGCTGAAATTTTTACCAGTAAAATATTCTCCATCTCCAATCTCTAATTCCAAACGAGAAAACTTGTCTTTGAGAGCATTTACCTTGCTCACAAAACTTGCAGCATCTTTAGCACTGTAAAAGTCACCGATATCATTAAGAACTGCAGAGCTAAACTCGATCCAACCACGATGTCGGGCCCGTTCCAATGGGTTTGACGGATGTAACGAATTAAGTTGCGTTTCTTCTAGATACTCTAAAATTGCTGACGACTCAAATATCGGAACCCCATCATCTACTAAAACTGGTGTTTTACCGAGTGGGGATATTTGTAAAAACCATTCTGGAGAATTGTCTAAGTCGATATAGGTACGTTTAAACTCAACATTTTTTTCGCTTAATGCGATCACTGCACGTTGAACATAAGGACAAAGAATATGGCTCATAAGATGTATCGACATAATATTAAACTTCCTGTATTAATCGTGTAAATGGAAAGGGATTGATCAATAATTGACTAGAATACTTCTTATCACATTCTGCTCTAGTAGATGCATTTGCATGTATAATAGAAAAATGGATCTTGAAAGTCAATGCTTTTGCATGTAAATTATCGACATGACAACGCCTAATGATCCAACAATCAACGCATGGGTTAACCTCGCTCGAAGCTATAACTCTGTATTTTCAGCAGTAGAAAGTGCATTAAAGAAAGCTGGATTTCCCTCACTAAGCTGGTATGACGTTTTACTTGAATTAGATCGAGCTAATCCTGATGGACTACGCCCTTTTGAGTTACAACAAAAGCTACTGCTTCCACAGTATGGCATTTCGCGTTTGATCTCGAGCATCGAAAAAGAAGGTTATTTACAACGTGTTTTTTGTATAAACGATGGACGCGGACAATACTTACATATTACACAATCAGGCAAGCAGCTGCGGAAACAAATGTGGCGTATCTATGGTAACGTTTTGCAAGAGACCATTGGCGAAAAGCTCGCGACCAAGCAAGCCGATCAGCTATCAGTATTACTTGAACATATCGAATAGGAATGAAAATTATTGACTTAAATTTAAGTATAAGATGAGTTTCCCCTAAAGTGACTACAAGAACATACATAAAACGTAATATTGAAATATTACATGCCCATTTGTTCACCTGCGAATGTAATAACAAGGTTTCATATGATTGAACCAATAGACAAAACTAATTTAATTGAAGTGCTGCCGTTAATTAGAATGTACCAAGAGTTTTATCAAGTTAATAATATTGATGATGTTAAAAATAAAGAGTTCTTTGCGCAGTTTGGCCCGAGGTCAGATAAAGGATGTTTATTCGGATATAGAAAAGGAAATAAATTGGTAGCTTTTTCGACAGTATATTTTAGTTATTCATCCACTATTTGTAGTAAAGTTGGAATTATGAACGATCTCTTTACACTAAGGGATTTCCGGAATCAAGGAATTGCAACAGAACTCATAAAATATTGCGAAATTTACGCTAAGTCTCATGGAGCTGTACGCCTTCAGTGGTTGACATCCGCCACGAATAAAAAAGCGCACTCGATATACAATTCAATAGGTGCAGTGAAAAGCTCATGGCAGCTTTATACATATGAAACATAAAGCCTTATAGCCAAAGCAGTAATATTAACACAGGATTCTCTGTGGATTAACACTTGAGCTCTAATCCAACTCCTAGAAAATTTTTAAATATTTTTGGATCCCATAGATAAGTTTTCTAAGCATAGCTAATAAATAGCTTCCAATCAGAAATTCTCTTATGGAGATATCTCCAGAACCCCACTACCGGGTAAATATAGTTTTCAGCTAAATAAACCTCTAAAGTTGCGAGCGCATCATGACCTGATGCAGATACGCGAGTTGACTCCTGGTTAAATTCCAAAGCTGAATCAGAAAATGCAAAAGATGCAGAAGATGAAAAAAGTGTGAGAAAAATTCTGAATAAAAATTTTCTTTTCATCACTCAATCCTCTATGAATTAATGATAACAATTATCGAACTAATAAGAACAACATCACTACTTTAGGTATCCCTTTAAGTGCAAGAATACACTAGCAATTCAGTCTGCTATTAAATTTAGTAAACAAAATATTTGTATTTTTAGAACATTATTACATTCTGTAAATAAATTTTTGTAATATG
>Ga0316207_10003216_pt1 | contig 15499 bp, 10 predicted proteins | sample 6weekpyrite_MG_FD_204943 | JGI IMG/M metagenome (GOLD analysis project Ga0316207, IMG submission 204943) | Microbial mat bacterial communities from mineral coupon in-situ incubated in ocean water Damariscotta River, Maine, United States -... | ecosystem: Environmental > Aquatic > Marine >... | reverse complement strand
ACCAGTCGCCGTTAAAAAGCGCCCTTCACCAATAGCAGGCTCACCACCAATCGTACCAATAACATCGCTCCCATTACTTATAACGGCATTACTGGTAAAACCTATAGTACTATTTTGTATCGCAATACTTATTTCTGAATCTGAACCGTAAGAAGCAGACGTAATTTGAAACGCACCCGACTCATAACTCACACTTACTGTAACATCTTGCGCTGTTAATTCAGTATCTTCATTAATACGATTCTGAATTTCCTGTGCCAGATCATTTAAGTCATTATAAGTTGCTTGTGATAATGCAATAACATTGCTACTCACACCGTCGACACTTAATGAAAAGGTATTATTTGAAGCATCTAGAACAATCGGACCTGATACACCTTCAGCCGTTAATACACCCTGGGTTGCCTGTGATGCAATGGAAACTGCATAACTCCCTTCTTGAGTAAAGCCACTGCTACCTTTAAACACAATTTCACTGTCAGAGACATTTCCACTGGCATAGAAAAGCTGCGCGACCGAATCAAAGTCATCTTCAAGCGCTTCTGTTAATGCCGTACTATCGATAGCGAGTGTGCCATCTCTGTTAGTTGTTATTCCTATTGAACTAAGGCTATTGTAATTACCACCGTTATCAATAAACCCGCCAAGTTCACGACGAATTTGTTGCAACATTTTACGTGCAGTTGTATCACCTAATAAAAGCCCATTCTGGCCATCTTCACCGCCAAACTTGGTTAATCCGTTTAATAAATTAGTGAGTTCGTTATATGAACTAACAAGGCCACCTATATTTGTTCTGGCCTCACTTACATTGGTACTGTCAACCGTTACCTGTATTGGGTTACCAATATCTGCTTTCTTTAAACTTAAGGTAACACCGGGTATCGCTTCTGTTAAAATATTACTCGCACGTTTAACCGTTAAACCATTAATGGTAATCTCAGCATCCTGTGCGGACTGAGTCTGTTCGATATTCGTCGCACTACTATTAAATGCTAAAACTGATAACCCTGTTGTATCAATATTGTCCGGTGCCGCGCCACCTTCATCCACAGTAATTTCCAGGCCATTATCTTCACCTGATTCTGCAGAAGAAATAAGCAATCGATACCCGGAACCATCATCAATAATCGATGCGCTGACACCGATATTCGCTTCATTAATTGCATCGCGTACACCGGTTATGGTGTTATTTGAATCATCTATCACAACCGTTTCTGTAGACCGGTCTACATTTTTAGTAAAGCTGGTATAGGTATCGTCTCCAGTTTCAAAATCAGTACCTGGATCATACACAGTGGTACCAAAATTAAAGGTCAATGTACCACTACCAATGACGTCATCTAGTTCTTCAAATGCAATTGAAGCTAGTGAATGAGATTTGGAGAGGTTTTTTACTTCTACGGAATACTCACCAGCGGGTGCTGTGCTTGCTGCGCCAGCAGAAAGAATATCCGTATCGCTAACAGAGGCTCTACTACTATTAAATAACGCTTCAGAAGAAAGCGTGGAAAGAGAGGATTGAAACGTGCTAACAGCACCTTTTATAGTACCAAAGGCACTCAACTCAGCCTGCAGGGTTGTTTCTTTAATATTTAGACGGTCTTCGGTGGGTGTACGCTCAGCCGCAACTATCTGCTCCAGGATGCCGTTAACATCCAGGCCAGAACCAATACCACCTGCAGAAATTGTTGCCATGAGTACCTCGATCAATAAACTCAATCATTTAATGAAAAAGCTTAAAGCAATTAAAAGGCCAATTATGCTGACGTATCGAAGATTAAACCTGTGGAGTCATCCATTTGTTCTTGTAGGTTATGCAAAATACGCAATACTTCTTCAGAAGGAATCTGACGAACCACTTCTTCTGTCTCTGAATTCACCACACGTATTACTGTACGGCCACTGCTGTCATCAACACTAAATAACAGATCACGATTTATCTGCTGCACATGCTTATTAATCTGTTGTACAACTTCCTGCACTTCTTCTTTACTGGGTGCAGCTTCAGGCGGTAAAGATTTGCCAGCTTGCGCTGCTGCACTTTGCCGAGCGGCAGCCTGAGTATTATTAACAGCTTCCGTCGCCGTGGGTGAGTTCGGCATATCTTTTGAGATCTGATTAGTAATGATATCAGTAGACATGTTTACACCTTTGATATGTTCACATTAATTAACTGTGTTAAATAAGAAGCTGGGAAAAGCCAAAATACGGCCGAGGATTTCTCCTCGACCGTTGTTCCTAAATAGGTTGTTAAGGCGTTCACCCTTCTTTCCTATTTTACTGCAGCAGACTCAGTACTAACTGTGGTAACGAGTTAGCCTGTGACAACATCGCTACACCTGCCTGTTGCAGAATCTGATTACGAGTCAGGTTTGCTGTTTCAGCTGCGAAGTCAGTATCAAGTACTCGGCTTCGTGCAGCGGAGAAGTTCTCTACCGCAGAGTTCAAGTTAGCAATGGTTGACTCAAAGCGGTTCTGAATCGCGCCCAGGTCACCTCGAATACTATCGATATTCGCTAAAGCACCATCCACAATGTCGATTGCGGAATTCGCGCCGGTTACGGTGCTAATATCAACTGAATTAACATTATTTAAATTACTCGCCTGAAGGTCACTTGCGTTACCTGCAAACAGGCCACCATCAGCATCAGCAACATCAGAGCTCACTGTGAAAGTAGAGTCAGACTGGAATTCAACCGTACCACCAATAACCGTAGAGTCGAAGTTACCTGAATTCTCACCACCATCTCGTAGCGTTACCGTTGTGCCTGAGTTACCCGCCACATCCAGTTCTACTGCAGTGCCTGAAGCGCCGTCAGTTGCAACTGAACTGTTAAAACTCTGAATATTAATATCATCGCCGTTTGAGTCAGTTAACGTCACACTAGTGCCATCGTCACTTACTGTTGCAGTGATACCACCTGTCTGGCTTGTCTTGTCATTAATTGACGTTACCAATGAGCTCAGATCAGTTGTAGTTACATTGGCAGATACATTAATACCATTCAATGAGAATGACACTACACCGTCTGAAGTTAAGTTATTCAAAGTGGCCGTTGTTGTTGCCGTTGCACTCACGCCAGTTGAATCAGCCTTATCATTAACATCAGATGCAATGCTTGCAGCAGAGGCATCTGTTGCTACAGTAATAGCTGCTGAAGTTTTACCGTCAATTGTTAAGGTTTGTGCTGCAACATTATTGCCAGCTGATGTAGATGCTAAACCAAGGTTTGTAGTTATTGCATCCTGACCGGCCGCTTCAGTAAAAACACCACCTGCTGAATTTGCAACATCAGACGACAATGTAAATCCTTCATCCAGTGTAATGTTAAGCGTGCCTGTAGCCACCGCCGAGTCATTATTATTTCCGGCAAGGTTTGTTTCATTTAGAGCTAAGCCATTAAAGGTTACAGCTGAAGTTTGTACAACACTGGTTGAAGTAATTGTATCTGAGCCGTTAAAGGTCAAGGTATCATCTTCACCGGCACCCAGTGAGTCACCATTCACAGTAGCTACTAAAGTAGCCGCCGTCGCACGACCTGCATTGTCATCTGATACAGCAGCTAACGTGATATCAGACTCATTGTTTTCATCGTTAGACGTTAAAGTGAACGAATCGCCTGTTCTAACAACATCCAGCAATGAGTTAGTTAAAGTACCTGGGGCACCACCTAAAGCCGTTTCAAAGGCATCCGCCACATCTGAAGTAACAGAAGTATCAACACCTTGTAGGTTAACTGTAATGTTATCAGCTCCTGCAGCATTGGTAATACTAAATACCAGGGTGTTCTGAGCCTGGAAAGTTTCAGCATCACCAGCACCACCAGCTTCAGTCATAGTACCGTCACCAGCAGTAGCAACCGTATCTGCATTGGTAACAGCTGAAGTGATTGTATTTGCGCCTGCACCAGTTGTATCATTATCAGTAAAGGTTAATGAATCAACTGTTAGCTCACCAACACTGCCACCGGTAATCACGATGTCGCCTGTAGTGTCATTGCCCACTGCTGTCAGGCCAGTAATACCACTGATTTGTGTCGCCATTTCAGAGGCTGCAGTTGCTGCAGTAACACCTGAAACAGTTGCTGTAGAAATATTTCCATCTACTGTGAAACGCAGACTGAAATCATCACCATCGGTTAAATCCAGTAAGCTATTACCTGAGCCACCGAAGCCAGAAAGTGTTACTTCTGTGTCTACACCTAGATTAGCAAAGTTTGCTGCATCAATTGTCATTGTTGCCAAATCAGCTACATCAAAGTTTTCAACCGAGATGTTTGCACCCTTGGCACTGGTAATTGTAATTGTTTCATTCGTTGTATTGGTGCTTAATGCGATATCGCCGTCATTACCATTACCGGTATTGATTTGACCAATCTCATTATTAACTGCTGTACTTAATTCATCAATCAGGTTACCCGCGCCGCGTGTAAATGAAACCGTTTGTGTATTGGTAGCTGGTGTTGCACCATCTTCAATTACAAGATCAAATGAAACTGTATCACCCTGTTGTACGTCTGTAATTGCTGAAACATCTATAGTCGCACTAGTTTGGCCTGCCGTTGCTGTAACACCTGTAACTGCGGACAATGCAGAAGCAATTGAGTTAGCTGAAACTTCACCTAAAGCAGCATCTGTTAAACTAACCGCCGTTGCAGAACCTGTAGGAGGCGTTACGGTTATTACCTGATCAGCAATCAAGGTATCTGCTGCTGCATCACGTGTTGCACCGACTGCTGTTCCACCAAATGCAGTCGTACTTAAATCAACCGTTTGTTGGGTTGCACTGGTTGCTGCATCAATACCATCTTGCGCTGCACTTACTGATGATTTGTTAATACCCAGAACTGAACCTGTAGCACCCGCAACATCAACACTTACTGTCTGGTTTGCTTCAGCACCTACCTGGAAGGCCTGCTGTGAGAAGCTGCCATCTAGTAAGTTCAAGCCGTTAAATGTTGTTGTATCTGCAACACGATTTAATTCTGAAACCAGCTGATTAACCTCAGACTGTAGTGCTTCACGATCTGAAGCTGAGTTGGTTGCGTTAGCAGACTGGATTGCTAGCTCTCGAACTCGCTGTAGGATGTTAGTACTTTCAGATAATGCACCTTCAGCTGTTTGCGCAAGTGAAATACCATCATTTGCATTACGAATAGCCTGGGACAAGCCTCGAATTTGTGTAGTGAATCGGTTTGAAATCGCAAGACCTGCAGCGTCATCCTTTGCGCTATTGATACGCAAACCAGAAGACAGACGTTGTAGAGATGTTTGTAAATCACCTTGTGATCTATTCAGATTACGCTGAGCGTTCAGTGAAGGTATATTAGTATTAATCGTTTGAGCCATGGTTTGTCTCCAGTTCTTCAGCCGCTTATCAAGCCGACCAAAGGGTTTCAACTTGCTTCAGCGAATTAGATTTAATTCGTTCTCACTGAATGTATCGACCACTTTTCAAATACCTTTAATAAAATATCACTCTAAATATAAACAGCACAACATAGCTAACTCATTGTATTTCCTATTGTTTAAGATTTATCTAATGTACTTATTTATGGTTTTTTTAAAAAAAGTTATAAATTTAGGTATAGAAGGAAACCAAAAGACCAGAATTTGCACCTAATTAACCGCTAATTAAGCACAGAGAACAGAAAAGAACTCAATACAGAACAAGTCAGCCAGGAATTCATCTGGTTAAAGGACTATATAAGGCTGCCAGTAACTGGCGAGAAGGCGTGTATGAGAGGCTCTAATATAGTGTGTCATCACTTAATATAAGCAGGCACCAACTTATTAAGAGTAAAGTCAGTATAAATTAAACACACTAATTCGATTTAAATAAATTCAAACAGGCTTAAACTTTGAACGCGCACAAAGGTTTGTTGAGCAACCTGAAGTGCCGTGGTCTGGAAAGTTAGTTCACTGATGGCTGCAGCAAGATCCAGGTCTTCAATCTCAGAACGTACACCCTGCAACTTTACTGAGCGCGCTTCATTATCAGCCGCCTGACTCTCTATAGAATTAACACGACCACCAATACTGGTTTGCGTATTAATAATACTATCCATTACTCTATCTATATTATTCAGTGCATTATCAATTTGCTGCGATAGAAATGAATCGGATGGTGCACCCGCTGCAAAGAAACCAGAGTCACCCACAACCGCAGCGGTTATCGATGCACTGGAAGCCACCGTATTACCATTTTGAGTCATTAACATCACCGCATCAACAGCACCACCACCGGCATCATCATCGGTTAAGTTACTTACGGTCAGGTTACTGGATATTTCCCCATTACCACCTGAGGTACGAAACTCTATTGCATTGGTTGCCGGGTCCACCTCAAAGGTTACGCTTAATCCAGGCGTGGTTCCATTAACCGTAAATGTACCATCACCATTGTCAATCGCTCCAGCAGTTACCAGACCTGCAGTAATACTTGCAGAAGTGGCCGCATCTGTTGCACCGGCAACTGCAGCAACATTTAGCGTTACTCCATCAAAATTTAAATCGAAACCAATGGCATCCGTGTTCGCAAAACCATTTGCCAGATATGCGCCACCAAAACTACCCACAATATCACCGGTGCCGGGTTTATCTAGTTCACGCACAAGATCATTGATAGTCGTAAACACATCTTGAAAACGACTCGCCTCAACAGTGAACTCATCACCGGCGGCAGGTGTGTTAGTTATCTCAACTTCAATTCCATCGAAAGTAATTGCTGAACCTTCGGTATATGCTCTTGGTGTTGGCCCCACTACAGCACCGGCTGTATTATCGAACACCTCAAAATTATTCGCATCAATAAAACGCAACGTGTAGTCATGATTTTGATACGCCGTACGATCAATTACCGATCCAGTAGAAATTCTGCCTGTGCCTACATTCGTACGGTTCGCATCAACAGCGAAATCACCATTACCCGTTCGAACTAATTGAAATATTTCTGCGCCCGAATCACCTGCAACTACCTGTCGACTAGAACTAATTCGTATATCTAATTGCCCCTGGTCACCGTTATAAGTAAAGTTGCCCGCTGCATCTTTACTAAACGCCTGCGTTTTAGATTGAAAGCCTGAAAATATATAATCACCGTTTTCATCACGCGTATTTGCGTAATCGAATATTTCACTGAGCTTTTCTTTTATTTCGCTGGCTATAGCCTGCTGACCCTGTAGATCATTACTACCTGTACTTGCTGCTTGAATTGATAACTCACGAACACGTTGCAGTACTAACAAACTACTTTCTAAACTGGTTTCTTCCAGGTTTAAACGCTGTGTCGCGTAATTAATATTTTCATCATACTGTTCAATCTGACTCAGCGCTTCGTTTAAATCTATAATACGAGAAACACCGCTAGGATCATCCGAAGGCAACAACAATCGCTTACCACTGGATACCTGTTCCTGCGCACGCAATAGCTCCGCCTGTTTCTTTACGATCGAGTCAATGCCTTGCATATAAATAAGATTTGTTGAAACACGCATAATTACACTGCACTTATTAGAGCTTCAAAAAGCTGTTGTGATGATTGTATAACTCTCGATAAAGCCTGGTATGCCTGTTGATAACGTATAAGGTCTGCTGCTTCCTCATCCAGGTTAACACCCGAAATTGATTCTCGCTCTTCGACAGCATTCCTTAGCAAGCTTTCTTCTACGTCACGATTAATCTGTATCTGCTGCGTAACAACACCCACTTCTGAAACCAGGCTATTGTATGACTGCTCAAACGTAGAATTGCCACCATCAAGAACTGGTCGAACTTGTAACCCAGCAAGCGCCAAAGCATTACGATTATCAGCCACTGCATTGGAATTATTTTGCACCGTAAGCACATCACCTGGAACCGGTTTACCCGTTAACTTAACATCCCAACCATTTTGGCTCACCGTCATCCCATTAAAATAGGTTATGTTATTTTGCAACACTGTACCTGAGGCTCGATCAACCACATCAAATGTACCTGCAGGATTAGCTGTATCAAAAACAATGTCGACTGTTCTGGTTAAGTCACCATCTGTAATATCTGTAACCGTTGCCTGTGTCACCGAAGCCGAGCCAATATTTGCTGCGCTAATACCAGAGCGTACCGGTGTTGCCATCGCTAAACGCCCGGGATCTGTAATGAGCGCAGTCATATTTAATGCACCTTCTTTAGTCGGGCGAATAAAATATGAATCCCCAAGTACAGATGCACCGCCAACACTAATATCTATGCCGTCAACATTTACACTAAAGGGACCTGCACCCGCAATAGTCGCAACCTGCGCATTATCTGTTAACCTGAAAACATTATGATCAACACCATCAAATCTCACTTCATAATCTGAAATAGTTAAAGCTGTAGCATCAGTTATTGAATAATTTACAACGCCTGTACCGGTGTTATTTAAATTAGGGAGAGCCAGTGTTGTCGGGCCAATAAATGTAGACGGCGTTGTATTTGAAACGACACCGGATGTAAACCGTGTGCTACTAGAGCCTAATGATGACAATGTTAATGTAGCGTCATTAGGCACACTACCGTCGGTTAAATTATTAATGGTGAGATTATGATCCACTGGACTAGGACCACCGGCTGATTCAAACTTTATATTGCTGCCGTATAGTCCAAAGGTCATGGTCAAGCCGGGAGTAGTACCTGTTAACACATTAGCCGTAACATTAGCATCCGCATTAATACTCGCGAGCAGTCCATTAGCAATATCCTGATTCGTATCACCTGCCAGAACTGTATATGATGTATTTATCGTTTGGCCATCAAACTGTAAATCAAAACTAACGGTTTCGCCTACATCAAAACCATTATTTAAATAATCTCCACCAAACTGACCTTGCAATGGCCCGGTACTTACCGTGCTAAAAATATTTTCGCCTAAGTCACCATTTAAATCATATCCCTGAACATGTAATTCATTAACAGTTTCCGAAATACCAATGGCGGTACGACCTAACCTATTTTGTGTTTCTTCTAATAAATTATCACGAAAATCTAACAGACCACCCAACTCACCGCCGGTTAATGTCTGAGTAATATTTACCGTACCTGCGCTACTTAAAATAGCAATGGATGTTTTATCCGACTCTCGTTCATCGGCTTGTGTCGTCAGGGATAAAGCAGTTGCATTAGTAACAAGCAACTGACCTGTTCCCACCAGCACATTTAAATTTCCATTCGCTTGCTCAACTACAGATACCGTAATTTTTTCTGACAACTGTTTAAGTAATGCATCTCGCTTATCCAGTAAATCACTGGGGCGGTTTCCCACGTCGGTAAGCGTTGTTAATACACCATTAATTTCAGCTATTTGTTCTGAGATTGCATTAATCTCTGTAATTTCAGTTCGAATACGGCCGTTTATTTCAATCTCAATATCCTGCAACTCTTCCGCCATAGTCGACACGCGTTGCTGTATATTTTCTATGGCTCCTAACATCGCTACACGAGGTGCATTCGCTGACGGATCATTTGCTACATCATTTAGAGCATTAAAAAAGCCATCCAGTGACGGCATTAAGCCTGCTTCTTCATCCGCAATAATTCCTTCAACACGTGATGCATAAAAATCAAAGGCTTCAAGACGCCCTAAGTTAGCAGTGAATTCTCGTATGTTTATACTGTTAAAACCATCAACTACACGAGTAATGGCGGAAAGATCGGAACCCTGTCCAAAAAAACTACCTCCTAATCGAATAGGATTACGGGCATCGATCTCAACGCGTTGACGCGTGTAATCCTCATTGCCGACATTAGCAATGTTATTTGATACGGTAGATAGCGCACCTTGATAAGCGCGTAAACCACTTAGCGATGTATTGAGTAAATCAGGCATATCGCCTCACTTCCTAATCTTAAAATATCCAGGTATGGTTTAATACCCGGGAGCCATCTTCCTGAGTGTTATCAGGTTAACGGCACATTGTGTAAAATCTTTAACTCTGACACCCTGTTTTGAAGCATGTCATTGCCACGTACTCTATTGATTTTCTTAGCATAATTCGGGTCCGTCGCATAACCGGCCTGTTGCAGCTCCCGGGTATATGCTTCTGCATCATAGCCATGCTCCAATGCTTTTTGATAACGCGAATTTCCACGAATAAACTCCACATAATCCTCAAATGCATCTGACACGGAATCATAAGATCTAAATTCGGCTTTCTCCTGCTGCATCACCCCATGACGATATTCACGCGTGACAATTTCAACCTTGTCACCGGACCATCTCTCATCTGCTTTTATGCCGAATAAGTTAAAGCTACTCGAGCCATCTGGTTTCAGTGGTAAATGTTTTCCCCAACCTGTTTCCAGTGCAGACTGCGCCAGTAACACATCCGCATCCACACCTAATTCATCTGCGGCACGTAATGCATGAGGCCAAACATCGCTAATAAACTCATTTGGTGATTGCCAGGCCGATGATTTATTTGCAGATGGCTTTGTAATACTTTCAAACGTTAATGATGATCTTTCTGACAAACTATTTAACGTTACTGCACTTTTTACGAAGGGTGCTGTGTCAATTTTTCTTACTGGGCTATCCAGGTAATCTCTGATTTTTTTATCTGTAAACACATCTGAATCGGGTGTACCACCAAGCTGCCTTTCGATCACATTCGACAATCCGATACCACGTGAACTGGAAATATGCATACTAAGTTGCTTGTCATACATGTCCTGATACATGCGCTCAGCATTACTACCAAACAACTCGTTTTCCGGCACAGTATCACGCATGCTTTTTAACATCATTTGCACAAACAGTGACTCGAATTGCTTAGCAACTTCTTTTATTGCTTCCGGACTATTTTCACGCGCACCTTTTTTAAGACTCGTTAGTGAAGAAAAATCAGTATAGATTGCAGGATCTGTTTGCATATTTAGATCACTATTAACTCTGCCGTTAAAGAACCGGATTGCTTTAATGCTTCTAACATAGCGACCAGGTCGCCGGGTGCTGCACCCACTCGATTCACAGCATCAACCAGTTCCCTCAGGCTAACTCCAGGCCTAAACAAAAACATTCTTGCTTCTTCCTGTTCAATATTTATTTCACTACGTCCAACAACTTCAGTTGTACCTTCACTAAAGGCACCTGGTTGGCTTACAAGCGGATCTGACACAACACTAACAACCAGGCTGCCATGTGCTACTGCCGCACGCTTAACACGCACATCATCCGTAATCACAATTGTGCCTGTACGCGAGTTGATTATAATTCGAGCCGGAGCACTATCCGGTGATACCTGAAGGTTTTCCAGAAAGGATACAAACTCAACCTTTTGAGTAGTAGTCGGAGGAGTTAAAACTTGAATAGAAACTGCATCCAGTGCATGCGCACTGTCTGGACCTAAAATATTATTAATTGCATCAACGACGCGTTTAGCCGTTGTGAAATCACTACGGTTTAAATTCAAAACAACCTGATCCATACTTGCAAATGGATTGGGTACTTCGCGTTCTATAGTGGCACCATTAGGAATTCGTCCTACACTGGGAACATTAACCGTGACCTTTGAACCATCACTACCGGCAACACCAAAACCACCAACAATAAGATTGCCTTGAGCAACCGCATAAATTTGCCCATCAGCACCTTTTAGCGGTGCCATCAATAAACTTCCACCCCTTAAACTTTTCGCATTACCTAAGGATGAAACCGTAATATCAATTTTTTGACCTGGCTTACTAAAGGCAGGTAAATCAGCGTGTATGGCAACAGCGGCAACATTTTTCAGCCGTGGAGTTACACCCTCCGGCAAAACGATGCCGTATTGCTGCAACATGTTTTTAAAACTCTGGACTGTAAAAGGTGTTTGCGTTGTTTGGTCGCCGCTACCATCCAGGCCTACTACCAATCCATAACCGACAAGATGGTTATCCCTGACCCCTGCTATAGAGGCAATGTCCTTTATACGCTCGGCATAAGCGCTCGTAAAAGCCAGTAATAAGATAAAAAACAGGACTATAAGTCGCCGCCAAAGCATTGGCACTCTCCAGGTAAATAGGTGTTCTAACTAGTGAAATGCAAGTCTAGGGCCAACTTCAAAACGCATTTAATCACTTAATTATGTATGCACTGCAAGGCAAACGAGGTTTTTAAGCATCATTAAAAATGAGCTGCTAAACTTGTTTTAAATACAACAAAAAAATAGATGTGTATGAAATCCTTAACATTTCTGCTGTTGACTCTTTTACTGAGCTTTAGTCAAAGCCTGCATGCTAAACAACTTAACCAGGTGGTCCTGCATTTAAACACACCTGAAAAGATGACCATGCTTACCAATAACGTTAAGAATTTAAGAAATAAGCTGGGTAAGGAAGCGAATATAGTCGTTGTTGTGAATGGACCGGCGGTGGTTCGATTTACTCAATTAGCCAAATCACGCAAGCAACTTGATACTATGTTAGGTTTAGGTGCTGATGTAGCTATTTGCTCATATGCACTAAAAAATAGAAAACTACTAAAGGTACAACTACTAGATGGGACAACCTACCTTGAAGATGGTGGTGTCGCTAAACTAGTAGAACTTCAGCAAGCCGGCTTCGCGTATATTAAGCCGTAGCGCTTACTGGTATGAATTAAAAAGAGCCTTCCCTGGCTATCTGCTGCTACAAAAAACTTTTGTATGGCGGATTAAAATGGCCACCATTTACTGTTCAAGAACTGTCCAAACCAACCCTGGCTATTCGCATCTGCAAGGAATCCTTCCCCACTATAAGCAATTTGTGCATCCGCTAATTTGGAAGACGACAAAGTATTATCAGGTGAGACATCTTGCGGCCTGATGACACCCGCTATACGAATATATTCTTTTCCCTGGTTTAAGGTAAACCACTTCTCACCTTGTACGACCAGGTTATTGTTTGGCAAAATATCCACAACAGTTACGGTTATCTCACCGGTTAAACTATTACTTTGTGAACTATCTGCTTCACCTGAAAATTCACGTTCTGGCGCAATATTCATGGCTAAAATATCCTGACCATTAAAGGTTGGATTAACACCCATAATTGTCGGTGTTGCCATTGTAATTTCATCTTCTTTCTTACTGCTGGTTCCAGCAGACTTACTAGCACTTGTACTTTCCTGCAACTTAATAGTAAGAATGTCACCTATACGATATGGTTTTGGATCCTGAAACATTGAAAGACTATTCACCTGAAACAATGAACCATTATTGTACGTAGGTGGCTTGGGTGCGACAGGCCTTACAATGGGCTCAAAATCTGCAATTTCATGCGATGTGGTTGCGCATCCACCTATTAAGAGTAAAGGTGTTATTATTGCCACTTTTGTAAAATTAATTAACTTCATAATCCACCTACATAACTTGCTACTACAAATTATTACTTACGTACTGCAACATTTGATCCGTAGTAGAAATAACTTTTGAATTCATTTCATAAGCTCGTTGTGTTTCTATCATGTTTACCAGTTCTTCGACTACATTCACGTTAGATGTTTCTACCGCACCACTAAGTAAAGTACCAAAACCGGTTAACCCAGGAGTACCGGTTATAGGTGAACCACTTGATGCTGTTTCTGAAAACAGGTTATTACCTTCTGGTTGCAAACCAGTTGGGTTAACAAAATCAGCTAATTGAATGTTACCTATCTGTGTAGGCGCGGTATTAGCACCAGTTAAAACCGTTACAACGCCATCTTCACCAATCGTTACACTTTGTGTATCACCAGGAATAGTTAATGCTGGCTGCAACAATAAACCTTGTGATGTGACCACCTGCCCATCTGCATCTATTTGAAATGTTCCGTCACGTGTATAGGATGTTGTTCCATCTGGTTGTTGTATCTGAAAAAAACCACGCCCCTGTATCGCCATATCCAAAGGCTTACCTGTTTGTGTAATATTGCCTTGTGTATGTGATTTTTCAGTAGCAACAACACGAACACCTGTACCCACAGATAAACCTGAAGGTAGACGATTATTTTCCGTAGTTTGACCACCAGATTGGCGCTTATTCTGGTACATTAAATCCTGAAATATAGCCTGATCACGTTTAAAACCCGTGGTGTTTACATTTGCCAGATTATTTGAAATAACAGACAAACGAGTTTGCTGTGCATCTAGGCCTGTTTTAGAAACCCATAACGCTGGATTCATAATTGCTTCTCCAAATCACTCATTCTTTTAACTATTACGTAACAATCGAGCCGACGCTTCATCGGTCGATTTTGCTTCCTGCATTACTTTAATATTTGTTTCAAATTGTCGCGCATTGGTAATTAACTCAATCATCTGTCCAACCGCATTAACATTACTGTGTTCGATAACGCCAGATTCTAATTTCACATCCGCTGCGGCAGGTGCAGGAATTCCACTTTTAAGCACTAATAAACCATCTGCATTTTTTTGCAGTTGTGTAATATCGGGATTCACCAATTTAATTCTATCCGCAATAACCAATGCACTTGCTGCCTGCCCAACGGGCACGATACTGATTGAACCATCCAGACCAATTTCAATTTTTTCAGCCGGCGGAATAGCAATGGGCCCTGCATTACCCACAACAGTGAAACCTTGCCCTGTTGTTAATCGACCCACACTATCCAGTCTTAAATCACCCGCACGTGTATAAGCTTCTTCACCTCTTTCGTTTTGAACTGCAATAAAACCATCACCATTAATCGCAACATCAAGTTCACGATCTGTAGTTGCAAATGAACCAGCTTCTAAATCAATATCATCAGCCTGCTGTTGGTTCATTACTCGAGTATTAAGCCCGGGACCTTGAACATGCCAGCTAGTGAAAGTATTAAAATGCGATTTAAATCCAACCGTGTTTGCATTCGACAAGTTATGAGAAATCGTCGTTTGCGCCTGCATGGCCTGCCTTGCACCATTCGCTGCGGTAAAGAGCATTTTATCCATCAGTTATACCTTCAACCTAACGAATGTTAATAATGGTTTGCGTGATGGTATTAGCGGTTTCAATCGCTTTTGAGTTGGCCTGGAAATTACGCTGTGCGGTAATTAACTGAACTAACTCACCAGTTAAATCAACGTTAGATGTTTCAAGAGCACCTGACTGCACCAAACCCAAATTACCGGTGCCGGCCTCACCACCTAATACCGTTCCGGAGTCAACAGTTTCAACCCATGATGTATTACCAACTTGTCTTAAGCCTTGTGGATTATCAAAACGGGCTAATGCTATTTTTCCAAGTGCCACTGTCTGGCCGTTTGTAAAACTGGCTCTAACCAGACCACTGTCAGCGACTTCAATGCCACTCAAGTTACCCGTAGCGAAACCGTCCTGACTTAGGGACTGAACCGTAAAACCACCCTGTGCTTCCTGGGTTAGGGTGTTACCAATACTTGTAAAATCTATCGTAATGTCTAGAGGTGCTGCACCATTGGTTAATGGAAATGGCTCAAAATCTAGTGCTCCATTATCTGTTGATGCCGCCGTATCAAGTTGACCCGAATTATCAAAATCTAAAGTAGCAGGCGAGATTGCTGTA